>PYIL01130983.1_pt1 | contig 10865 bp, 6 predicted proteins | sample 3578041 | NCBI WGS metagenome assembly PYIL01 (sample SAMN08408023, study PRJNA431606) | Marine metagenome isolate SA_KN192-05_S13_150m, whole genome shotgun... | biome: marine; feature: oceanic pelagic zone; material: water; isolation source: 150 m water sample, 0.2-0.8 um fraction ... | reverse complement strand
TCAGAAACAAATCGACGGTCAACGTCGATGAGATCAACTTGATGAAATGGTAACCACCACTCGATACATAGCGTTTTCTGAAACCGCTGATTGGCAGGTGTTCGCTTAATGGAGTGGGCCTGGCTCATACCGGTATTCAGTTTTATATCTGCGCCATTGATCGTGATCTTTGGCCGGTCTTTGCCGTCCAAGGGTGCATTCCTGTCGATCCTGGCCATCGCCCTAGGGTTTGCCGGTTTCTGGGTGGTACTGATCTCATGGATGGGGGCAGACACCACAACCAGTGGTTGTTTCACCAGCGAAAATACCCATCTCCTCACCTGCGACTACGAACGTAGCTGGTTCAATGCTGGCGTCGTCGGCGACGTGGGCAGCGTCAGCATCAACTGGGGCATCCTGATAGACCCGCTGACCATCGCGGTGCTGGGTCTGGTGACCTTTGTGGCTCTGATGGTGCAGATATACTCCCTGGCCTACATGAAGGGTGACGCCCGGTTTGGTTGGTACTTCGCGATTCATTCCCTGTTTGCCGCCGCCATGCTCACCCTGGTACTGGCCGACAACTTCCTGCTCCTCTACGTGGCCTGGGAGTTGGTGGGAATCTGCTCCTACTTGCTGATTGGCTTCTGGCACGAACGACCCTCGGCCAGGGAGGCCGCGAAGAAAGCGTTTATCGTCACCAGGATCGGGGACGTCGGCCTGCTGGTCGGCATCCTGCTCATCTGGCGGGAAGTCGGCACCTTCAGCATGCTGGACGCCTTTGAGGCGGTCCGAACCGGCGCAATGAGCGAGGGAGTGACCACCGTCGCTGCCCTTCTGCTGTTCCTTGGGGCCATGGGCAAATCGGCACAGATACCGTTCCACGTCTGGCTGCCCGACGCCATGGAAGGCCCGACTCCGGTCAGTGCATTGATCCACGCCGCAACCATGGTCATCGCCGGCGTCTATCTGGTCGCCCGCGCCTTCCCGTTGTTCGAAGCCTATGACGCCGACGCGTTGATGGTGGTGTCCATAGTCGGGTTGGCGACAGCCTTGATCGCCGCGACCATCGCCCTGGTGGCCACCGACCTCAAACGTATATTGGCCTATTCCACCATCAGCCACCTTGGGCTGATGATGCTGTCCCTTGGCGCCTTTGGCGTGACTGCGGCCATCTTCCACATGATGGCCCACGGCTTCTCCAAAGCCCTATTATTCCTGGGCGCAGGCAGTGTCCTGCACAGCACCGAGTTCCAGGAGACCGGAGAGATGGGTGGCCTTAGAAAGGTGATGCCCATTACCGCGATTGTGTTCTCGATTGGAGCGCTGTCTCTTGGCGGCATTCCCATACTGGCCGGTTTCTGGAGCAAGGACGAGATACTGGTGGCGGTGAACGATCACCACAATGTCACGTTCATAGTGCTGACATTGTTCACGGCCATGCTGAGCGCTCTGTACATGGGGCGGGCGATGTTCCTGGTGTTCTTTGGTCCTCTTAAAGAACAGAACGAGCATGCCCACGAATCGCCGTTGCCCATGACCCTGCCCATGATACTTCTGGGAATCTTGGCCCTTGGGTTTGGGTTGATCAGCTTCAACTGGCCCGGCAGCTACGGCGGCTTGGGAACATTCGTCTACTTCCTACACCCCCACGAGTTCCACTTTGAGATTTGGTTGGGTGCCGTCTCAATCGTCCTGGCTTTGGCCGCGTTTATCGGGGCCTATCTGGTCTACGTCAAGCGGAGCATATCGCTGGATACCACACGCTCCAGTTTCGCTGGTGTATTGAAAGTAGTGGAGAACAAGTACTACTTCGATGAGGTCTACCAATGGACCATCGACCGTGTCGTGCTGACCATCTCAAGATTCACCGCATTCTTCGACCGGGCCATCGTTAACGACATCATCGTGAACGGCCCCGCAGATGTCACCCGAAAGTTTGGTATCGCCCTTAGGGTGCACGTGACCGGTCACGTTTACACCTACACTCTGGCGATGGCAGTCGGGTCTGTCGCGCTGGCACTCTTTGTCTGGTGGAGGATGGTTTAGTTGACTGCCCTCCGATGCATAGAAGTTTTCTACGAGACCGCCTTGGCAGTGGTTGGCGGTAGGTCATGAACGACTTCGACGAGATAGCGATGCTGCTGTTGATAGTGGTCCCGTTGGCGGGATCGCTGTCAATGATGTTCATGCCTGGCGGCCAGACGAAAGAGACCTGGTATTTCGCCATATTCATCGCGGCCATCTCCCTGGCCCTGTCCTTGGTGGTATTCGGGAATTACGACTACAACGAGGGCGGATTCCAGTACGTAGCCAGCTATGAGTGGCTGCCCGGTCCGCTGGACATCAGCCTATCCCTGGGACTGGACGGTATTTCCGCTCCTATGATCCTGCTGAACGGCCTGGTGCTGTTCGGTGGCGTGCTGGTCTCCCAGACCATCCATTACCGTGCCCGCGAATTCTTTGTCCTGTTGTTCGCCCTCGCGGCAGGCGTTTACGGCGTGTTCGTCGCTAGAGACCTGTTCTTCTTGTTCTTCTTCTATGAACTGGCCGTGCTACCCATGTACCTGCTCATTGGGGTCTGGGGTAGCAGTACCGATTTCGGTACGTTCCTTCGCACCAAGGAATACGGCGCGATGAAACTGCTGATATTCCTGGTTGCCGGAAGCATCCTGGTCTGGATCGGGATCTTGGCCTTGTATGCCGAATCGTCTGATCTTGGACGAGCAACGTTCTCTCTGGACGGTTTGGGTCAACTCGCCGAGTCCGGCGCGATCGATGAGGACTTCCAGAAATGGGTATTCCCGTTGTTCATGGTGGGATTCGGTGCTCTGGCCGGTCTGTGGCCATTCCACACCTGGTCACCGGACGGTCACGTAGCAGCGCCCACTGCGGTCAGCATGCTCCACGCTGGTGTTCTGATGAAACTGGGCGCCTACGGTATCATCCGTGTCGGCATATTCCTGCTGCCGGAGGGCGCGGATGCCTGGATGCCGGTGTTGGTGAGTTTGGGTACCGTAAACGTGCTCTACGGCGCAATGTCGGCCATGTCTCAGAACGACCTGAAGTACATCATCGGTTACTCCAGCGTCAGCCACATGGGCTATGTGGTTATGGGTATCGCCACAATGGACAACATCGGTATGGCGGGTGCCGTGCTGCAGATGTTCGCCCACGGCTTGATGACGGCCCTGATGTTCCTTTTGGTCGGGTCCATCTACCACAAGACCCACACCCGCGACATCAACGTCTTGAACGGGTTGGCCAGCCGCATGCCGATCAACACGTTCTTCTTTGCCATTGCCGGATTGGCCTCACTGGGTCTTCCGGGCCTGAGCGGGTTCATAGCGGAATTCATGGTATTCACTGGGACGTTCCGTACCTATCTGCCTTTGGGTATATTGGCCGTGATAGGCGCGGCGTTGACGGCGATCTATATCCTGCGCTTACTGGCCAGGACCTTCATGGGTGAGGCAGACGAAAGGTGGGCTGATCTCACTGATTCCAGCCCCGTTGAACTGTCCGTGGGTGCGGCATTCGTTGGAATAATGATCTTTGTCGGAGTCTGGCCGGAACCGTTGCTGCGAGTCATCAACGTGGGCGTCCAGACGATTCCAGGAGTGTAGTCGATAGTGAGTCCTCTTTCCGACAACTTAGAACTATTGACTCCTGAGTTCGCTCTGGCGGGCTTGGCGTTCTTGGTCTTTGCCCTGGATCTTTTCCTGCCGGAAGGTCGAAAGAATCTACTGGCGTTTGTAACCATGATCGGCCTCGCCGCGTTGATCGTGGTGTCCCTCGTCATGCTGTGGGAAGAAGACAAGTCCCTCTACGATGGCCTGCTGGCAGTGGACTCGTTTGCCCTGTTCTTCAAAGTGTTCTTCATGGGTCTGGGTATCGCCATAATCCTCACCTCCATGGACTTCGTCGAGAACCGGTTTAAGCATCAAGGTGAGTTCTACGGTCTGCTGCTGTTCTCGGTCCTGGGCATGAACGTGATGGCCCAATCCCGCGAGCTATTGACGGCCTATATCGCCCTGGAACTCCTCAGTTTCAGCCTGTACGTGATGGCCGCCTACGCTAAGGACTCTGACAAGTCCAACGAAAGCGCTCTGAAGTACATAATCGTCGGCGCCGTATCTTCAGCCATATTGCTCTACGGCGTGAGCATGGTCTACGGCGTCCTTGGAGTGACCAAGTTCGACGAAATAGCTGACGGATTGGCCCGGGCATCTGAGGTGAGTCCTGCTCTGTGGGTCGGTGTTGGCCTGATACTGGTTGGGTTGATGTTCAAGGTCTCTGCGGTGCCGTTCCACATGTGGGCGCCCGACGTCTATGAAGGCGCACCCTATCCGGTCACTGCCTACCTAGCCATCGGCTCCAAAGCAGCGGCATTCGCTCTGATCCTGCGGTTGGCCTCTGAGGGATTCGTGCCAGCGACCGAACGTTGGGAGCAATGGCAGGTGGTCTTTGCGGTGCTGGCTGCGGCGACCATGCTTCTAGGTAACCTGGTGGCGTTGGCCCAAAAGAACCTGAAACGTCTGCTGGCTTATTCCAGTATCGGCCACGTCGGATTCATCTTGGCGGGTATAACTGCGCTTTCCGCCAGTTCTGACCTGGCTTCAAATGGTGTCATGTTCTATCTGGTTGGCTACTCGGTCACCAACCTGGTGGTCTTCGCGGCGCTGATCTCGTTCTTCAACATGACCGGCAAAGAGATGATCACCGACCTGGGCGGTCTGGCCGACCATCAACCCTTCCTGGCCGCCTGTTTAGGCATGGGCCTGTTCTCGCTTGCAGGGCTGCCGATCTTCGTCGGGTTTACCATGAAGTTCTACCTGTTCACCGCTGTGGCTGACGAGGGATATCTATGGCTGGCGGGGCTGGCCATCTTCAGCAGTCTGATAGGTCTCTACTATTATTTGAACGTCCTGCGCCAGATATATATTGAACCCGCTCCTACCGGCGACAACGGTGGTGCTCTGCTGGAAGAATGTCCTGACCTGGCGAAACGGCCGTCCTTACCCCTGATCACAGTGCTGGCCAGCGGGTCAGCGGCTATGATTTGGCTGGGCGTCTATCCCAAACCGCTTATCGATGCCATTGAAGCTGCCAGTCGGGCAGTCGCGTTCTGATTGATACCCTGAGTAGTTTCGATTGGGCCTTGGTACGTCAGGTGTTCTGATATAATTGGCGCTCCCAAAAAGGGCTTACTCCCGGCGATATTCTCCCCGATTTAAGGCTGATTAAAGATGATAATCTCAGTAATAGGCAGCAGCAATCCCGCCACCAGAGAGCACGTTGAGATGGCGGAGGAAGTTGGTCGCGAATTGGCCAGACGGGACGTCATGGTCGTCTGCGGGGGGCTCAGCGGGATCATGGAAGCCGTCTGCAAGGGAGCCAAGTCCGAGGGTGGCACAACCATCGGCATCTTGCCAGGCCGTGCAGCAGCCGAGGCCAATAGCTACGTGGACATTCCCATAGTAACCAGCATGGGTTACTCAAGGAACGTAATCGTGGTGCACACCGGGCAGGCAGTGATTGCCGTCGGCGGGGCCTTTGGCACCCTCTCTGAGATCGCCCACGCGTTGAGCGACGGCATACCGGTCGTCGGGCTGAAGACCTGGCCTCTCACGGCCAACGGCGACGGCATAGATATCAACGGCTCCATCATCCAGGCGGCACACCCTTCTGATGCCGTGGATAAGGCCCTTCAGGCCGTGGCCTCTAGGAACAACCACCGCTAACCCCTGAATCACTCAGTTTGATTTCCAACAGGCAATCCCTACAAATCTGTCATGAAAGGTATTTATGAGCAGCGCTAACAATGGCGTCACCATCACATCTGTCCGAGGCCGTGAGGCGATGGACTCCAGAGGCAACCCAACAGTTGAAGCCGAAATTGTGCTATCAACAGGGCAGGCTGTACACGCCATCGTCCCATCTGGCGCCAGCACCGGCAGCCATGAAGCGCTGGAGCTGCGTGACCAGGACCCTGGCCGATTCGACGGCAAGGGTGTCTTGAAAGCGGTGGCCAATGTTGACAACGTCATTGCCCCCTGGCTGATCGGCCGCTCTCCCATGGACCAGGAAGAGATCGACGCTGGTCTTAACGAGTTGGACGGCACCGATCACAAGAGCAATCTGGGAGCTAATGCCGTCCTGGCTGTCTCACTGGCGGTAGCGAGAGCCGCCGCGGCGGTTTCCAGCCCGAACGGCTCGATCTGGCATTACCTTTCTGCGGGCGGGCCGGTCAGCCTACCGGTGCCCATGTTCAACATCTTGAATGGCGGGCAACACGCCACGAACTCGGCAGATATCCAGGAATTCATGGTCATGCCGGTGGGTGTGAATAGCTTCTCCAACGCACTACGCGCAGGAGCGGAGATCTACCAAGCTCTGAAGAGTCTCCTTCATAGTGGTGGTCACAACACCACCGTGGGTGATGAGGGCGGGTTCGCCCCCACTCTACCGTCCAACCGGGACGCCCTGGAAGTAGTCCTGAAGGCCGTTGAAAAAGCCGGTTATACCCCTGGCAAAGATGTGAAGATTGCCCTGGATGTAGCAGCGTCGGAACTCTACCAAGAAAGCGACGGTCTCTATGTGCTGGAACGCGAAGGACGTAGTCTGACCGCAGAAGAAATGGTCGCGCTGTACCAAGAATGGGCCAGTGAGTACCCGATCATCTCCATCGAAGACGGTCTCTCCGAGGATGACTGGGCTGGCTGGACCAGTTTGCTTGGTCTTCTGGGTAACAAGGTCCAGATCTTGGGTGACGATCTGCTGGTCACCAACATCACGCGGATAGAAAAAAGCATCGCCGAGAAATCCAGTAACGCCATCTTGCTCAAACCCAACCAGATCGGCTCACTCTCGGAAACCCACTCGGCGTTGAAGATGGCCCGTGGGGCTGGATGGGGCGCTGTCATGAGCCACCGTTCGGGAGAGACAGAAGACACTACCATCGCCGACCTGGCTGTGGCCTGGGATGTGCGTCAGATCAAGACCGGAGCGCCGGCCCGCTCGGAGCGCGTTGCCAAGTACAACCGCCTGCTCCGCATCGAGTCCGAACTCGGTGATAATGCCGTTTACGCGGGCGAAACAGCCTTCGAATACCTGGACTAATTCCGTTCTATTACCCGTCGGGAAAAGGGGTATTAGCCCTGGGACCGGCGGTCTGCTGCCGTATAGCGGCCAAAAGGGTTGAAATTCTCTTTCCAACCCAGCCTGCAACAGGTATCATGAACCCGTCATTTTCTGGCGAATGGACATAACGTCGCCAAAATGACGTATTTATCGAACTAAAAAATCATCAAGGAAACTTCCGGAGGTAGAGGATGGTCACACGGATTGGGATCAATGGGTTTGGACGGATCGGCCGGTTGGTGCTGCGCGCCAACGAGACCCGTAACGCTGGTAAAGTCGAGGTGGCCGCGGTCAATGACCTGACCGACGCTGATACCAATGCCCACCTGTTGAAGTATGACACCAACTACGGCCAATACCCCGGAAAGGTCGAAGCCAACAACGGAGACCTGATGGTCGATGGACGCAGCATCAAGGTCTTCTCTGAGCGAGACCCGGCCCAGATTCCCTGGGGTGAGATGGGCGTTGACCTGGTCATTGAGTCCACCGGTATCTTCACCAACGCCGAACAGGCATCGGGCCACCTGAAGGGCGGGGCCAAGAAAGTGGTCATCTCCGCACCGGCGAGCGGAGAGGACATCACCATAGTCCTTGGTGTGAACAACGACCTCTATGATGCAGGCAAGCACAACATCATCTCCAACGCTTCCTGTACCACCAACTGCTTCGCCACCATGGTGAAAGTCCTGCATGACGCCTTTGGTGTCGAGCACGGGTTAATGTCGACCATTCACTCCTACACCAACGACCAGGCCATCCTGGACCAGCGGCATGGTGACCTGCGACGGGCCAGGGCCGCCGCTGAGAACATCATTCCCACCAGCACCGGCGCAGCCCGGGCAGTGGGCCTGGTTCTCCCCGAATTGAACGGCAAACTAAACGGTGTGGCCTTCCGCGTGCCAACTTCCACCGGCTCCATCACCGACTTCACCGCCCAGGTCTCCAAGGACGTAACGATCGAGGAGATCAATGAGGCCTACCGGGCCGCTGCCAACGGCGCGATGAAGGGTATCTTGGAGTACAACGACGAGCCGCTGGTCAGTTCCGACTACAAGGGCAACCCCCACAGCAGCATCATCGATGGACTCTCCACCATGGTCATGGCCGGTAATATGGTCAAGGTCATGGGCTGGTACGACAACGAGTGGGGTTACTCCTGCCGCACCACCGACCTTGCATCTTTGATCTCCGATAAAGGCATCTAAGATAATCGCAAGACCGTAAACTCTGACGGGGCTTCAGACTGCTCCATGAGATTGAAAACCCCCGCTCCCAATTTCCTTGGGGACGGGGGCTTTTTTATACCCAAAACTACCCAATGCCGAAATATAATGTCTACCATCAATCGCCAGGCCAAGGTATCAACGTCGGCAACTGGCGATTGCGCAGACACTGGCAACTGAGGACTGGCTTTGGCGTTTAGGTCGCAACATTTCTTGACCTTTGGCGGGCGCGTTTCCTGGTCTTTCTATATGTTGCTGCTGATCTTGGTGGTGGCCCTTGGGCTGCGACTGAACGGCATCAACTGGGACCAGGGTTTTGCCTTTCATCCGGATGAACGTGACATCTACATGCGCTCCGGCTGTATGTATGACCTGCTTACGGAAGCGCCAAACGCCCTGGACTGTGGCTACGTTCGAGGGGAGCCTCACGCCGAGCCAGGTCTGCCTGGCATCGGAACTCTGCTGGACAAAGACCGCAGCCCGCTGAACCCCCACTGGTTCCCCCTGGGCAGCATCCTGATCTACATCCTGGTGTTCTTCCGTTCCATCGTGGAACTGTTTACGGAGATGAACTCGCTGGACATGCGGTATGTGGGTAGACCACTGGCAGCCCTGGCCGATGTGGGCTCTGTGGCAATGGTCTACGTCTTGGGCCGCAAATTCTACGGAACCGGTGTCGGTCTGCTGGCTGCGGGGTTAACGGCCCTGGCAGTCATCCACATTCAGAACAGCCATTTCTTCCGTCCGGAAACGTTCTCGGTGTTCTTCACTCTGCTCAGCTTCTGGGCCATGTGGCGGATGGTTGAACGCAAGCAGCTGAGAGACTCCGCGATCCTGGGCCTGATGCTTGGCTTGGCAATCGCCCCCAAGATAAGCATCCTTCCCATCCTTGCGCCTCTGTTCCTGGTCTACTGGTATAGGGTGCTGGATGAAGTAGAGGGCCATTGGTCTGAGATTACTCCAGAGTTGGTCCAGCGGATGTTTTGGCACGCGGCCCTGGCAGGGGGCATCGCCGCCGGAGTGTTCTTACTGACTTCCCCCTATGTGATTCTGGACGTAGGCTCATTCCTAGGGGATCTAGGTGCCCAAACTCGCATGGCCAGCAACGCCGGGATGTGGCCCTTTACCATCCAGTACATCGACACCCCGTCGTTCATCTACCAGATTCAACAGTCGTCAGTGTGGGGCCTGGGAATCCCCCTCGGAGTCGTCGCCTGGCTGTCCATTCCGTTCACGGCAGCGGTGGCCACTTTCAGTGGAGTCCATAGACGGGCCGACTTGTTTGTCCTGGCCTGGGTAGTTCCTGGGTTCGTGTTTTTAGAGACCTTCGAGGTCCATTTCCTCAGGTACGTGTTCCCGTTGATGCCCATCATGATCATCATGGGTTCGCGGATGCTGGTTTGGATGGTCACGGCCTACCGTCCGCTGGATGTGCACCTGGTGTGGCTCCGCGCTGATCCGGCCCGTTTCATGCCCCGTATAGCCATCGGTGTGGTGGCATTCGTGGTCCTATCCACCGCTTTCTATTCCCTGGCATTCCAGAAGGTCTACGGCAAAGACCATCCGGCGGTTGCAGCGTCGGAATGGATCAACGAGAACATCCCCAGAGGCACGTCCATCGTCAGTGACAACCATTGGGACGAATTCGTGCCCAATCTGTACACCTACAACCTCTGGCAGTTCCCGGTCTACGAAGAAGACAACCTGGAGAAGATGAATACCCTGGCGGAAAACCTGGCAGATTCGGAGTACCTGGTTTTCTACAGCAGCCGCCCCTACGCCAGCGCCGCCCGAGACCCAGTTCGGTTCCCATATAGCACCCAGTACTACAAGAGGCTCTTTGATGGGAGTCTGGGTTACGAACTTGATCGGTCGTTCACCAACTACCCAGAGTTGTTCGGTGTGTCATTCCGGGACGACGCAATCAGCCGGGCCGGCTTACAAAAACCAACTCCGCTGAACCCGTCCGAAGACAGCGCAATCAGCTTCAACCTTGGCTACGCTGACGACAACGTGGTGGGTTACGACCACCCGACCGTGCTGTTGTTCAAGAACACCGGACATCTGGACGAAGACGTTCTCGGAATCCAGCTCAAGATACTTCCTCAAGCGGCGAGGGGCCAGGATATGGGCCTGATGCTGTCGGCTGAAGACTTGGTCGCCCAACGAGAAGGCGGGACATTCTCGGACATAGTCGACCGTGATGGGTGGACCAACAAGCTGCCGGTCTTGGCTTGGATACTAGTGGTTGAACTCATCTACCTGGCCGCATTGCCACTGACCATGTTCATCTTCCGGCCCTTACCAGACCGAGGCATCATATTGGCCCGAATTTTTGGTCTGTTGGCTGTTAGCTACGTGGCCTGGCTAGTGGTGTCTCTCGGCTGGATGGATTATTCCAGGTACGCCGTCTACCTCGGTTTGGGAGTGGTGGCCGGAGCCTCACTGATCTCACTTGCGTTCCGTTGGCGGGAGATCAAAGATTTTCTCGAAGAACACTGGAAACTCTTTGCCTTTGGC
>PYIL01333426.1_pt1 | contig 10877 bp, 10 predicted proteins | sample 3578041 | NCBI WGS metagenome assembly PYIL01 (sample SAMN08408023, study PRJNA431606) | Marine metagenome isolate SA_KN192-05_S13_150m, whole genome shotgun... | biome: marine; feature: oceanic pelagic zone; material: water; isolation source: 150 m water sample, 0.2-0.8 um fraction ... | reverse complement strand
TTCCTTCAAGCTCTACACCATGCTCCTGCAACTCCTGAAAAACAATATCCAGCGCTTCTCCTGTAACTTCTTCACAACGCTCAATGCTGTGATCACCGTCCATAAGAACTTCGGGTTCAACTATCGGTACAATATTATACTCCTGACATAATGCCGAATAACGCGCGAGTGCATGAGCATTAGCTTTCAAACAAAATGCACTGGGAAGCGAGTCACTAACATTGATAACGGCACGCCACTTAGCAAATTTTGCTCCCAATGCTGAGTATTCGGCCAATCGATCACGTAACCCATCAAGACCTTCGGTAACGGTTTCACCATCAAAACCAGCCAAAGCTTTAGCGCCAGTATCCACTTTAATACCTGGTTCAATTCCTAAACTGCTTAAATAATCAGGAAAAGGGACACCATCAGATGTAGATTGACGGAAAGTTTCATCGAATAATATAACGCCACCAATGTATTCATTTGCCCCTTCAGCCGTAAATAGCATTTCACGATAACGCCTTCTTGAAGATTCTGTTGATTCTGTATTTATGGAATCAAATCGTTTCGTTATTGTTGGCGTACTCTCGTCAGCGGCCAAAATCCCCTTATTGTTGGCAACCATTGATTTTGCGGTCGCTTTTAATACCTCTAGATCCATCAAAACACTCCATGCTTAAAAATTTAAATTAATGTTAATTATATATTAAATAAATTTTATTTTACTTGCTCTAGGTATTATAATTAGGACCAAATTAGTACTAATTATAATAACAAGGTTACCGAATGTTAAGAATAAGCAAATTAACAGACTATGGAACGGTCGTATTGTCACAAATGGTGACTAAAGGGAATAGCCTTACTAGCGCCTCCGAATTATCGGATTTAACGGATATAAATTTTCCAACGGTTAGTAAAATTCTTAAGATTTTATACAAGGCAAAAATAGTGGACTCGGTTCGTGGTGCTAATGGAGGATACAAATTAATTCGCAACGCTGATGAAATAACCATTGCCAGTATAATTGATGCTTTTGAAGGACCGATTTCTATAACCGATTGCAGTTCTGATAAATGTAAATGCAAAGTCGAATCACACTGCAACATTGGTCTTGCATGGCAAAATATCAATCAATCAATAAGAAGTCTTTTAGAAAAGATTACGTTATCAGATATACACGAAAATAAAAAAAATTCCTTTGCCTCGGGTTATTTCGCAGGAATGCCAATAAATGTTGAGCCTAAAGCCGAGCAAACATTATGAATAATGAATTAAATAAGCTGATAGAAGACCGCTATAAATATGGATTTACAACCGATATTGAATCTGAATCGATACCGCCAGGCCTCAATGAAGATGTCATTAGGGCAATTTCAACAAAAAAGAATGAGCCGAAATTTATGCTGGATTGGAGAATAAAATCATACAAGCACTGGCTGAAATTAAAAGAGCCGATGTGGGCGCATGTAGATTACCCAAAAATTGATTACCAAAATATCTCCTATTATTCTGCACCTAAATCCAACGAAGATAGGCCAAAAAGTTTAGATGAAGTCGACCCAAAACTATTGGAGACTTATGATAAGTTAGGCATTCCATTGCACGAGCGAGCTAGATTGGCTGGCGTTGCTGTTGATGCGGTATTTGATAGTGTTTCAGTAGCCACCACCTTCAAAGAAAAACTCTCGGATGCTGGTGTCATCTTCTGCCCTTTCTCTGAGGCAGTTATCAACCACCCAGAAATAATTCAGAAATATTTAGGCACTGTTGTTCCCTATAGAGATAATTTTTTTACCGCACTTAACTCAGCAGTCTTCAGTGACGGATCTTTCGTGTATATCCCTAAAGGCGTTAGATGTCCAATGGAATTATCCACATATTTTAGAATCAATGCAGAGAATACAGGTCAATTTGAAAGAACGCTCATTGTCGCTGATGAAGGAAGTTACGTAAGTTATCTTGAAGGCTGCACTGCTCCCATGAGAGATGAAAATCAGCTGCATGCAGCCGTGGTAGAACTTGTTGCTCTACAAGATGCTGAAATAAAATATTCAACAGTACAAAACTGGTACCCAGGTGATGAAAATGGCTTAGGCGGAATATATAACTTTGTGACCAAAAGAGGAGATTGTCGCGGCACAAATTCAAAAATCTCATGGACTCAAGTTGAAACTGGATCAGCAATAACTTGGAAATATCCGAGCTGTATTCTCAGAGGGGACAACTCTGTGGGTGAATTTTATTCGGTAGCAGTGACTAACAATAAACAACAGGCTGATACTGGCACAAAAATGATCCACATAGGGAAAAACACCAAAAGCACAATTGTCTCAAAAGGAATTTCTGCTGGGAATGCACAAAATGCTTATCGTGGTTTAGTTAAAGTTATGCCACAGGCAAATAATGCTCGTAATCATACCCAATGTGATTCTTTGCTCATTGGCAAATACTGTGGCGCTCACACATTTCCTTACATTGAAGGTCATAACTCCTCGTCAATAATAGAACACGAGGCAACCACATCAAAGATCTCTGAGAATCAACTCTTTTATTGTAAGCAACGTGGAATTGGCGAAGAAGAAGCGGTCAATATGATTGTGAATGGCTTTTGCAAAGAAGTATTCAAAAAATTACCCATGGAATTTGCTGTGGAAGCCGAAGCTTTATTGAATGTCAGTCTCGAAGGCGCAGTTGGATAAATCCATTAAGAATAGAAGAAGAATTATGCTAAATATAAAAAATATACACGTCGAAATTAATAGCACAAAAATTTTGAATGGATTGTCACTAGATATTTTAGCTGGTGAGGTTCACGCTATTATGGGTCCAAATGGTTCCGGAAAAAGCACTCTTGCAAAAGTGTTAGCCGGTCATGAAGAATGTCAAATAACTCAAGGGGAAATAAAATACAACAACAATAACCTACTAGAATTACCAGCTGAACAAAGATCCAGAGAAGGGATATTTATTGGATTTCAATATCCTGTTGAAATACCTGGATTAAATAACTCACAGTTTTTAAGAGCCTCGATGAATGCCAAAAGAAATCACCAAAATAAAGAAGAAATCAATGCAATTGATTTTCTTAAATTAGCTCGTGCAACCATAGAACGCTTAGAAATACCTTCAAGCTTTTTGAATAGAGGTGTCAATGAGGGATTCTCCGGCGGCGAAAAGAAAAGAAATGAAATATTCCAAATGGCGATGTTGGAACCCAACATTGCCATACTAGATGAAACCGATTCCGGTCTTGATATCGATGCATTAAAGATTGTCGCAAAAGGAGTAAATGAATTTAGAAATGAGAATAATGCCATTATTCTCATCACGCATTACAAAAGACTTTTGGACTATATTGAACCAGACAAAGTTCACGTTTTATCAAATGGAACAATCATTCAATCCGGAGATAAAACTCTTGCCACAACTCTCGAAAAGACGGGTTATAAACCCAAATAAAGTAGCAAATAATGAATCACTCATTTAATTACAACCTACTTAAATCGGCAGCCGAGAGATTGGACGGAGGTCAACTTTCTAGAGTAAGAAATAACGCATTAAACAATCTCAAGAATGCAGAATTTCCTAATAAAAACCACGAAGATTGGAAATACACGGATATCAGTGAAGCGTTGAGATTATTTAATAAATCATTAACGACTAACCTAGAATCAAAACACAGCTCAAATAAAAATAACTATCAAATAATGGATCAGATTGATGCTCATTGGATTATTTTAAATAATGAGTTTTTTACTAACAAAAAACCCACTCAACCCAAAAAAGAAGAAATTATAGTGTCATTTGCTTCGTCCAAAAAAGATGAGGCAGAAATCCTTATTGACGATCCATTATCTTGCCTAAATGCAGCACTCATTAAAGATGCGATAAAAATAACAATACAAAAGAACACTGAACTTAAAAAACCTATCGGAATAATCTGGGGTGGGTTTTTGGATCAAAATATCCATTGCAGTAACTTTCGCTGCATCATAGAAATTAAAGAGAATGCAGCAGTTGATTTCATTCATGTTCATGAGTCAAAAGTGAATGAACCGCACTTCACTAATTCTATCGTGCAATTAGATATAGCTAGAAATAGCAAAGTGAATTATTTAAAAATACAAAACTACCCCAAACATCATACCTTGATTGAAAAATCAATTGCCAACCTGAATGATAATGCACACATCAATTATACAAATATTGATCTAGGTGGCGATTTATCGAGATCAGATATAATTATTAACCTGAATGGGGAACAATCAATAGCCAATGTAAATGGCGTTTATCTGGCAAGCATAGATCAACATATTGACAATCACATTACGGCGAACCATATTAATCAATCAACCAAAAGCACCCAAGATTTTTATGGAATAATTGGTGAAAAAGGTCACTGTGTATTTAATGGTAAAGCTTTGATTAAAGAAGGTGCGATTAACTCAGAAGCCAATCAATACAACCATAATATTCTGCTTGCAGACAATGCTGTAATAGATACGAAACCTGAACTTGAAATATACACCGATGACGTAAAATGTAGCCACGGGGCAACTGTCGGTCAACTTGATAAGGAAGCGCTCTTCTATATGCAATCAAGAGGTATTAATTCTAATACCGCAAAGAAAATGCTCACCACGGCATTCATAAAAAAAATATTAGATAAAATTGACATTAAATCATCAGCAAATTATTTGGACAGTGTAATTTCTAAAAAATTACATAATTTGTCATCATGAATACTATATCTGATCAACAACTAAGTCCGGTTAAGAAAAACAGTGCTAAAGAATCTATGTCATCCTATAGAAATGATTTTCCAGTATTAAATCAAAGTATAAATGGAGAAAAACTGGTTTATCTTGATAGTGCGGCATCTAGCCAAATGCCCAATCAAGTCATAAATGAAATAACACGCTACCAAAGTAATGATCATGCAAATGTTCATCGTGGAATTCATGCATTAAGCCATAGAGCGACAAAAATATTCGAACAAACAAGAAAAGAGGTATCTGGCTTTATCAACTCAAAAAAAACCAATGAAATAATATTTACAAGTGGTACAACAGAATCAATAAACCTTGTTGCACAAAGTTTTTGCAGGCCAATTCTCAATAAAAATAAGAAAATCTTAATTAGCCAATTAGAACATCATTCGAATATCGTTCCTTGGCAAATAGTTTGTGAGCAAACTGATGCTAAATTACTGGTAGCGCCAATAAATCAAGAAGGTCAAATAGAAACGACTGAATTGATCAAAATGATAGATTCTTCTGTCGCATTGATTGCTATTTCCCACGCTTCAAATGCTTTAGGTACTATTTGCCCAATTGATGAAATAATAAAAGCAGCGCACGATCACGATGTACCTGTTTTGATTGATGGAGCTCAAGCTATACCTCACATGTCAGTTGATGTTCAGGAGCTTAATGCTGATTTTTATGTTTTTTCCGGGCACAAAATGCTTGGGCCAACCGGCATAGGAGTACTTTACGGCAAAGAAGATATTCTTGAGGGTATGCCACCTTATAAAGGCGGTGGCGACATGATTTTAGAAGTAAAACTATCTGGAACAACCTACAACGAATTGCCCTATAAATTTGAAGCAGGTACACCAAATATTTCCGGTGTAGCAGGACTTGGGGCAGCTGTTAACTACCTTAAAAACGTAGGCTTAAATAACATTTATTCGCATGAAAAAACACTACTTGAATATTTAACTTCAAACTTAAAAAATATTGAAGGTATAAATCTCATTGGAACTGCATCAAATAAGGTCGGGGTTCAATCTTTTGTGATAAAGGATATTCATTCACATGATATTGGAACGATCCTAGATCATCAAGGTATAGCAATAAGAACGGGGCATCATTGCGCAATGCCTGTAATGGATTTCTATGAAATTAGCGGTACAGCAAGAGCATCATTGTCCATTTACAACAACATTGAGGATGTTGATCGACTGATACAAGGGTTGCATAAAGTTGTCGAGATATTCGCTTAATGAAAACCCAGACACTTGCGCATGACAATCTTAATCAGCTCTACAAAAGAGTGATAATCCAGCATGCCAGAAACCCTCAAAACTTTGGGAAATTAGGTAAAGAATCTATTCTATCGGAAGGAATTAATCCTTTATGTGGGGATAAAATCAAAATCTACGTGAATTTAAATCAAAATAACGTCATCCAGAAGATTTGTTTTGAAGGAACTGGATGTGCTATTTCAATAGCTTCAACTTCAATTCTGACTAGCGCTCTAGAGCATCAAGAATCAAATAAAGCGATCAAATGCGCTGAGAATTTAATAAGGAATCTACATAATGATTCAGAATTAAGCATCAATTCCATCATTGATTTAGACGAAATCAAGGCACTTGAAGGTGTTAAGGATTTTCCTTCAAGAATAAAATGTGCAACCCTTGGTTGGCAAACATTCTTATCCTCATTTAATGATAACAATATTGTCACAACTACGGAGTAAATAAATATGTTCGGTCACACTAACGAACCTTTTGTATTATCCAGAGATGTCACTGCTGTCATTATCCCTGCTGGAGAAAAATTAAATTTACGTAAAGGTACATCTGGTTTTATAACGCAGTCTTTGGGAGGCAGTTTTACAATCTATATTGAGGGTAACCTCTTTAGAATTGCAGGTATTGATGCTGATTCACTCGGTAAAGAAGTGGAGCCGCCCCCAGAGATACCAGAAGATGCAACAAACAAAGATATCGAAGAAATTATCTGGAATCAGTTGAAAACAGTTTACGATCCAGAAATACCAATCAATATTGTTGATTTAGGGTTGATATATCGTTGTGATATAACCAACGCTAATAATACAGAAAGAAATGTAAAAATTGATATGACATTAACTGCTCCAGGCTGCGGCATGGGAGATATTTTAATTGAAGACGCCAAAGAAAAAGTTGCAATAATACCAACAATCCAAAATGTCGAAGTCGAATTGGTTTTTGACCCACCATGGAGTCAAGATATGATGTCAGATGAAGCAAGGCTACAGACAGGAATGATGTATTAAACCAAAAATGAGATCTCTTACAATACTCCGTCACGGTGACGCCTCATATGAGGACCCAAAGATTAATGACTGGAATCGCCCTCTAAGCAATTACGGAGAGATTGAAGCTCAGAAAATTGCTAAATATATAGAAAAAACCCTACCTAAACCCAACAAAATAATAAGCAGTAATGCCAACAGAACCATTAGTACTGCCAAAATTCTATTAAATAGCAATAAATGGGATCAAGAAATACTGGAGAAGAAACAAGAAATGTATCTAGCTTCTTTGGATACTTTGCTTGCAATCATTAGCGAACAATCTGATTCGTTGGAGCATATAGTTATTATTGGTCATAATCCAGGATTAAGTGATTTGTGCAACCATTTAGTTAATCAGTCACGATACTTGCCCACTTGCGGATGTTTTTCAATAAAGTTTAACGGTGAAAACTGGGACCTACAATCAAAAATAAAGATACTGGATCTTGCCTACAAATATCCTAGCAAATAAATTCAATAAAGCTCGCAAAAACAATATGCATATATCCCTTTTGGATCGTTGAAACGCATTACCGGTGAAATTATTTCTTTTAAATAACGATCAATAAGTGTGATTGAATTGGATTTCTTTTTGTTTATTCCGTCATTGATACCTAACGCAGATAGTGCCTCCAATGAAGATTGAGTTAATAATTTCATTGGACCAACTGGATTCTCAATAAATACTGTGCCGTAAGTTCCTTCATCTAGGTTTGCCAATTTTGCTGCCTCTTTTACAGATTCATCCATTCCGCCAATGGCATCAATCAACCCATTATTAACGGCTTCACTACCAGTCCATATTTGCCCTTTAGCGATCTCTTCAACATCAACTCTAATCATATCTCTGTGTTTTGAGACTTTTTCAATAAATTCGTTGTACCCATACTCAACTTGAGATTGCACTAATCTTTTTAATTGTGGTGTCATTTCACGGTCAAGACGAAAACTTCCTGACCATTGATTGGTTCCTAATCCATCGCTGTAAATGCCTATCTCAGCGAATGAATCTTGAAATGTAGGAAACATTGCAAATACACCAATCGATCCTGTAATAGTCGCCTCAGAAGCAAAAATCTTATCAGCCGCCATAGCTATCCAATAACCGCCTGAGGCAGCTACGCTTCCCATTGAAACAACAATGGGTTTTCCTGTAGATTGAAACTGCAGCAATTCATTTAATATTTTTTCAGAAGCAAAAGCACTTCCTCCAGGCGTATCGATCTTTAGCACTAGAGCTTTTATGGATTCATCTTCTTTTGCCTGTTTTAATAATAGGGAAATCGATTCATCACCAATACTTCCTGGCGCATGCTTTCCATCAAGAATTTCACCTGAAGCAACAATTATTCCTATGTTATTTTCATCCTCATGCAATTTTTTACTTGACCTTACATTTGCTAAATAACCATCAAGATCAATCAAATGGTCTGCATACTCATCCTCCTTGATTGAGATTTTTCTCATTAAATCCTTGGATAATTGATCTTTAGTTACAAGGCCATCGATCAAGTTTGAATTTAACGCAATCTGTGCAATATTGGTTCTCTCTTTCTCAATATTGTTTAACAGATCTTCTGAAAATCTAGTCAAAGCGTTACCTGATATGCTTTTAGTTTCTGTAATATCGCTTTCATACTTTTTCCATAAAATTTTTGCTACTCTTAAACGGGAATCTTTTGACTCAATAGACATATCATTTCGCATAAATGGTTCAACTGCTGTTTTAAAGGAACCTGCTCTAAAGATATTCCAATCTACCTTAAGTTTATTGATTAAATCATTGTAATAATTACTATAAAAGGAAAATCCTTCCGGAAAAATAATACCTTCGGGATGAAGATAAACTTGCTGAGCACTAGAGGCCAAATAGTATGAACTCCTATTATAAAACTCTGCGAATGCTACTACTGTTTTTCCTGATTCTTTGAAATCCTCTAATGCTATCCTTATTCTTTCTAATTTACTCAGCCCACCATAATCAAGCTCATTAAGATTCAAGTAAATAATTTTTATTCTCTCATCATTTTTTGCATGATCAAGTGCATCAATTATGTCCTGAACTAAGGTTTCATTTCCCATCTCACCAAAAAATTCATTTACGGCCCTGTCAAATGGATCACCTGGCAACTGATCAACCAACTTCCCTTTGGGATCTATCATCAAAATGCTATTTTCATAGATATTTGGATACTTAGGCGAAAGTAAAGCCAAAATAATAGATAAAAATGAAAGAAGTAAAATCGCATGAATGAATTTTCTCAGTCGATTCAGGTTCCTCCAAAAAAAATTTAATGTCTTTTTTATCATACAATAATTGTTCTATATACCAATAAGTGATTATAAATGATGTTTCATATATCAATAACTTATAATAGTAGCAATACTATCGAAGGCCAATAAGCAATCAGGATAACAGAAAGAAAAAGGATTAGAAAAAATGGTATCGTTGAAGAATAAACAGAGATAATAGATTTTTCAAAACGATAACTCGCAATAAACAAATTAATCCCAACTGGTGGTGTTAAATAACCTAACTGCATTGCCGACAAGAATACTATACCTAAATGAATTGGATTGATTTCATATTGAGCTGCAATTGGCAATAAGAGAGGAACAACAAGGACAATTGCCGAGAAAATATCAAGAATCGCACCTAAGATCAATAAAAACAGTAGTAATAAGGCCATGAAAGTGAATTGGTCGGTTATGACATTAGAAACAATAGAAAAAATTCTTTGAGGAACGCCAGAATCTATCATGTAATTGGTTGATGCTAAGGATACCGCGAGAACTATAAGTATTCCACCTACCATTAACATTGATTCCCTCATTAGTTTTGGCAGTTGAGATATCTGGATTTCCTTTAAAATAAACACCTCAACAATTAGTACATAAAGAGCAGTAATAGCAGCCGCTTCTGATATCGCAAAGAAACCTGAATATATGCCGCCTAAAACAATAAATGGTAAAGGTATTTCCCACATGCACTCTCTGATAGCTCTAAACATTTTATTAAAAACAAAAGGTTTAAGTTTTTTTATTGAATCACGACCTACCCAATAACAATAAACAGATAACATAAATAACATCATCATGCCGGGAGGAAGCCCTGCCTTAAAAAGATCGTCAATGGATATTTCTGCTATGACTCCATACAAAATTAAAGGTAAAGAAGGAGCAAATAATAAGCCTAAGCTACCTGATGTGGTAATTAATCCAAGGTTAAATTTATCTGAATAACCATCTTGCTGTAGCGCAGGATATAAGATGGCACCAAGTGCAATTATAGTAACTCCAGAAGCGCCAGTAAAAGCAGTAAAAAATGCACAGGCAAATAAAGATACTATTGCCAAACCGCATGGCATCCAACCTAAAATTGCATCAGTTAAAAGAACCAACCTCTTAGGGGCATTACTTTCACTTAACAAATAACCAGCAATGGTAAATAAAGGTATTGCAGATAAAAAAGGCATGCTTGAAAGGCCTATCACCTCTATAGCCAACGCCATAAGGTCAATACCTTCCCCATGATAACCAAGCATTGCGCTGGCAGCAATTACTGAGAATAAAGGTGCACCAATTAAGCATAAAGCTATTAGGAGAATAGCCATTATCTCTGCCTAAAAAATTTAACAGTATGACCGACAAATAAGATCATATAACGATAGGCCATTAAGAAGAATGCAATCGGGACGATAATATAGGCTATCCAAGCAGGAAAATTTATTAATACCGTTTCATTAAAATCAGACGTTAGATTGATGAATCGATAAGAATGCCAAGCAATTAAAATGCATACAATAAAAGCAAAAAACTCAGCA
>PYIL01306089.1_pt1 | contig 10886 bp, 11 predicted proteins | sample 3578041 | NCBI WGS metagenome assembly PYIL01 (sample SAMN08408023, study PRJNA431606) | Marine metagenome isolate SA_KN192-05_S13_150m, whole genome shotgun... | biome: marine; feature: oceanic pelagic zone; material: water; isolation source: 150 m water sample, 0.2-0.8 um fraction ... | reverse complement strand
GTTGAGCAGCGCCTCGAGGAGCATCCCACGGTCGCCGAGGTGGCAGTCCACGGCGTCGACCATCCAACCCTCGTCCAGGAGGTGAAAGCGGTCGTGGTCCTGCACCCGGGAGCCGACGCCTCGGCCGACGAGCTCATGTCCTTCTGTGCCGAGACCCTCGCCTACTACAAGGTGCCGACGATCGTAGAGTTCCGGGACGAACCGCTGCCGCGCAACGCCACCGGTAAGGTCGTCAAGGCGGTCATTACCGGCGGCGCCGAGCACACGTTCGTCGAGGAGTAGGAATACTCGAACCTCGACCGACCTTAGAGCCGCTGAAAACACCCTCTAAATAGGTGGGCCGGGGGAGGATCGAACTCCCGACCGAGCGATTATGAGTCGCCTGCTCTGACCACTGAGCTACCGGCCCAACTGCAGTATCGCAGCCCGACCCACTCCCCCACCGGCCCCGGCCGGCGATCCGGTACCGTGGACGGCCCATCACTACCACCGTCGCCAGGAGACGTCGTGACCTCCGGCAAGGTCGTCGAGGTCACCGGCGACCAACCCCGCACCATCCCAGACGGGTACGACCCGACCATCGAGGTCAGCCTCGTCGTGCCCACCTACGACGAGGCCGACAACATCGGCGACCTTCTGCGGGGCCTGCACGCAGCCTTAAAAGCCACTGGGTTCGGCTTCGAACTAATCGTCGTTGACGACGACAGTCCTGACGAAACCTGGCGGGTAGCCGCCCGACTGGCTACCGAGATCCCCGAGTTGACCGTCATCAGACGAAAAGAGGCCACCGGTCTGGCCACCGCGGTGATCGGTGGTTGGTCATACGCACACGGACGCCTCCTGGGGGCCATCGACGGCGACGGGCAACACCCGCCCAATGTGATCGTGGACCTCCTTGCCTCGATGGGTGAGGGTGCCGATGTCGCTGTGGCCAGCCGGCACCTCCCGGAAGGTGGAATGGTCGGCTGGTCAGCCGCCCGCCGCCTCCTCTCCCGCGGGGCACAGACCCTGGGACAGCTACTCCTCCCCGGAACGGTCGGCCGGGTAACCGACCCGATGAGCGGTTACTTCCTACTCCGACGGGACATCGTCGCCGGTACCGAAATGGACCCCGTCGGCTACAAGATCCTCCTGGAGGTCCTAGCCCGTTGCGATGTCCGTCGGCTTGTTGAATCCCCGTATGTGTTCTTGCAACGAACCGCCGGCAGGTCCAAGGTGGCGGTCGGCCACTACGTCAGCTACCTACGACACCTCCTCCGACTACGGGTCTACCCACTGCGTAGCCGGGCCCTTGTCCGCTACCTGGTGGTCACTGGGGTGGCGCTGGCGCTTGACGCCGCAGTGTTCGTGGCCCTGTTTGACCTGAGCGGCTGGAACCTGACTCGGTCGGCAGCCATAGCTGGCGAGGCCGGGATCCTGTTCACCATCCTTCTCCACGACCTTTGGACCTTCGCCGGCCGCCCGGCCCGCACTTTCCTCGACCGCGTCCGACGACTGGTGGGGATGCACCTCATCCTCGGGGTTCTGCTATTCACCCGCTTAGCTGTCACCAACGCTCTAGTCAACTGGATCGGTGTCGGACCCCTCGCCGCATTCCTTATTGCTCTCGCAGTGGTCATGCCCGGTGGACACTTGCTCGGTTCGCGTCTCACCTGGAGGAGCGGCCGGAGCTGAGGTCGCTCCCCGCTGAACCCCATCCAAGGAGGTGCCTGATCTCTCGGACCGCCAGCCCACCGCTGCGCAACCGTCGCGAGGTGCTGGCTGGACTGTCGTCGCTGTTCCTAACAGCGAGTCTGGGTTGTGGACGCGGTGACCGAACCACCTACCCGCCACTGCCTGCAACAACACGGCTCCCAGCGGTAGTCGACCATCGAATCACTCGCTGGGGTCAGGATCCCTGGTCCCGGGGGGCATACTCGTTCCTGGGCCCGGGGGCGTCGTCAGCCACCCGTCGGATGCTCGCCCGACCGATCGACGGACGCCTGTTCTTCGCCGGGGAGGCAACCGACACCGAGCATCCGGCAACCGTGCATGGTGCTCTTGCCTCGGGACAGCGGGCGGCAGCCGAGATCCAGGCAACTAGTAAGCCCGGTCCCGTCGTGGTGGTCGGTGCAGGCGTCGCCGGATTAGGTGCCGCGCGTGATTTGACAACCGTTGGACGCGAGGTGGTGGTGGTTGAGTCGCGCCAACGTATCGGGGGTCGTGTCTGGTCGGACACCGTGGGCGGTGTCACAGTCGACCTGGGTGGCTCCTGGCTGCACGGGCTGCGAGATAACCCGCTGGCCGATCTAGCGGCCTCGCTGGACATCGACCTGGTCCGTACTGACTACGAAGACGCGATGCTGTTCGACGCCGACGGCAGGCCGATGCAGTGGTCCCACCTAGACCACCTGTACGCCCTGGTGGAAGACATGCTGTCATCCAGTCGATCGACGAGATCGATGGCAGCGGCCGTGGGTGAGGTGCGCCGTCGGGTCGAGGGCGAGGATCGAAAGCGTCTGGAGTACGTGCTGGCCTCTGAGATTGATCACTGGTTCGCGGCAGGACCTGAGGACCTCGCCTTCTCTGGAGTTCACGAAGGCGGATGGTCACGGGGCGGTGACGCCGTCCCCACTACCTCCTACCTGCCGATCATCGAGCACCTAGCTACTGGCCTCGACGTCCGCCTGGGCCATCCGGTGTCCGAAGTCATACGGACGGAGGGAGGGGTCCGGGTCACCACGGAGGGGGCCGAGTTCCAAGGAGGAGTCGTCCTCGTAACGGTCCCGTTGGGCGTTCTCCAGGCCGGGACCATCCGGTTTGACCCCGGGCTCCCGACAGTGAAGTCGACGGCCATCCACACCCTCGGCATGGGAACCATGGACAAGGTGGTCATCCACTTTGAGGAGCCGTTCTGGGCTCCCGACGTGGACTTGATCGCCTACGCCTCAGCCGAGCCCGGTCAGTTCATCGAGTGGTACAACGCTATTCCGTGGACCGGCCACCCGATCTTGGTCGGGTTCAACGCCGGCCGGCCCGCAATAGAGTTCGAATCCTGGAGTGACGAACGGATTCTGACCGCTTCCTTGGACGTGCTAGGCCGCCTTCGCTGGTAAGAAGACTGCCGGGAGGATGGCACAGAACCGACGGTTCACTGACGTAGGACGACCCCTCAACCCCGTTCATACAAACAGGACCAAACCAAGACTGCGGCTCTATCCAATGCGCCCAGTCCCGGGGGGCGTACAACACTTGACGAACTCCGGAAGACTCCGGTCTCTCGCTGTCCGAAAGGTTCTCCACACTTCGAGGGACTGGTGGGACGACACCGGAGCCCCAAGGTGTGGATACGCGCTGATAGAGGGCTGGACCCTAGAAACCCGTTCCGAAAGGGGGATCGATCGCACGGAGGGAGAACCGTGTCCGGCGGTGACTCCTCAACCATTAGCTAGTCCGGCCATCCTTTGGAGCGATCGGGGTCAGCCAATCACTACACCAGCAACCCCGGCCAGAACCAGGCTCAGGCCCGCGACTTGAAACGGTCGGACGTTGTCGCCGAACACGAAACGCCCGACGACAACGCTAACTGCCGGGAACATAGCCCCGGTTACAGCGGCTGGAAGTGCATCCGCCTGGAGGCCAAATAGGTAGAGCGTGGAAGCTAAACCACCAAAGATTCCGGAGAACAAGGGTGGCCAGCGGATACCCCGGGGCGGTATCACCGGCGACCGGCGACCGGTGGCCAACATCACGGTAAGAATGCAAGCCATGAAACGCTGGCTGACTGCCGGCCATGAGCCGCTCGACGCGGAAGTGTCGATTAGGACAGCCAGCCCGATGCCGTACCCCAACCCGGATGTTGTCCCCCAGATCAGCCCCTCGCGAATCCCAACAGCAGCACGGCCGCTGACGGTGATGAGGACCAACCCGATAATTGCCACACCCACCCCAGTCACAGCCAGTGTCGAGGCCTGCTCGCCGCCGATGACCGCCACTCCGAACGGAATCACCACGGTAAGGGTCGCCACTGTCGGCGAAATCACCGTCGATGAACTCCGAAGGAGTCCACCCAAATAGGTAACCATCCCAACTGCGTATCCGGCTCCGGAGATTGCCCCCCGGCCTAGGTCTGGCCACGACAGCTCACTAGGGAGGACCATCACAAGGGCCAGCGCAGTCAGAGCGGCCATCGCTTGGGAGACCACGCCCACGGTCAGCACGCCCACGGCCTGGGAGCCCCGACGGCCGAACATCTCCGAAATGCCCACCGACACTGCGCTTAGGGCTCCGAGCAGCGCTCCCATCAGTCGAGGAATGGCTGGGTGGACATCGCTGGGACACTAGGTGTGGATGTGCGCAGACCCAGACTCCTCCCGGGAAGGGATCCGATGGAGTTTGAAACATGTGACCAGTGTCGGGGTCAGAGCGACCAAATACAGGCTTCAGTAACAGACACCGGGGGCGTAGCACCAAGTACCAACTGCCCTACACGTGTTGTGCGGGGTCCCTACTGCCCCCTTTCGTCCATGACACAAGACAGCTCTCACACCGTCCTATATCGCGGTGAGGACAACAGCAGCGAGCACTAAGAGCACCCCTGCCTTCTGGACATGCCGAAGGCGTTCTCCAAGCATCATCCAGGCTAGGAGAACCGTTGACGCCGGATAGAGAGACCCAAACACTCCGGCGACGGCTATAGGACCACGGCGCAGCGCCCACAGGATCAACATCGACGCCACCATCTCCATCACCCCAGCGACAGCTGTTCTCACCAAAGCACTTCGGTCAAATCGAACGCCCCGATTCACACTCAGGTTGACTACCACAAGCAGCGGAATGGACACCGACCGACTAGCCACCAGCGGCCACATTCCGGCGTCGGTTGAGGTGAAGGCCAAACTCACGAAGAACACTCCGAAGAAGAGGCCGCTTAGTACTGCTAGCACCCCGGCCCGGGGAGGCGTGGCTTCTTCGGTCGGCTCCTCAGAGGAGACAAGAACAATTGCCACAATCGCCACCCCAATGCCTATGACGGCCATCTCCCCAGGTCCGTCTTCGAACCCAAGCCCATAGAAGGCCGGAACGGTCGCCCCAGTTGCGGCAGCTATCGGGGCAACCACGCTCATCTGCCCGGCTGTCATAGCAGCAAGAAACAGCATGTAGGCAATAGCCGCTGCGACCCCGGCCAGGCCCCCCCAGGCCAGGTCCTCGAAGCGGACCTCTGGAGCGTCCACAAGGACCAAAGAGGCGGCGAGTACCACCAATCCGCAGACCTGTCCGACAAGCGGCACCGAAAGCGGCCCCGAACGGCGAGCCGCCACCCCGAAGAGGAAGTCGGCCGATCCGACCATTATCGCCGCTGAGAGAGCCACCAGCGCTGTCAATGCACCTCTCCTGTCACAACTCGGCCGTTGTCATCAGGATTCCTCCCAGGCCGCGAGAGTGAAAGTTAGCCCGGCCAATCCAGCACTGTTATTGGCCTGACGTTGGGTTTCTCGCTTTTCAGAACCGGCTCGGCCAGGTCAGTATGGGCTATCGAGAGCTACGCAGGGAGAATCCGGCACGCTCTCCAATAGTGTTTCGAAGTGATCCGCAACCGAGATTTCAAGATCCGTGGCTACACAGTTGGTCAGGCACCAAACCTGCCTCTGGTTGTCGTGATTGTTGCCGCCGTAGTGGGACGGATAGCTGAGCAGGGATCAGTCACTAATCGGATCTCGAGCTCTGTTTTCTTTGTGAGTCTGAGCATCTGGAGTTATCTCGAGACCTTCGATGGCGTCAACGTATTTCGAAGAGTCCTGGGAATAGCAGGGTTTGTCGTCGTCTTGTGGCTTCTCGTAGGACAGCTTTAGTAGGGGGTACCCACCACGACCCGGGTCCCGAAGGCCTTGTCGGTCAGTCGCTGCTTCTTGGAGTCCCACAGAGGCCACAGATAGTCGATGAGCTGGACAATGTTGCCTATGCCCTGGATCCCACCGACCAGACCGGGAACCAGCCACCGGCCGACACCCTTAGCTCCACCAGGGGCCTCACCGGAGGCAGTATCGATCAGGTGGATGCCCTGGCGGCGCTTCCCGGGCGTCGTGCCCGTGACACCCTGGCGGTAGCCGAACAGCCATCCGGCCCACACCAGCACGCCAACGCCGAGCACGATGCCGAGCACGACCAGGGCGGTGGTCCCAGCCGTGAAGTCCAGTCCCTTGGTTGCCTCGCGCTCCCAAGCCACTACGAAGCCAGCGATGGTCATGGCAACAGGTACCAGCATGGGAGCCATGAAGAGCAGGGCGTCGACGAGCGCTGCCTTGCCGCGGCTCCACCAGGACGCTGCCTTCAAAGCAGAACTGGGGTCGTCCATGTCCTCCCTGAGCATAGGATCAGCGCCTCAACCGGAGTTGTTCGAATCCATCACCAGCCCGGTTCGACCAAGCCAGTTCAGGGCATCGAAGGATACCGTCGGGGCATGGATGCCTACCGAGCAGTAGTTGACAAGCGTGATGGTCGAGAGTTCGATGACCGACCGGTGCCCGAACCGACGCTCCAACGGGTACTCCAAGCAGCCCGTATGGCGGGTAGCGGCAAGAACCGCCAGGCCGGACGGATAGTGGTGGTCAACACGGCCGACGACCGTGCCCGGGTGGCGGCATGTGCCGATTACGGAGCCTGGCTAGTCGAGGCTCCGGTAGTTCTCGTTTTCGGAATCCATGAGGACGGCGGCCACCACCCTGACTTCGACATTGGCCGCATGGCCCAGAACGCCATGATCGTCTGTCATGCCGAGGGGCTCGCCAGTTGCCCGGTAACCGTCGCGCGTCAAAACGACCTCCGGGAGGCGCTCAGCATCCCACCGACCTACCACGTTCCAATGATGGTGGGCCTGGGATACGGCTCAGCCTCGGATGCCACTAGAGGGTCGCACCCGCGACGTCCGCTTAGCGAGATAGTCCACATGGGAAGTTGGCAAGACGACAGGGAGTAGTCAACAGGGTTATCCCTGTAGCCCGCTGGTGGGTATCAACCCCGCAGGAGTCGATAGGAGCCTGCACCTTTAACACAGTTACCTCGCCTGCCGGACGGCGTTGGCGAAGTTGTCGTAGAGCCTCTTGGCATTAGCCACGAAGTCGTCCATGTGATGCTCCGAGTCCGCGGTGAGCTCCCCCAACGCGGTCGGACCGAGCGTCGACTCCAGCGCCGCCCGGTATGCAGGCACAGTCCCCCAGGTGGGCACGGTGTCCGGTTCGACCTCGACGTGGTATTGCATCGACCAGGCGTGGCGTCCGACGCGCATCGCTTGGACCGGACATCTGTCGGACGCTGCGAGCACGACCGCCCCGTCTGGAGGCTCCACGACCTGGACCGAGTGCCACTGAAGCGCCCGTTGGACGGTCGACATCCCGGCAAAGATCGGGTCTTTGAGTCCTTCCGGGGTCAGCGTCACCTCGAGGATCCCGATCTCCGGGGGTTGCTGGTGACCGCACCTGCCGCCGAGAGCGTCGGCGAGCAGTTGGTGACCAAGACAAAGCCCCAGGAAGGGCCGGCCCAGGTCTGCCACCCAGCGCTGGATCACCGCCTTCTCCTCAAGCAGCCACGGGTGCTCGTCCACGTCCCACACATCCATGGGGCCGCCCATCACCCACATTGCGTCGAACCCTTCGAGTGGTGGGATCGGCTCGCCCTCGTCGAGTTCAACAGCAGTCCAGTCGACACCATCGGATGCGAGGAAGTGCCGCAATTGCGCCGGGTGTTCGCAGTCGATGTGTTGCAGTACCAGCAGGCGCACATCAAGCCCCTACGTCGACCGCAATGGGAATGGGCCCAGGCGGATCGGTGGTTTCACAATGAGCTCACAATCGGCAGGAAGTCGGCAAAGGCTAACTGCCAGCGACACCACCAATTCCGAGTTGGTTAGGACGAGTAAGCGGGCTTCGAGAGGCCATGGGCCCGTCCTCCACCTGGTTTATCTCTCCAGCTTCACGGACGACCAATGAGTTCGCGTAACACTTCGACGTCCACCCCCAGAGTGGCAGCTGCTCCGGCCATATTCGGCGGTGGGGGCCCTAGAGCGGCCTGGAGTTCGGGAACGGTCACACCGAGGGCCTCTGCCGCTTCTGTGAGGTCAGGTGGGCCGCCCGGGCGATCGCCGGGACCACCTGCGCCGGGGCCGCCACCCGGTTCGCCAGCACCGGCACTTACCGCGCCATTCAGGCAACGGCCCACGTACGGGTAAGCATCGGTGATGACGTACAGGTACTCGCCATCGATCGTTATGCCGTTGCAGCGATCGAGCTCACCGCCCCCTTCGCTGTACACCCAGTCAGAGGTGTAGGTCCCATCGGGGCTTGTTCCATCGATATCGACCGCGGCCCTGGGAGGCAGGCTGCCCACACAATCCGTGCCGGATCGATCAGCCATTGCTAGCCCATAGCCAGACTCGTAGACACCAGATTTCGAGTAATACATCAGGAAGCCGTCAGCAGCGAAACCCACATGAACAAGGTCGTTGTTGTGCTCATGGGCCTCGACCAGGAGTTGAGAGATCCCGTGATAGTGGTACTCGCCTGTTGGTTGGACGTGAGCACTGTTGAAGTCAAACCCAAGGTTGTAGATGTCCTGGAGCGCCTCAATCCGGAAGGTCTCCCCGGTTGCACACGTGACAGTCTCTGCAGTACCCGGCTCAAATTTAACCCCGTTGACCGCAACACCCGCAGTCCTAACGCCGGTAGCGGCACCCGTGTAGATCGGTTCGGTGGTGAATCCGTAGCTGACATCCTGTTCGGAAATGGTGTTGGGGTTTCCGTTGTTGGGAAAGTCGCCGGTCTCATGATCGGGCAGAGCGTTGCTGTTGATGGTCCGAGTCGGCCCGTGGACGGCGACTGTCACCAGCGTGCCAAACTCTTCATCCAGCAAGGTGTAGGAGCTCAAATATTCTGAGCCGCTAGGCGTGATCGTTGTCCTAGCCGCAGTCGTGGTGGGGGCCTGAGTGGTAGTTGGAGCGACGGAGGTGGTGTTGACTCGTGTGGGCGTTTCGACACTGCCACCGCACGCGTAGACCACCAGAAGCACAACCAAGGTAACCGCACGCTTCAAGGTCATATTCTCTCACTCCCTGCCTCCCCACAGGGATGTGGGGGAACCTAGGAGTCTCTCGGTAGGGCCAATCCGTTTGGCAGAGTTCCAAGGGTCGTGGTTCCCATCTGTTGCGTGCTCCGGAGGCGCACAACTAGTTACGTAAGCACCGTCTGCGTATTTTCGCTATGAACCGCTGGGCCCGGGGCGGTGACGGGATTGGGCCCCATCGATAGGCCGCCCACACGTCGCTCATCTCTCCCATCGGCGCTCACCTCATCGGTGCCGCCTGGGTATCTGTCATCTCCGATGGCGGCGGTAGACCCAGCCGGCCAACTCGGGGTATCCAGCCCAGACGCGGTGCCGGAATATCTGAAGCAGGGGACCGACCAGCAGAGCGAAGGCCAGGGTGCCGACTCCGTACGACCCCCCGAGCACCCCACCACCCACCAAGACAGTGACCTCGAGGCAGGTACGGGCGGCCCGAATACTAAGGCCAGCATCGACAAGCGCCGTCATGAGCCCGTCGCGCACACCCGTTCCCAATCCGGCCCCTAGATAGAGCATCGAGCCAAAGGCAACGAGGATAGGCGCTGCGACCACCAGCAGTCCCCGGAGGGCTACCGATGCCGGTGGCTCGACCACTGCGATCAGCACGTTTACCGTCGAGCCAATGATCACGACGTTGGCCACTGTCGCGGGGCCGATGGGTTGGCGAAGCGCGGCCACCAGAACCAGCAGGGCGAGCCCCAACCCGATGATTATGGTCCCCGGTTGTCGGTCGATCAGACCGGCCAGTGCGTCATGCAGGACGTCCCACGGACCGACCCCAAGGTCGGCCAAGAAAAGGGTGCCGATCCCGACACCGAACATGACCAGACCCATGAGAATCACGGCAGCCCGGATGGCGATCTCCTTCACCAGGCCATTCTGGTGCGCGCGCCACGACACGGGACGCGCGGTGAACTACGACTCTGGATGCCAAGAGACCCCATCCCTCGGTACGCCTTATTGTGTCGCTCCCCGGGGTCAGGGAAACCAGGTTTCGTCTCAAGTAGCAGGCTGGAACCCATACCCGTCCCTATCGGAGGAGCGGTCCACCCCCCCGGAGCTACCCCGCGCCGAGACTTGGGCTGGGCTTGACCTGAAGTTTCCTTGCTCCGGGGGTGGGGCTCGAACCCACGACCTGCGGATTAACAGTCCGACGCTCTGCCAACTGAGCTACCCCGGAATGGTGACAGCGAAGGATACCAACCGGCTTCCCCATGCCACGGGGAAGCGACGGACCCTGGCTAACCCCGAACCACGAGTAGCTGCCGGGCCGCGTCAACCATCGGCGTCATTTTCTGGGTAGTTGATAAGCCACCGTAGTAAGGGCTCCACCTGGTCAAGGTCGGCCATTGTCTCTCGCAGGTCAATGATGCTGCGTCGCAAGAAGGCGATCGACGGCTGGTAGGTAGCGAGGTCCCCGGAGGAGCGGGCTCGGGCCTCCAACTCGACCGCCTTGCGTTCGGCGGCCAGTGCCAGCAGCCGGCAGACCACGCCCTTCGGGTCGTCGTCGGACGCATCCTGCACGGCCAGGCGGCCCAGCAGGTCGGCGGTCTCGTCATCGACGGTCGCCCGGGCGCCATGGAATTCACCGACCTCGGCCAATGCGCGGTAGGCCATCTCGGCGACCGGATCGGCGAACAGGCCTGGGGCCAACCAGGCCGACAGGTCCTCGGGTCGGTGGATCAACAGGCGCAGCGCCTGATGTTCGATCGTCAACCTCTCCGGGACGTTCCCACCCGATCCGCCGGCTGACCGCACGTCAGGTCGCTGGCCAGAACTCGGTGAGTTACGCC
>PYIL01190817.1_pt1 | contig 10964 bp, 13 predicted proteins | sample 3578041 | NCBI WGS metagenome assembly PYIL01 (sample SAMN08408023, study PRJNA431606) | Marine metagenome isolate SA_KN192-05_S13_150m, whole genome shotgun... | biome: marine; feature: oceanic pelagic zone; material: water; isolation source: 150 m water sample, 0.2-0.8 um fraction ... | reverse complement strand
TTCGGGTCAACTGCCCTCCGAATTCGGATTCAGTCCTCTCAGCTCGGACGGTCCGAGCTCCCCGTATGTCAGTTCATATAGTATCCCATATGGGCGTATTAGTGTAAATCGTTATAAATGGGAGAATAATGACTTTCGATTCGATGCGAGTTCTAATTACAGGAGGCGGGACAGGGATTGGGCGCGCGTGTGCAGAGTCCTTAGCAACACAAGGTGCGCAGGTTGTAATATGTGGCAGAACATTGGAAACACTTGAAAAAACAGCGGAGGAAATCTATTCCGCTCATGGTGTTAAAGTTGATTACCTGACTTGCGATGTAACGCATGAAGAATCTGTTGAAGAGTGTTTAGCGAAGGCTGCTGGATCGTCAGAAGATCTAGCTGGGGTCGTCGCTAACGCTGGTGGAGCGATTGGACTCGGCAATTATCAGGATCTGAGCGCGGAGCAATACCTAGATACTTTAAAGCTTAATATTTTGGGGACCATGCACTGTGTGAAACACTCGATTCCTTTTCTCGCTAATAACGGTGGGGGGTCTTTCATAGGCATGTCATCAATAGCTTCTAGTTTGACACACCGTTTTTTTGGAGCGTACACGGTTTCAAAAGCAGGAATCGAAACAATGATGAAGAACGCAGCCGATGAATATGGAAACCAAAAAATTAGATTCAATGCTGTCAGGCCAGGTTTTATAGCAACCGAAATGATGGAAGTGATTCCACGTGATAGCGAGATTTTCGAAAGCTATGTTAAAAACATACCATTAGGTGAAGTTGGTGAACCTGAAGATGTTGCTTCTCTTGTAAGGTTTTTAATTGGGTCGGAATCAAGTTGGATTACGGGTCAAACATTCACCATTGACGGTGGACATTCCTTGCGAGCCGGGCCCGACTATTCAGAATTTTTTAATAATTGAAATTAGTTAGATTTCTAGTTTTTTGTCTACAGTTTTCTTGCGAGTCGGGACATGACTAGTTATGTACCAGATGCCGGTAACAGCCACAAAAATTATCAAAAATCGTAACAGTTGATGTTGAATTAATAGAATTGTCGCCAAAGCAGTGAATACAAATATTGAAGAAACAGCGAAAATTTTTGCCTTTAACGGCATACCTAGTCCGTTGCGGAAGTTCTGAATCGCCGGACCAATTTTTGGGAGTTCAAGTAACCATTTTTCAAAGCGCGGATTTGAAATTGAAAACAACCAAGCGGCGACGATCATGAAAACCGTTGTCGGAAGACCAGGAACCACTATTCCGACAATTCCTATAACGACGCATGTGAAACCCAAAAGTGTCAAAGTTGCTTTTTTCGCCTTAGTTAAAACATTCTTTCTAATTGACACTTAGTTCACCAATATTTAAGACAACAGTTCTGAAATATCCATCGCAACGAGAATTGACAGGAGAATAATTACACTTAAATTTACAGTCGCAACCACCCATCTCAAGTTATGGTCGCTTTTCCAGAATCTACGAATACTCAGTACATTGAAAAAAATTGCAACGAGGCCAATGGGTAGTCCTAAACCCGCTGTAATTCCGCTAGCAACTCCCACAAGCGGTAAAAGCCAAGGAAATACTACGTAGGTTAACGTGCACCTAATACCGGAAATAACCATAGAGGTGGAAAAGGTTTTACTGGCCGACTCCAACTCTGTATCTTTAGAAATATCGAGACTCATACTCTAAGCCTGCCACGAAAAAAACATTTATGGTTAAAACTCCGATCATAATAAGTCGATCAATTGAGGATAGTTTCGTTTAGAGACGGAAGGTATTTATATGTCAATCTTAATGAAGGACTTTGCAGAAACTAAGGGTGAAGAGATTGCTTTAGTTGATGATAATGGTTCGATAACTTGGAAAGATTTTGATAAGCGCGTGAACTCACTTGTTAATGGATTCAGAGAGTCAGGCCTGGAACAAGGTGATTCCGTTGCAATTATCGCAGGCAACCGGATGGAATGGTTCGAAACGTCCTTTGCTTGTGCTCATGCTGGTCTTATATATGTGCCAGTTAATTGGCACTGGGTCGCCGATGAACTTGCTTACGTTTTCGAAGATTCTGGTTGTAAAGCAATAATGGTTGATGAACGTTTTCAGGCAGAAGTTAAAAAAAGCCTAACGGATCCGCGTTCTAGTAATATTTCGTTGGTCCTACAGGCAGGTGGTAACCCCGATTCAAACTTTGTTGATTATGAAGAATTTTTAACAACCCAGTCAGAGAAGGAACCAGATGGTCAACTTCTCGGAGGGCCAATGTTCTATACATCCGGAACTACTGGAAGACCAAAAGGAGTTCGAAGTGGTCTAACAGAATCTGGTCCCGGTGTAACTCCAGATGTTATGCAATTGGTAGCAGCGGGTTTTGCTGCCATGTTGCCAGTGCCAGGGGTGACAGCTCTTTGTGGGCCCGTCTATCATTCCGCTCAATGGGCATTCTCTTGGTTGCCTATGATTGCTGGCTCGTCAGTTGTTATGCAACACAAATTTGATCCCGCTGGATTGTTATTAATGATGGAAGAACACAAGGCAACAAATGTTCACCTAGTGCCTACTCAATTTAAGAGATTATTGGATTTATCTGATGATGAAAAGAAAAGTTTCACTGGCGATTCTCTTGAAACGGTTTTGCATGGCGCAGCACCGTGTCCTCCAAAAGTCAAAACACAAATGATCGACTGGTTCGGCGAAAAGATAACTGAATACTATGGCGCCACCGAAGGGGGGATAATTTCACTGATCAGTTCTCAAGAATGGTTAGAGAGGGGCGGAAGTTTAGGAAAACCACTTGAAACTGTAGAAGTCATAGTTGTCGATGAATCAGGCAAGCGTTGTAAAAGTGGGGAAGAAGGAACCCTTTACTTCAGGAATTTAATGGGAACAGATTTCGAATACCACAACGCTCCTGAAAAAACAGAAGAGGCACATCTAGAACCAGGTGTTTTCACATTTGGTGATATCGGTTTTTTGGACGAGGACGGGTATTTATGGTTGAGCGACAGGAAGATTGACATGATAATTTCTGGTGGGGTTAATATATATCCCGCAGAAATCGAGGGTGTTCTTGGTGGTCATCCTGAAGTTAAAGATGTGGCTGTTATAGGTGTCCCAGACGAAGAATTTGGTGAACAGGTAAAAGCAATCGTGGTTCCAGGGGTGGATGAAGATTCACTTGACTCCCTAGCGAAAGAATTAATCGCATATTGTCGAGAGAATTTAGCAGGTTATAAATCGCCGAAATCAATAGATTTTCTAGATGAACTGCCAAGAACTGGAACGGGTAAAATCCAAAAACAACCATTGAGAGAACCATATTGGGTGGAAGAGGATAGGCGGATTTGAATGGAAAATGAGAATCAAAAAATTGAACAATTTTGGGAAACTCCAACACATTCGCAAATAATCGACATTTCACATGCACACGTTGAAGCATTGGAGGCGAGTAATGACGACAATGTGTGGCAACAAGTCGGCATGCATCACATAATCCTTACGACAACAGGGAGACGTTCAGGCAACGAACATAAGTGTGCACTTCCAGTTTGGCACGATACGGCTGGACATAGAGTAGTCGTCGGTTCCTTCGCTGGGGCTGACAAAGAACCTGATTGGCTCGCGAACCTGAGAGATAAAAACTCTAATGGTGAAGTAAAAATTAGAACTCAGAACGGCGAGTACAACTCAGTTCCTGAAATTTTAGAAGGTGAGGAGCGTGATTTACTTTGGAACCAGCTTTGTGAGGATAGAGCCTGGTACAACGATTATCAGAAACGGACAGAAAGAGTAATTCCTTTAATTAGATTTCCAGAGTAGCGATTACGGCATTCCGGAGTGAGGGATTTCGACCTGAGTTGTATAAATCGCACCTTTGCCAGGCTCGACCCCGGTTTCAGGGTCACTAGTAGAGGTAAGGATAAAAAGTGTTTTACCATCATCACCACCTAGCATGCAAGCAAAAGTTCGTTGTGGTAGCTCGATAACGTCAGTTATTTCACCACCTTCAAGTACTCTCACGACCTGTGAGGAAAATGCATCAGCAAACCATATTCCATTTTCGCTATCCAAAGTACAGCCATCTGGTAAACGGCCGGGCATTTCCGCCCAAATTCGACCTTCACTTAAAGTTCCGTCAGAATGAATTGAAAACGCCGAGTATTGGCAGGAAAAAGTTTCTCCAACGATCAAAGTTTTTTCATCTTCTGTTATTACCGACCCATTAGGAAAATTAAGTCCTTCTGCGGCTACTGTTTTACTTCCGTCTTGAAAGACTGCTGCAAGATTTGCTGTGACAGCGGGCGCTCCTGACCCATAGTCATAGCCAAAGTTGCCCACGTAAGCTATTCCACTTTTCGAAACGACCATGTCATTGCAATGCCAAGTGGCGATGTCATCCAACTCGGCGTGGACAGTTGTATCGGTGCCGTCGTAGCGCAATATTTTACGGTCTAGCATTCCAACAACAAGGAGATCTCCATCAGGAAGCCAGCCAAGACCAGATGGCTGTTCAGCACCTAAATCCAAGACGACTTCCCGTCTTCCATCAAGTGAAACTGTGTATACGCGATGCTGAAAAAAGTCTGAATACCAAAGCAGTCCGTTGTGCCAGCGAGGTCCTTCACCAAAATCTAATCCGTCGATCAACAACTCAATAGAAGTCATAGTTTCCCTTTTAGTAAAAGAATATACCTTGTAGAACAATTAACTAACTTTTCTTGACAATTGAAAGGGTACGATCTGAAAGGAGGTCGAAATGCTTTTTGCTGTTTATGCGCTAGATAAAGAAAATTCTCTTCAGCTTCGAATGGACACCCGAGAGAGACATCTTGCACATCTAATGAACTCTCCTCTAGTTTTTGCTGGCCCTCTTTTAGATGAAGAGGGAAATATGTGCGGTTCTTTAATCGTGCTTGAAATGGAAGACATTTCTCAGGTTAAGGATTTTACTGAGAATGATCCTTATGCAATTGCTGGTTTGTTCAAAAGCGTTGAAATTAGAGGCTTTGTTAAGGCTTTTCCAAGTGGGGAAATCAATTCGGCATGAAACTAATATCTCCGAAAATTGAAAAAGAACGTTCTGCGAACATTAAAGCAATTTCAAAGACACATTTCGATGCACTTATTATCGGAGGTGGTATTAATGGAGCTGTTTCAGCTCTGGCTATGCGATCTCATGGTGCAAACGTCGGATTATTCGAGAAAAAAGATTTCGCTTCAGGAGTAAGCCAAGAATCATCAAATTTAGTGTGGGGCGGATTCAAATACCTGGAAAGCTACGAATTGAAACTTGTAATGGAATTATGTCATTCAAGGAACCGACTAGCTCGTGCTTACCCATCACGATTAGTGGAGAAGAGGTTTCTTGCAGCTCTTGACTCTTCTTCCCCTTTTGCTCCCTGGTTCGCCTCCCTTGGAGCCAATGCCTACTGGGGTATTGGCCAATTTGCTACTAAAAGACCGCGTTACCGATCACCGAGAACTATTAAAAGACTTGAGCCTTCCGTAAGAGCCGACAATTTAATCGGAGGAATTGAATATTCTGACCATTTGATTGTCGACAATGATTCAAGATTTGTCATCCAAATGATCGCAGACGCCAAAAGCAGAGGTGCCGCAGTCGGCAACTATATGACCGTCCTAGAAGCTGGATATTCCAAGAAAAGATGGAATTTAAAAGTAAGAGACGAAATATTAGATCAAGAGTTTCAAACAACTTCTGATGTGCTTGTAAATACTGCAGGCCCAGAAGTAAAAGAAATTTGCAACATGACTAATACTAAAACCGAAAGCCAGCTTGTTTTTTCAAAAGGTGTCCACTTGGTAGTTCCTCGAGTCACTGACTCCGGACGGATATTGGCGTTCTTTGATGCAACACAACGGCTTTTTTATGTCATACCAATGGGTGGATGCTCTGTAATAGGAACGACTGATGAACGCGTAAAAGAACATGAAGTTTCTGTTGACAGTGATGATGTAGATTTCTTACTTAAAGAAGCGAATAGAAAACTTGCCCTTTCTAAACCACTTGTGGCAGAGGACGTGATAGCCGAAAGAGTTGGGGTCAGACCACTTGTAATTCCAAAAGGCGGGGTTGACCAAGACAAGGATTGGACCGAATTGTCGAGAAAGCATGCAGTTGAAACAAACCGTAGGTATCGAATGATCTCCGTATTAGGTGGCAAACTCTCAGACTGTTTAAACGTTGGCGAGGAAGTCGTCAGCTCTTTAGAAGATCTTGGATATAAGGCATCAAAACCCACCAACCGTTGGTATGGCGAACCATCTGATGCGGAAAGGTCCATTTTTTTTCACTCTGCGAGGAATACTGGGATTGATACTGATGAAACAAAGGAACTTTGGAGACGCCACGGATCGCGTTCCTTTAATGTAATAGAAATGATTTCTGACGATCCCTCAACGGGTGAAAGATTAAGTGAAAATATAGATTACTGTCCAGCAGAAATATCAGTTATGAAAGAATACGAGTTCATCTACGACTCAGATGACCTACTTAGAAGAAGAACATTGATTGGGCAAACAGTTTCTAAATCTCAACTGGAAACAGATCCTGGGTTTACAGCGTTAATTCAACAGCTAAATAAATAGATGTTATTCTGAATCTGATTTCCCTCTTGGCCATACAGAAAGCGGATTTCTTATCCAGCGCCCCAGAGAGTGTGCAATTTGCCCAGATCGTGCTGTCAACGGAATGAAAGGCGATTGCTTTTCAACAGGAACCGCTTCTTTGACACGGGTGCGGTAAGAAATGTAGAGACCAATGAATGCAAGAACGCTTGCATTAGCGAGAAAATAAGAAGAAGGTCCAAAATGTCCTAATAGAAATCCAATAACAAGTGGCGCTATGACTGCACCTGCACTACTAGCTAGAACCAGTGTAGATGAGGCAGAAACACGTTTATCAGACGGCACCAAGTCATTCGCTAGAGCGGCAAACAGTCCATACAAAGGAAATACAAATGCTCCGAATAGTAAATTCAAAATAATGTGAAGGTTGCTCGAATTAGATAGTAGCGCTTGTAGTACAGCGGTAATGGTTGAAATAAAAATACATGACAGAATAATTATTCGGCGCGGGAATTTGTCTGAAAGGCGCCCGAGAGGTATTTGAAGAATAATTGCTCCCGTTAGACCCGCTCCAACAAAAACTGTCGCTTTACTCGTTGACATACCAGCTTCTATTGCAAAAACTATTGCCATACTTGACATAGCGGCTTGTACGAAAGATGCGAAAGTTGTTCCGAGTACAGCAGAGGGGACGAGTTTGTAGAGTTCTCGGAAAGGCATCGAAGAACTTGTTGGAGTTGGCGGATTAGAAGAAGCAGAAAGAGCCATGGGGACTATTGCTAGAGAAAGTAGAACAGAAGAAAAGATGAACATCTTAAATCCGTCTGCATCGCCTAAATTGGCGAGAAGTTGGCCACCTGCAGCACCAGCAAGATTAACCACCATATAACTGCCTAATATTTGTCCGCGATTTTCATTAGTTGCCCTGTCATTTAGCCAGCTTTCAAGAACTACGAAAATTGTTGCGTTGCATATACCTCCGATGAAATAAATTCCGCACCAGGTAAAGGGGGTTATAAAAGCGGAATTGATAAGCACACCAACTGAGGCAAGAGAAGCCATGGCCGAAAAGACTCTGATATGGCCAACTGAACGTAAACTCATGGGTGCAAACTTCGCCCCTATTAAGTAACCGGCGAAATGGAAAGCCATGACGAACCCCATAGTGGCGGGAGTAAAACCTTCACTTTCTCCTCTGATTGGTAATAAGACTCTCTGGATGCCGTTACCTAACTGGACAAAAGTAAAAGCCAAGAATAAAGCCCATATACCAAGCAGTGTTTTGACAGTTGGTGTGCTAGAAGAAGCAGTTGTCATTTGATTTGTCTTATCCCGTTGCCCAAATAGTGTGGGCGTTCAATTTTTGAGTGCAGATCATTAATCTCTATCAGATTCTGTTTTAGAGGTTCCTGAATTTCAGAGACACTGGGGATGTCATCAATTATTGTCACGTGTAGCAGTATTGCTTCTTGCGTAGCGGCGAGAATCAAGTTGTCACTGTCATAAAGGGCATGATGAAGTTGAATTCTTTTTGGATCGCACCCAACGAGGATCGTTTCAGTGTGAATCGCTGAACCTTCTTTCAGTTCTTCTAGGAATCTTATTTGGGCCTCCACTGTATAAAACGTTCCATTACTAGTTCTGTAGTTGGAATCGAAGCCTATGTGAATAAGAAATTCATCGGAAGCATTAGCAAAGGCAACGCCGTAATATCCTTCAGTCATATGAGAGTTGTAATCAATCCAATTTTCTGGGATTACTGTCTTCCAAATTGTTAAAGGTTTTACACTCATAATGCTCCAAAGAAAAATAAGAAACTAAAGTAACCGGAGCAATCTAGACCCATAATAGAAAGAGATCAATAGAAATAATTTTAAATCTATGCGCTTCTTAAAGCAGAAGTGAAGCGTATGACCTATTGTTGCCATATGGACAGAGAAGCAACAACAGGTCTGCACATAGTGGAACATCCGCTTGTTCAGCACAAGCTGACGGAGATGCGCCGAAAAGATACGACGAGTCAAAGTTTTAGAATCTTACTGAATGAGATAAGCCTTTTACTCGCTTATGAAGTTACTCGAGAACTCCCAACCCGAGAAGTCGAAATTGAAACCCCACTTGTGAAAACCAAAATGCCTCAACTAAGTGAAGTTCCATCAGTCGTATCAATTTTACGTGCGGGCAACGGCCTGCTTGAAGGCGTTCTTCAGGTCATACCAAACGCAAGAGTAGGGCACGTTGGCTTATATCGAGATCACGACACGTTGGAAGCGATTGAGTATTATTGCAAGTTTCCGCCTCTAAAAGATGGAATGACAATAGTTGTTGATCCAATGTTAGCGACAGGCAACTCTGCCAGTGCTGCCTTATCGCGAGTCAAAGAAGAAAAACCTGCATCAATCAGATTCCTTTGCCTTTTAGCCGCTCCAGAAGGTGTCCAGGCGTTGAATAAAACACATCCTGATGTAGAGATTTGGACAGCTTCACTAGACGAACGATTGAATGAGAAGGGATACATAATGCCTGGATTGGGTGACGCTGGTGACCGCATCTATGGAACTACATAACAGAGTTAAACGGGTTATTGGACTTGTTGCTGTAGGAATACTTTTAGTTCCAGCTTTTTCCTTCTTGCTCGGCAGTAGTGCGTCAGGTTTGGAATCGAATAAAACCATTTATCTAACCTTCGACGACGGTCCACATCCTATTTTCACCCCCTTACTATTAGCGCTCCTTGATGAAAATGGAGCTAAGGCGACATTTTTTCCTATCGGAAGTCGTCTTGAAGAGCGTTGGGGGAATGACGACCTGCAAGCTCTTTTAAATCGCGGGCATGCAATTGGAAATCACTCATGGAACCACCGAGATTTGAGCAAGGAAAAAGAAATCGGGACAAAATTTCAGCTAGATCAAAGCTCCGTAATTACTGAAAAGATGGTAGGTTTTCGCCCCAGTTGTTTCAGGGCTCCATTTGGTGAAAAAAATCAATATGTCCTAGAGACTGCTAGCTCATTAGGCATGAAACATATTGGGTGGACCGTCGACCCTCAGGAATGGAATGACACTTCAATAGAGGAAGCAATGAACCACATTGTTAAACGATTCGCAGGTGGCGCCATCGTTTTGTTACATGATCGTAGATTTTTAACACTTCCAATAGTGCGAGAAATTCTTAGGACTTTTCCTAGTGACAAGTGGAGTTATGAAACGTTACCAGATTGTAGAAATGACGAAGAAAAGAATCTGCGTTTAAGTACTCGTACAGCAGGAGACGTTCCAATCGGGAAGGTTGTAGATATAAAGAAAGTCGAATCAACCAACATCTTCACAGGTTGGGGTTACGATCCAGATCATCCAGAAGGTGGCCTTAAAGTTTTTATTGGAGGAAGAAATGATCAAGAGTCAATTTCAATTGAAACTGACTCTCAACACAATTTCAAATTAGAAATAACAGATTTGGAAATAGATGCCCCGGTATGTTTATGGTTAAAGAATGAAGGACTGTCCAGGCACAATACTTTTATAGGTTGTCACAATGCACATAAATGATAATGATCGACAAAGCCTTCAAAAATCATTTCGCAATCTCACATTGTTTACATCAAAATTAGCGAAGGTAGAAGTAGAAGACGTACCGACTGAAATAACTGGACCAGCTATATATGCTTGCAACCACAGGAGCCTTTCGGATCTATTGGTAGCTGGCCCCACATTTTTGCACTGGGGTCAACCTATTAGGGCCTTAGTGGCAGCATCATACTTTGAACACCCGTTTATAGGGCCACTTCTTCGCTACTTGAAATGTATTCCCGTGCAAGGACACGAAGCCATAGAGCAAGCAGCAGAAGCTCTACATTCGGGATGGTCAGTGGCGATTATGCCAGAAGGAAGAGTAGTCCCACGATCCGAATGGATGGAAGAAGGTGTTTCTAGAGGCCATATCGGCGTTGGGAAACTTGCTTCACAAACAGGGTTTCCAGTTGTGGCCTCAGGAGCTAGTGGTAGTGAACTTCTCTGGCCCAGAGGAAAGTACCTCCCTTTCATGAAACCATGGAACCGTCAGAAGGTGGTTTTGCGTTGCGAGTATTTAGGAGCTGTAGACGAAAAGCTTCCTCGTGATGCGACGGACCTCATAATGGAGGGAGTTAAACGATGTGTGGAAAGAGCTGAGAGAGAGACGGGATTTGCCAGGTAGTTTTCAGTAGTAGTAAGGAAAAGAGGAGAAATCTCTTTCGCGTTTCTCCAAAAATGCCTCACGCCCCTCAGAAGCCTCATCGGTGGAGTAAGCAAGCCTTGTTGCCTCGCCTGCAAAAAGCTGTTGACCGACTAATCCGTCGTCAATCAAATTGAAAGCGAATTTTAGCATACGGATTGCT
>PYIL01334605.1_pt1 | contig 10965 bp, 5 predicted proteins | sample 3578041 | NCBI WGS metagenome assembly PYIL01 (sample SAMN08408023, study PRJNA431606) | Marine metagenome isolate SA_KN192-05_S13_150m, whole genome shotgun... | biome: marine; feature: oceanic pelagic zone; material: water; isolation source: 150 m water sample, 0.2-0.8 um fraction ... | reverse complement strand
TCCGGCGACGACACAGCTGTGTTTGAAGGTGCAATTGAATATGTCATGGCTAACAACCTTAACTATGACGCAATTCCATCCGGTGATCTGACATTCATTAGTGACTCTGTCACTATGTGGGTTAACGCAGATATGACTGGAACAGATGCTCCAAGAGTAAAGTATAACGATACAGACAGTGATGGCGTGAACACACCACAAGCAGACCAAGCAGATGCTCCAACCCATAGTGGTTCGGTATCCGTTGACTCTGATACATACAAAGTGGCTGACACAATGACCATTACATTAACAGACATGGACTTGAACACTGATAGTGAATTAATCGACGTTTACATAACGCAAGCAGATGACAGAGTAGGGGACAATGACGACCTAGGAACTCACATCTTAGATGTCTACTTCGGTGACAAGGAATACAATGACGGCTGTAGTGCCGATTACGGACTTACAGCAACTGGATTCCAATTAACTGAATCTGACATCGCAAGTGGTGTATTCACTGGTACCTTCCAGATACCAGAGAAATACTGTACACTTGACTTTGCAATTAATTCTGGTGCAACAAACACCGCTAACTCAACTACTGGTACAGATATCTTTGTAAATTACAATGATTTCCGTGATGCCGGTGGCAACGAAATTGAGACAGGCGATGCAGCATCAGTCAATGCAAATACAGGTAGTATATCACTAGATAGATCAGTCTATCCAGTACCATATGATGGTAGTACCAACCAGGCTCATGACGACTCTTACTTAGGCTACGGTAACATTACAGTAACAGTTCAAGTTACAGATCCTGACTATGACCTATCTCCAGCCGGTGAGGACACAATCCCAGCCGGTAAAGTAACCATCAAAGGTTACAGAGGTACGGCATCCAACGCATGTCTCAGATGTGACTTCGTACTCACAGAAACTGAAGCATCATCCGGTGTATTCGAATATGAATTCACACTTAATGCATCTGACAAGATAAACTCAGTGCAAATAAGACAAGGTGATGTGATCACAGCACAGTATGATGATCCAACTGACGCAGCAGGTAACTCTTACACGGTTACTGATTCCTCAACATTAGATTTGAGAACAGCAACCTTGATGTCAGATAAGTCAGTATACGTAATTGGTTCTGATGCAATCATAACTCTCGTTGAACCTGACTTTAACTTAGATAGTGGCACAGTAGAAAGCTACACACTAGGTTTGGTTGAATGGGATTCAGATGCAGCAACCGTGAACTTAAACGATGGTACAAACACAACCTTTGATCCAGAACCTTCTAAATTCAGAGAAACTGGTAGTGACACTGGTATATTCCAGGTAGTCATCGAAATTCCTTCGAGTTTATCAAGTACAAACTTGGACAGAGGTGAAGTGATCGACTTAGAATACGTTGATCATGGACCATCCGGAGAAGCTAACATCGGTGACGACACCTCAGATGTAGGTCTTACGATCTATACATCAAACTTTGGTGCCACAGTCGAATTGGATTCTAAAGTTTACACATGGACTGATAGAGTATTTGTTACAATAGTAGCACCTGATCATAACACAGATAGCGCATTGGTCGACGAAATCGGCGGAGATAGCACACTAACAGCACAAACCAGAGACGATCAACTTACAAACTACAAGTTGAGTGAAACTGGCGCTGATACTGGTATCTTCATAGGAGAAATTACCTTAATTGGAATGTCACATGACTCCAATGGTGATGGATCAACCGATGGACCATATGGAACGCAAGTAAGCACTGCAGCAGGACCAACTGATGGTCTCCTAAAAGCATCAGAATCTGATGGAGTTACTGTATCCTTCGAATATACCGAGGATTCAACAGTAGTATCATCTAGTCTGATCAGATGGAACATTGGTGAAGCCAGCTTTACTGAAGATGCATACTTATCATCTTCAGGCGCAGTTATACGAGTAGTTGATCCAGATATGAACACGAATCCAGATTCAGTTGAAAACTTCAAACTTGATGTTTACTCTGATTCAGATTCTGGTGGTATCGAACTCACTGTAAGTGAAACCAATGAATCAACCGGTATATTTGAGGGAACTGTATTCTTTACAACCTCAGATGCATCTGGTGGACACACATTGAGAGTCGCTGAAGGTGATACAATTACCGCTGAATATTCAGATCACACTCTACCTGAACCATATACTACTTCAGATGACATTGACGTTTCTGCCACTGCCGTGATTGGCACTACAGTACCACCTCTTGAGAGAGCACCAGTTGCTAACGCAAGAGTTGTTGACGCATTTGGTAACTCACTAGCTGAGGTATCAGTTGACCAACAGGTACAGATAGAAGCCGACTTGAGCAATGGACAGGATGGCGATCAAGCATTTGCATACTTAGTACAGGTACAGGATGGTGACGGCGTAACAGTCTCACTTGCATGGATTACAGGCTCACTGGCTGCTGGGCAATCATTAAGCCCAGCATTGTCATGGATACCTGACGCATCCGGAACATACGAAGCAACTGTCTTTGTATGGGAGAGCGTAGATAATCCAACCGCATTATCTGACACAACATCAGTATCAATACAAGTCGTATAACATCGTTAGACAAATCAAACTTCCCTTTTTTTCTTTTTTTTGAATCACTAAATAACGAAAGTTATGCACAATATCTAGAACAAAACATCATAAGTCATATCTATAACCTATTTCACATTAGATCAAAATGAAAATTCTACCAATAATTTTATCATTGATACTGTTATCACAGTTATCACTCACAGATGCATTTGGCGAACTTGATGTAACTACAAACAATTTAGTATTTGCACCTGGGGAACCATTGTTTGTTTATGGTAATGGAATGCCAAACGAGTCTCTGATAATCAGATTGTTTGCACCAGATAACACCATAGCAGTATTTGAGCAAATCATGACAAAGGATGATGGTACTTTTCACTTCTTTCTTACGGAATGGGTTCAACCTACTGAGAATCTTCCATTTGGATCATACATTCTAGAAGTTATTAGTAATCAGCAAGGAGGTCTATCAGAATCATTTGTTATTAAATTTGCATCAACGTCAGAACTTTCTAGTGTACCACTTGAAAGAGTAGTTACTACAACAGTTTTCGCACCAGAGACAAGTGCAGTAAATAACGTGTTCAGAGTGTTTATACAAACTTCTAGCGATGGGTTGTTAATTGGAGACAATCCAGAAGAAATTCTGGGAACATCACATGTTCATCTCCCAAATGGTCAAATCGATACACTTGAAACACAACTCAAAACTTTACATCAAGGCTTGTATTATGTGGATTATTTTCCTCCACTGGAAGGAACTTATGTTTTTCACATGGTTGCATTTGATGAAGGAAACATTTCACATGGAAGCTCTGCAACCTACGTTGTTGAACAAGACATTAGTGACATATCTGAGCAAATTTTAGAACTTAATCAAGTTATAGACGATGCTCAGAGGGAGCTTACAAAACTGCAAGGAGAAACATCACAATTTGGTGCAACACTAGAATCTGCAAGCTCAAACATTGATAAAAGTGTCACAACCATCTCATCTTCAGTTGAAAGTATAGAAGAGGGTTCATCTCAACTAAACGCATTATTATTTCCAATTGTAGCATCTATTGCAATAATTCTTGCTTTACAAATTGTTATTATAGCAAGACGAAGATAGCTATAATTATTCTAAAGAAAATTCTGGTATCATGCACATTCTAGTATTATTTTCACTCATTTTGTTATTTGCACCAATAGTGGTCAATGATTCTTCTGCAAATTTTGGAGGAGACATGATTGATCATAACTCACTTTCGTTTAATTTTGATAAGATTGAAGAAACATCAGATATTATCACAATAAATAAAATAGATAATCATGAAAATTTAAAGCGGTATATTGTATTTGGTCACGGTACTGTAAATGACTTAAACTCATTGACTAACAGTGTATCAAATTATGTTTCCTCTTCAAATGGATTTTTTTCGATCGTAACACTACCGGAAAATAAAATTCCATTCTTAGAGTCAACGGGTCTTTACATAATGGAAGACTTTCCATTGGATTTTCATTCTGATTACACAAAATATGATAATCAATCTAAAATTTCTGAAATAGGTAATCTTGCAAATTCAAGAGATGTACATAATATCTATAATGTTACTGGTGAGGGTATTACTATTGCAGTGGTTGACACTGGTGTTGACTTTTCAAATCCAGATATGCAACATGCATTGGCAAGAGATGATGCAAATAAACCAATAATGCTTGACGCTGATGGTCAAGGAATTATTTTGACAAACGCTACATTTGCTGCTAATATTGATCAATGGGGAACAATGAAGAATTTTACAAAAACCAAACTTTCTGCATTAAACACCACTTCATCAGTTTATGTGATGCCAAAAAATGATGGAGTTTTTTTAAATCTTGTACAAAATGGTAATGGTACAAGCTTACTGGTGTACAATTCATTTTATCCCATGGCTGGTGGTTCTCCCATATTTAATGGAACAATCAATGATGATATGAAAATTGGTAAAAACATGCATGATTACATTGTATCACAAAGTGGAATATATCATCTAGGTGTAATGTATCAGGGTTTACCATTCCAACCACAAGTTGTTCCGGTACTAGTAACTGACTCGGAAGAAGCTGGCGTTTATGATACAATAACAGCTGATTTATCAACATCTTGGAAAGACTTCATTAGAACTGATGATGATACAATACCTGATTATGACTTTGATTTTACAGATGAAGTACAAAGGAAAATTGGTGATGGAAACGAGTTTTTGATATATGATTTTGATGAAGATGGTGAATTTGATTATAGTGTAGGAACGTTAGGCGCACAGGTTCTTGATATTTATGGTGTAATTAGGAATGAAGCAGAAATTGATGATACTATAGGAGCAATCAATGGAACGTTATTACCACCAATGGATAAAGACGGTGAATTCTTTGGTGTAATGACTGATCCATTCGGTCATGGTACATCTAGCTCATCAACAATCATTTCAAAAGGAACTCAGGAATATGACATTTACAATAACACAAACAAGTTTACAATAAAAGGAGTTGCGCCTGATTCAAAAATTTTACCTGTAAAGGCATTATGGTTTGGAGATATTGTTTATGGATGGTTATGGACAGCAGGATTTGATAACGATGATGTAAAATGGAAATTTTCTGGAATGCCTAGAGCTGATATTATTTCCAATAGCTGGGGAGTATCTAACTTTCCAGCTTTTGAATATGGACCAGGATTTGATCTTATTTCATTAATCACTACTGCTTTATCTGTACCAGGTTCAATTTCTGAAGACTATCCTGGTGTACTTATGGTAATTAGTGCAGGAAACTCGGGTCACGGATATGGTACAATTGGTTTTCCAGGTGCATCACCACATGCAATAGCTGTTGGCGCAACAACAAATAATGTCTTTGTTGGTTACGGACCATTCAAAGATGAACCAAGATTTGGAAATACAACTGCACATGCAGATCATGTTGTAGATTTTTCAAGCAGAGGACCTAGCATAATAGGTGACCCAAAACCAGATCTTATGAGCATTGGTGCATATAGCTTTACTCCATCTGCAGTTACAAAGGATTCAGAAGATTCCACCAATGAATCATTTAGATTGTTTGGAGGTACAAGCATGGCTGCACCTATTGTTTCAGGAAGTGCAGCACTTGTTATGCAGAGTCTTAATGAGAAAGAAGATGCATTTGCACCGTTTGATGTAAAAAATATCTTAATGTCATCTGCAGTGGATCTAAAAAATGATGCATTTACTCAAGGTACTGGATTAGTAGACTCGTATCAGGCTGTAAGAAGTGTTAATGGTCATGGTGGAACATTTGTTGTACACAATTCAATGACATCATCAAATATTGAATCAATTCTACATGATTCGATAAACAATGTTAATTCAACTGTATTTGGAATTGAAAAATTTGCAATACCACTAAAGGATGTACCACAAACTAGTTGGTTTGGAGGTAGGCTTGAAGCAGGTGAAACCACAACAACAACATTCACCATTCAAAACCCCTCAAACAAGACACTTGAAATCAGTATAATGCCACAAAAACTAAAATTAATTGATAAATTCACTTTCGATGGAACTACGGAACCCCTTCTAACAGATTCATTCATGAATAAATCAAAAATATATAGACCAAATTACATTCCTGTTTCCAACTTTACAGAAAATACTGTTAGTGCTAATAATCTAACATCTGCAAGTCAATTCCCAGACGAATCTTCCTTGCTGATCTTAAATGCAAATTTTCATTTTGATGACTTTATGAATAAAACAAATCCAGTCTATGCAGATGATTTACGCATATCGTCTCTTTACCTGTATGATTGGGGTGATAAAAATACCGATAACGAAATTTCAAGTGATGAACTTTCATTGGTTAACAGAGGTGGTTCATGGGGAACAGTTCAAGAATTACGTATTACGGAGCCAAATGAAAAATTTGAGGATGTACCAGTGGTAGGAATTTATCCAGTTCCGTCAAGATATTCTTTCTGGATTGGTGATATAAAACAAAATGCAACAGCGATGAATTACTCATTATCTGCTAGTTTCTTCGGAAAGGACTCTTGGGATAATTTATCACTTGATCAAAATGAAATTTCTATTCCTCCTTTGAGCAGTGCTGAGATAAAATCAACTATTACAACAAATGCAGAACAAGAAACTGGAATATATGATGGATTTTTGATGTTTGAGGGAAAACATCATAAGATCAGTGTGCCAGTTAGTTACGCAATTACACAAAAAGTGGAAAAAGACATTCCAATTGTAATTCATGGAAAACAGAATAGTATAACCTATGGAACTGGTTTTGTTAAAGGAGCATTTGATATGACAAATCGTTACATGTCAGGTGATTGGAGACAATACTTTTTAGATATTGACGATAGAACAATTAATTCTGGCGCTATTGAGGTGTCATGGAAAGAAAAGAATACAAATTTCTCTGTATTTGTTTTAGATCCTCAAGGAAAAATTATTTCTACTAACGTTCCTACCGGCGTATTTGGTCACTTTCTAAATTGGCCTTCATCAGATTGGCTTGGTTCAACTACTTTTAGTCAGGGAGGTGGTTTCTTTCCTGTAAAAAATAAAGATGATACATCAACTGTATTATTTGCACCAATTAATCAAACAGGTACTTACTCACTTCTATTACATTCGACATTGTTTGAAGGTAAAGAGACTACAGAACCTATCACACTTGCGGCAAAATTTACAACAGTAACACCAGATAACATGCCGCCACAAATCATACTTGACATTCCACAATTTGTTGACTTGGAAAATAAAATTTTACCTGAAATAATTGAAGATAATTTAGATACAGTTTCATATTTTCTTGATGGAACTGAAATTAGTATTTCTAGTGATGGTTTAGATATTTCAGATTTGTCTGACGGTTCTCATACACTTACAATTAATGTAAGTGACAGAATAGGCTTTGAAACTGTTGAGTCATTTAATTTCATAATAGATACTGAGCCTCCATCTTTAGAGGTTAAATCACCGAAAAATTACACTACTGTTTCAAAAAAATTATATTTTGATTTGAAACTCACAGACGAAAATCTTCCAGAACAAGATAAAATCTCATTTTTACTGCCTAATGGGGAGAGAATTATAGATAAAATGACATATTCCTATGACACAAGCGAGTTGGAAGAATCTGAGTATCAGATTACCATTTTTGGGGCTGATAAAGCTGGAAATTCCATTTCTAAAGATATTATTTTTACAATAAATCATACCATTGTCGAAAAACCACAACAATCATTGGATATGAATAAAATACAATTTGATCCTCTTTGGATAGTAATAATTTCTGGTATAATCATCGCGATCATAGCTGGAACCGTATTTTCTCAACGAAAACGTAAACTTGTTCAAAATCAATGAAATAAGGTTTATAACCAATCTGACAAGATTTGAACTAAATGTCAGATCAGGGTACTGGTAATTTATCTAGACGAGATTTTCTAAAATTAATGGGTGCCGCTGGAACAGGTCTTGCATTTGCGCCTTTCGTACCTTGGGGAACTTTTCTTCCAAACCCATCATCTGCTGCGGCTGAAAAGGTTCCAGTAGAATTACCAGATGGTTCACAAGCAAACGTTAACACTTTTCCAGTTAATCATGCAGAAGTAATTACTTACCCAAGAACTGGTGACAGTGTCTTAGACGAAGAAGCATTTAGAAAATGGCAATTCATAAGATTGCCTGCAAAGTACGGTGGTGAAAAAAATGGAGTTTCATCGTTTAGAGCTTATAGTATGATATGTTTACATCTTTGGTGCGTTTGGAAATATTGGCCACAAGAAGGACGTATGAGGGGAGAGTGTCCTTGCCACGGAAGTATGTATGATCCAAGAACTGGCACTGCATTTGCAGGACCTGCATCATTACAAGCAGCACCATCTGATACTTTAGCACAATTAAATTTTGAATCTGATTCAGATGGATATCTTTTCATATTGCCTCCAATATGGGGACCAAACAAAAATGGAGTTGTAGGATATGGCCGCTTCGCTTGAGACTAGAAGAAATAGCACTCTTGCATTCATCTATTGGATTTGGGATAGCCTTGACAGGACAATTTTTACTGCAATAAAATTCTCATTCCCTGCACGATTTGTAAGCCCATTTGGATTTTTGGGCATGCTTACATTCATCACGTTTATCATTTTGGGTGTTACTGGTGCACTCCTAATGTTCTATTATGAACCGATATTAGATAGAGCATGGGATAGTGTTGAATTTATCAATAATGACGTTCCATTTGGTTTTCACTTACGTAACATACACTATCATGGTTCTAACGCAATGGTCATGCTTGCAATCCTACATATGTACTATCAATATTTCAGTGGAAGATACAAAATTAGAAATGAGATTTTATGGGTTACTGGTATCATATTAGGTACTGTTACAATTTTAGAGGCATTTACTGGTTATGATATAATCTTTAGCGAAAGAGCAGAACTTGCAATTAGTATTGCTGCTTCACTGACAAATGCTATACCGATAGCCGGACCGACAATTCGTGATGCAGCGTTTGGTAATGGCTTTCATGACTTTGTTTTACGATTCTATACACAACATGTGTTCATCTTGCCAATTGTAATGCTAGGATTGATGGCAGTACACTTTCCAAGATTCCTAGTGTTTGATGTACCAATGGTTATGGCAATTTCTGGAGCAATACTGATTACAGGTGGTGTATTCCCTGTTGATCTTGGATTCAAGTTTCAACCTACTGTACCGCCTGGAATAACTGTTCCAGAATGGTATCTGACTGGACTGTATGCATTTTTGCGAACACAATATGACAAGTTTGTAACGGGTGTATTATGGCCAGGACTGTTTATCCTGTCGCTGCTGATCATTCCATTTGTTGATCGATACAAAAAGTTCTCTTGGAAAGATAGACCTTGGATCACATCATTTGGAATTGTAGGAATCGCACAAATAATAGTCACCACGTATTGGGGATTCTATATTTCACCAGACTCTACTATGCCATTAGTTGAGAGGTTAGTAATAGATCCAATTTACCTTTACTCAGTAATGATATTGCTAGTTCCATTAGGCATAGGATTTAGTTATATGATGATCCATCTCGCAAAAGAAGGAGAAAGAAAGGCTAAACTTGCCAAAGAAAAAGGACCTAAAAAAGTATCTCAGATTAATCTCTCAGATAAATGGATAAACTGGGTTCTAGTTTCTTTGATAGCTTTTCAGGTATTCTTGAATTTAGCAGCCTATAACGCTGCACTAAGTGGTATGAATAACATGTCATTGTTCATAGCAGGATTAATCTTGATTGTGTTCGCTGGCATGTTCCACGTGTATAGATATGCAATGGCAAAAACAAAAGAAGTCCCACCACCTCCAGGTCCAAAAATTAGGGCGATGAAATCCATAGCAAGTTCTGATTCAAAAGAACTCCCACCATCTGATTCTACGCCAATTGATAATGTAGAAACCAAACCAATTAGCAAACCAACTAACGAAGCTCTTCCTCCAGAAGTTTCAAAAGATCAAGTTTCAGAAATCAAAGCAAATTCTGCAGAATTAGATATAAAGAAAGATCCAAACTTGGGAACGGAAGATCTTAAGAAACTGTAAAAATCGCATTTTTGTAAATAAGCTTTATAAGAGTTCCACAAACCATGCAAGCTATTGAGTACAACTGAGCCTACATCTAGCCATGTTTATGGAATCGGAATTCTTGTAATGATTGTAGGATTAGGTGTAACACTCAGTTGGTATACTATGTTCTGGTTACCTGAAGAAAACCAGAAAGTTTTCGTAGATGAACATATTCTTCATCCAAGTGGTGAGACAATCATTAACATTATTGAAGGATCATCGAGTCCTGAACAAGAGGACAATTACGTACCAAAACTAGTTCAAGTGCAATTAACAATTGATAATCATGTAATCTGGAATAATGTGGATTCTACACCACACACTGTTACCCCAGATAGTCATGATAGAGACGAAATAACTGATCCTTATAGTGGGGAATTTGGTTCTACTGGTGTAATTATGCCTGGTGAGAACTATGAATTTCTTTTTACTGATGCTCCTCCAAATGGTGCAAAGGTAGTTGAATATCATTGTGATCCACATCCATGGATGGTGGGAATAGTTGAAATTACAAAATCTAGATTCTAACTAGAAAGTTTAGCAAAAAGCTGGTCATTTTCTACTTCTTTATGCTGCTCAATGATTGAAACCCTAAATTTTACATCATGTTCTTCTTTTGGTTCAAATTCAATTGATGCTGTGAATTCAGCCTTATCTTCAGGCATTAGATCCTTACTTATGAAAAGTCTTGAAACATTCTGTTCAATTTTTTTCCCATTGTATGAACGCCAAACAACTAATTCATTCGTTC
>PYIL01265189.1_pt1 | contig 10983 bp, 5 predicted proteins | sample 3578041 | NCBI WGS metagenome assembly PYIL01 (sample SAMN08408023, study PRJNA431606) | Marine metagenome isolate SA_KN192-05_S13_150m, whole genome shotgun... | biome: marine; feature: oceanic pelagic zone; material: water; isolation source: 150 m water sample, 0.2-0.8 um fraction ... | reverse complement strand
TTTTCTAGGTTTGAAATATATTGATCATAAAGCGGGAGATGCTTGCCATAAATTTCTTTTTCAATGTCTATAAGTTCTTGATTCTTTAAATGAACTCTACTGGTTATATCTTCAGTAAAAAATAAGCCATTTGGGTGAAGTAAATCATATAACCTTTTCAAGAGAGCCTGATGATCAGATATATGATACAAAGTAAGCCAACTAACAACTGCATCAAATCTCTGGTTTTGGAAATCATAATTAAGAATATCGCCACAAATATGAGTGACTTTATTTGAAAGCCCACATCTATTTGTTAGGTCACTAGCTAACTCATTTTGATCTGGCTGAAGTTCAATGGCTGTAATTTCTGCACCAGTTTTATCTGCTATGTATCTTGCTGGACCTCCAATACCTGAGCCAACGTCTAAAATTTTAGTTTTATTATTGATTCCCAATTTTTTTATACAAATGTCAATTGCATCAGTTCCATGGTAATGAAATTGATCAAATTGAGTTAAATCTCTAATATCAAGGGAATCTGAAGTTGATTTGCCTATTTCTTCTAGCTCGTTAAATATTCTCTCTACGTTGGTGTAGAGTTTCATTGATTTGATATTTAAACTATTTTTCAAAATTGCTTAGACATAACTTTCTCAATACAATGATACTATTCAGAAAATCTAAGAGAAGCTTTTTGAGGTTATTTACTTAATCTGGAGTAATGGCTTTTATTTCTATTTCTGGCTCTACAGACATTCTTAATTTATTTGCTAGAAACCAGACTGCACCTACTCCTAATGCCCACCAAATTATTTGCCATGCCCAGATAGATGGCATTCCTAACATCCATTTATCAAAGCCAATATTGGGCTCACCGAACGCCATATTTCCAAATACAGAACCTGGTCCAATAGCAAAAAACATCCAAACCATTAGTATAAGAGCACCAATAGGTTTTGACCAACGATCACTTGATTTAATTTCGCTATGCTTTTGAAAGAAGTTATGGAAAGTTTGTCTATGATCTTTTTCAGGATCATTTGTAGCCATTAATGAAACAATCATACAAATTACAACATTAAAAAACATTCCCCATACTGCTGAGTGTACATTCCAAGGCCAAACTCCCCAAGGTAATGCACCTCCTGTTAGTTTTTGTCCAATTGGCTCGGTCAAAATAACTGCTATAAGGCCAATAGTCAGTCCTGCTGTTGCTCCGCCTCGATTAATCCATGGTAGCCATGTTGCACCTAACAATGATGGCCATAGTTGGAAAGAACACGCTATAGCTAAACTACCAAGGAGAAGTGTTGCCTCCATTGAGAATGAAGCTAATAACATCCCACATAAGAAAACCAAGCCGGTGAACAATCTAGCTGCTCCTAACTGTTTTTTATGATCAGAGTCTTTGTTAAAGTAGTGGACATAAATATCACGCGATAAAATATTGCCAGTAGTTGACATGAATGAAGTAGCCGTTGCCTGAAGAGAAGCAACAGCACATACAGCAAGAAAACCAACCAACCATGGCGAACTATTTCCTAAAAGCTTAATAAATTGAATAACTAAATCAGTATGTTGTCCTTTTGAAATTTCAGGCAGATAATTCCCAATTGCAAGACCAGCTTCGTTCACATCAGCATTTGCACCTAGAAGATTTGCACTTACACCGATTAGAATTGAGAATATAAACAAAATAATTCCTACAACTGCAGCGGCCCCCCAAATTTGATGAATTGCAAAACCTTTAGGGGAGCGACTTGTAAATCCAAGCATGGTAAATGCAGGTGAAGACTGGATGCCCATAACTGAGAGTACAAAAGTTAATATCATGATTGATGTCCATGGCCCACCTTTTGGTATTTCGATGCCTATGCCATCAGTAAACTGGATAACACCAGGTATTGCAAAGTATCCTGGGAAATTACCTCCTCCCATGCCTTTAGTTTCCCCTAGGTGACTTGAAACATCTTTTGAAATATTTGCCAGTCCTTGATTCAGTAAATCAAAATTGCCAACGAGCTCTAAAGCAAATAAACCTAGCAATATCATTCCTAGAATAAATAAAACAAACTGCACAACTGCAATTTTTAAAATTGCTTGCATTCCACCCATAATTGAATATAAGAGTACAAAGCCTGATAGAACCCACATGGCAAAATTTCTTGACAGCATACCGTTTGTTAATTCACTAATTAGGAATCCAGAAGCACCAAATAACATTGCCACAAAAGGTATTCCGAATAGAAGAGCAATTCCAACTGAGATAATTCGCAAGCCATCACCCTTATAGTAGGCTGATAACATTTCTCCAGAGGTAGTGTATCTAAAGCGTTTTCCTAACATCCATTGTCTTTTAAGCAAAACAACTCCAGAAATTGCAACTGTGATAGCAATAAATGAAGTATTTGCAAATTGAAAGCCATCTCTAAATACTAATCCCGGGTGGGCAATAAATATCCAGCCAGCAAAAGAAATTGCGGTTGCAGCAAGTGCAAAAACCCAGGGAGATATATTTCTGTTAGAAAGAAAAAAATCATCGGTTGTTGCTATTTGTTTTCCAGCGCGGACACCCCAAAATAAACAAAAAGCCCAGTATAGACCAAGGAAAATGAATATCCAATTGACAACTTCAGTCATTTTTCTTTCCTCTAATGTAGTTTTTTGGTATCAATAGTTTTCTCCTTGGCATACTGATTTATTAAATTTGTGTTCTTATATGAGGTGATCTTGCATATAAAGCAACCATTGGAAGAATCAGTAGTCCAAATACAAATTGTTGCCCTTCATAACTTAATCCGATACCAACTAGGAAAGAAGATAGCACCTGAAGAACTAGAACACCTATAACTGTAAAACCATATCCTCCTTTGCCTCCAAGTAATGAAGTTCCTCCAACAACAACAGCTGCTATTGTTTGAAATAAGTAAGGACCTCCTACGCCAACAAAGCCACCACCACTCCAACCAAGAAGTAGCACTCCTGTTAATGCCGAAACAAAGCCGCCAATAGTAAAAACACCCACCCAATAAGTACGTTCTGAGATTGATAAACGTGCTGCTGAAGTTCGATTTCCACCTACAGCATATAAATTTCTTCCCCAAGTTGTATTTTTTAGTGCAACTATTAATAATATTGCAAGGACTATCCAGATAACAACAACTGGAGGAATACTAATACCAAAAACAGTTCCATTTGCAGCTGCGATATTGGATAACCATTTAGGGACAACTCCAAAAACACTTCCTCCAAAGTCAGAACCAATAGTGGTCAAAGCCTGCACTAGGCCAGTAACAACGAAACCAACACCGAGAGTTAATATCAAGGCTTGCCCTTGCAGTCGAAAACTTAACAAGCCATTAACGAGTCCTACACCAATTCCAACCATTAATACAGCAATAATGCAAATCCATGGAGGTAGGCCAAGGTTTATTAAATACATCAAGCCAATATTTGCAGCACCTATTACAAAACTTACCGATAAATCTAAACCTCCTAGAAGAACCACAAGGGTTTGTCCAATACATGCAAGCCCAAGGAATGATGCGAAAAGTAACATTGATTTAAGATTTAAGGTTGAGATAAATCCATCAACAATTAATGAGCCCATAATAAAAAGTCCAATCAGAACCGCTAAACCCATCATTGCGCTCTTATTATTTTTGGCAACGGAGTTGGTGATAATAAGAACTAAGAGTGTCAAGAAAAATACTACGAGTGTAAGAACATTTTTCCACTCGAAAAAATTGTCCATTGCAAATGCCAGTGCAACAAAAGCAATAATCATTGCTAAAATTCCAATAATCGCGAACTTATTGCTTTTAATAAGATAGCTAATATAGCTTTCATGATGTTCACTATCATCTATTATTTCTTCACTTAACTCTTCAGAGGTTAAAGCAGTTTTTTCATCCTGATCTTCTTTGAATTGCCAACGTACTGAGAGGTGGTACCAGCCCCAAAGGATAGAGCCAAAAATTGCAACTGTATAAAGGATGATTAGTTGAGAAGGGGTATTATCAATGTATCCAAGTACGGCACTAATGCCTGAAATGATGACAGCAATAATAAATCCAAGCCACTTATAAAAAGAGAAGGCAGCTTTTCCCATTCTTCTAGTTTCCACTTTCATACCTCTTAATACTTAGCATATTCATCATCTATCCTTCCCATTTCTTGATAGCATCATCTCTGTGCTCACCTATTATGGAGGTACTAATTATGTGCATCACATTTGGTGCGGAAATTATTGCAATAGCTATGACAACAATGATTTGCCATAATGGCACACCTATTGCATAAAACAGACCACTCCAAGCCATTACTCCAAAGGTTGGTATATACCAATATTTCCAAAAACTTTTAAAGCTAGTTTCTCCCATAGCGAGACGCAAAAATATATGAAGTAAAACAACCATGAAAGCGCAATAGGCAATCTCCGATACAATATTTATTCCTTGGGACTCATTAATAACTCTCATTGGACCACTGTATTCGATAATCTTGGCTGCTATAGGCTCTATTCCTGTTGGGATAATAGGATACTGAGCATTTAGCACCTTGCCTGCAACTACAATGCTACCGTTTGCAACCTCATGCATAGGAGTGCTATCAGTTGCAAAGAAATACATAACAATTAAAGACAATATTGATATAGCACCTATAAATAGGTTGTTGATGTTATTTATTTTGTTTTTTACCAACGGAATAGTGATAGTAAATAATAGTGCAGCAACCAAAAGAATAGCGTAAGTTTCACCAGAAAAATTGCTAGCTAAATAACCTTGATTTGCGTTCTCAAAGAACAACGCACCAACTGCAATAATTGGTATTGTACAAATAAATAAAATTGTTGAAGTTCTTTTAGTCTGAGCCTTTGTTTCGGGCAGCATAATAAGGACAATCAGTGACGTTAATAAAACTACACCAATAATTCCAATTAATGTGTATGTGGAGTTTGTAAGAGCATTAAAAGAAAAGTATTGTGATTGAGAAATTGATTCCAATCCAAAAACACTCATTGAGTAATAATCGGCTCCAATAGTTTTTAGATCAGTTGAAACTAGAGAAGTCTCAGTTGATGATTCTGGGTTAAATATTAAGCCTAGTGCAGTTACGATTAATACGATTATAAATCCAACCATTGGAGCACTAACGTGCTTGAATAGTGTTCTAATGATGTAAGAGACAACAGCTATACCAACCACTAAAAACAATATAATTGTGCCTGATGAGAAAGAATCTTCAGTTCCAGTTGAGGCTTTAGCTGCTGCAAATCTTTTAATTCCCATGGATTGATCCATTGATGCATGAACCATCACCCCAAGTGTAATTATTCCAAGTACTAAAAATACCAGTCCCGGTGATAGGCCTCGAGCACGTTTCTGCAGGAGTGGTATCGCAAGACTAATTAATAAAGATACAACCAACATAAGACCATACGACATATCGGTTACAAAAGCTTGCATCTTGCCAAAGTTAAATGTTGAAAGTGCATAGGTAATTAAAAATATATTTAGAGATCCAAGTAATGCTCCAAAAGCACTTCCACGACCACCCGCTAAATTTGCACCTCCGAGCACAAGTGCTGTAACAGCCATTAGAGTGTAGGTTGTGCCCTGTGTAGGATCACCAGAACTAATTAATGAAGTGAAAGTTATAGCTGCAAGCCCAGCATAAACGCCACCAATTGCATGAGCTACAATTCGAACCAGATTGACATTAACACCACTAGTATAGGCGGCTCGCTCATCGGACCCCATCATTTTTAGATTGCCCCAAAAAGCTGTTTGGGCAAGCAAATACCATGCTGCTGTTGCTACTATTAATATAATTAATACGGGTGAAATAATATTGATTCCTGCGCCCCAATCATACATCCAGTCCGGTGCTAAACCTGTAGGACGAGGCATTATAATAAGATTCAAACCAACCAATGAAAGATATCCACTCAAAGCAACAATAATGGGTTGCACTCTAACAAAAACAATAATTAGAGCCATGAATACTTGATATGCAACACCGACACCTATCGCATACAAGAAAAGAGCAATTGGTGAATCCATAAAACCTAACCCTATCAGCTGGATCATTCCTACATTAATGAAACTAAGTAGTGGACCAATTGATAAATCTACACTAGCACGCCCAGCCATTACAATGATAGTCAATGCGTAAGTAGCTAAAATTAGCGGAGTTACAACGATTATAAGCCCTCCAAAACCAGTACTTGAAACCAAGTATGGCCCTCTAAGGGTGGCAAATATCAAAAGCAAAAAGAAAATAACTATCGGAACTATGAGATAGGTACTCGGACTTGATTTTGATTGTTGTTTTTCAATTAATTCCATGGTTTTGTTTAGGATTTTTGGCTAAATTTTCCTTACATTTTTAATTTCATTTTTTTGACATGAGTTTTTCGAATTGTGCGACATCTTTCTCGTTATATTCAAAAGTTTTAGATTCAGATGTGTTGTGTTCTTGATCAAATAAATGCTCTTCTTTTCTTTTAGTGTCTATCTCTTCAAGACTTTGACCATTCGATTTGTCCTGAGCTATAGATAGATGTTTATTAAATAGTTCTTCATCAGAGCTTGAGTAAGTTTCATTATTTTTATTATTTCGATAACTACTTTTCCCTTTGTTTCTAATTAATTGTTCTCCAGAGGCAATGAGATCTGCAAACTTTTTTGAATCATTTTCTGAATATTCATTTATTTCTGGATTTTGATCATTTCTCTGCTTTTGATCATATTTTTTTCTACTACTATTTTTTTCAGTTGAGCTCAATATATTATTAAATTGCTCTTCGTCTTTAACCGAGAAATCTTTCTTAGCAACACTTGCTGGATTTATCTTTTCTGTCTTTTGGTTAAAGTATTTACTTATATTATGTTTTTTCACTTCAGTCTCCAATTTATTATCATGCTGCTTCTTTTTAGTTTGATTGTTTAACTCAGCTAGATCATTTTTTTTGCCGGTGTGTTGATTATTTGGTACTTTCTCTGGGCTAGGGTTTTGACGATGTCCAAACATAGATTCCAAGATTCCATCGGCATTAATTTGTTCATCTATAAATGTTTCAAAAATACTTCCTTCACGAAAAACAACTACCCGAGAGCAGAAACCAATAAACTCTTCAAGTTCACTTGACATGTAGATTACTGAATTACCATCATCAGCAAATTCTCTTAATTGCTTATAAAGGTCCAACTTGGTGTTTAAGTCAATTCCTCTAGCAGGGTCAAGTAAGACTAATATCTTAGGTTGGGTTGCAAAAGCTCTTCCCAGCATAACTTTTTGTTGGTTACCTCCACTTAAGGAGGTGATAAGGTTTTCTCTAGGCCCCGTCTTGATTGCCAGTCGCTCAACTTCCCAATCAACCACATCATTTATAGCTCCCCAGTCTATAAATCTGACTCCAGGAATTTTGCTGAATTTGTGGTACATAGAAATACCCAAGTTTTCTATAATGCTTAAATTTGGAAGGATTCCTTCTCGTTTCCGGTCACCTGAAACAAACTCAATATCGTGCTTGATAGCGTCTTCAAGGCTCTTGATCGGGAAGTACTTATGGCCATGATTAATATTCACTTCAGTGAAGCCATCATAGGCATTATCGACACCAGCAAGAATTCGAACAAAATCATCTTGCCCATGGCCATCTAGTCCAGTGACACCAACGATTTCACCTTTGCGTAATTCAAAATCTGACTTTTCACTGTCAGCCCAAACTTGCATATTTTTGGTTTTAAGAGAAACTTGAGAATATTTTGTTTGATGAGCTGCATCTTTAGTTCTATCTGTCTTTTGTTCTTTTCCAGTCATTAAGCGTAAAAGATTCTTTTCCGTTACCTCCTCTTTCTCTAATACTCCGACATCAATACCATCGCGCATAACCGTGCAGCGATCACTTATTCTGACTAGTTCAGCTATGCGATGGGATACGATGATCACTGCTGCGCCTTTATCCCGTAATTCGCGCATCTTATCAAAAAGTCTTTCAGTAGAATCAAAATCCAAGGCAGCGGTAGACTCATCTAGAATTAATACATCAGGCTCTCTTAATAAGCCTCTAGCGATAGTGATCCATGCTTTGATACTAAGTGGCAGGTTACCAGCAGGCATTAATGGATCAATTTCTTCATCAGCGAGTTCACTTAATAATTCTCTTGCTTTATCTTGCTTTTCTTTGTCAGATAAGTTTTTAGTGATAAAACCATCAACACCAATGAATAAGTTGTCAACGACTGATGCTTCATCAGCAACAAGAACTTCTTGAAATACCATAGCTACGCCAAGGTTACGAGACTCTTTGGGTGTGGAAGGGTGTGCTCCCTTGATTGAAACTTTTCCAGAGTCGATTGGCAATACCCCAGCTAAAACTTTTGCAAGAGTACTTTTTCCACAACCATTTCCACCAATAATTGCATGTATTTCACCGAAATAACCAGTAAAGCTAACATCAGCTAGAGCTTTAGTTACTCCAAAGGATTTGTGAACATTCTTCACATAAAGCTCGCCCGGAAATGCCTTTAATGCCTCTGAATTATCAGAATCATTATCTTTTAACAAGTTTTGTTCCTTAATTTCCATGCAAAAAACATCCAAAAGTATAGGTACAGTTTACTACTATTACATACTATAGTCAATAGTATGTATTATTCTCTATAATAAGGTTAAAAAAGTACTTCCATGATGTACAATATATTCAAAACAAAAAGAAATTAAATAGAGAAAGATGCTTATGCAATCGGCTTCTGACGGGAGAAATTAAGAAATGAATAATGAACTATTAAAGGGAAATAATATCAAAGAATATTTATCCTTTTTATTTGTTAAAGCAGGAGTGCTGCCATGGTTTTTAGGTTTAGCTTTAATTATCTTTACATTTGCAAGTAATAACTTTTTAACTCCAGCCAATCTAGTTGCAGTAGCGAGACATTCAACTGATCTTATTTTAGTTGCAATGGCTCAAATGATTGTAATGCTAACTGCAGGTTTGGATTTTTCTGTAGGCGTTATACTCGCAATGACATCTGTTGTAGCGTCGATGACGATGGTTGCCTTATGGTCTGGTTATGGTAGTGGTTGGGAGGCAATAGCTATTGGATGCTTAACTGGTCTTTTTGTTGCTGCATGTATTGGCTTAGTTAATGGTGTTGGTGTAGCGTTTTTTCGAGTTCCTCCTTTTATAATGACGCTAGGCATGTCTTCCATTATTTTTGGTTTAGCTCTTACTATTACAGGTGGTATCCCTGTTTATGGCGCTCCAGAATCGTTTACTAATATATTTGGTTATGGAACATTATTAGGTATTTCGATAACTATCTGGATAACACTTTTGTGTATTGCTTTCATTTTTATATTTATTAATTTCACTAAAGTGGGAAGATATTTCTATGCTATTGGTGGAAATTTAAGAGCTGCTGAACTATCAGGAATCAATACGAGAGTTTATATTGTTGGTGCTTATGTTTTATCTGCCTTAGTTACCGGTATTGCTGCCTTACTGATTACTGCCAGACTTGAAACTGGTGAGCCAAATATTGGCGCTAATTACCCTTTACTCTCAATTGCAGCTTGTGCAATTGGTGGAGTGAGTTTGCTTGGCGGTGTTGGACGTGTTCAGAATGTCGTATTGGGCGCTTTTTTTATTATCTTAATACAAAACGGCATGAATCTTATGAGGGTTGGTTCTTATCTACAAATGGTTGTAATTGGAGTGTTGTTAATTGTTGCTATCGGTGCAGAATATTTCCGTCAACAGATGCTCTCAAAGGCAAAAAAATAATGGATATATCTCTTTAAGAAGTCTATTCAATCTTTCTTTCAAATTATTTGATATCCCCCAATAGGAACGAGTTAAAACATTAGGAATAACTATAAATAGATGGAAATAATCAAGCAAAACTTATTTAATAGATTGTCCCTTAATCAAAAAATATTATCCCTTTTGGTTATTGAGTTTTTTGGCTTTCTTGCTGTGATGCTCGTTGCTTTTTCTCAAATATATACAGTCGGTAATGAGACGAAGCAAATGTCATCGATTACTATTCCTTTGATTGAATCTGTCAATACAATTGATGAAAATGTCTATAAACAAAGTTTAAGTGTAAAAGAGTTATTTATTACAGTTAGCCAAATAATCAATCAAGACTCTAATAAAACAAGCTTTTATGAAAAATATGTTCAATTATTGGCAAACGATGCTATTCGAACAGAATTCTTAGTATCTAATCAAAAACTAAAGAAATCCATAGCTGATACAGAGTCTTTTATAAAGAGAGTCAATATTGAAGAAATCGGTGATATAGATATTATTTCATCGCACCAAGAAAAATTACTTTCTGAGCTTTATGAACTTAGAAAAATCAATCAAATATATTATCAGTTGGTAGTTGATAATTTATTTGCTGAAATAAATCTTGAAATACTCACAATTGATATGAGTGATCTTGATGAAATTTCTGCTACTGAAAAAAATCTAATGCTGCAAGCTGATAGAGTTAGTGGCGAATTAGAAGAAATTATAGATGCCTCAAAAGCGCAAATAACCTATGTAGAGCGGATTGCAATTAGTTATATCGTTATAACTTCTCTTATAGCTCTGCTATTTGTTATTTCAATGGTATTGGTAATCGTCAGAATGAATATTTCAAAACCCCTACAATTACTAACAGACTCAATCAATAGATATACTCCTTTGCACAAGGTAGAGGAGATTGAAGATGAACAAAATATCCTATCAAGAGAGGACGAACTAGGCAGGATGGGGCGAAGCTTTAATAGACTCAAAAAAGATTTGTGGGAGCAAGGAGAGGGTCTACAGAACGCAAAATTTGATGCTGAAAGAGCAAACAAAGCCAAGTCAGTTTTTTTAGCTTCAGCGAGCCATGATTTGCGTCAACCTTTAAATGCAATGCAAATGTATATTGCTGCTTTACAATCGAAAGTTAAGGATAAAGAGATACTGCGAATTATTGAAGATATAAACTCTGT
>PYIL01098649.1_pt1 | contig 10990 bp, 9 predicted proteins | sample 3578041 | NCBI WGS metagenome assembly PYIL01 (sample SAMN08408023, study PRJNA431606) | Marine metagenome isolate SA_KN192-05_S13_150m, whole genome shotgun... | biome: marine; feature: oceanic pelagic zone; material: water; isolation source: 150 m water sample, 0.2-0.8 um fraction ... | reverse complement strand
CGACGAGGACGGGGGCTCCGAGATCGAGATGATCCTTGGCTGGATGGGCTACGAAGTCAGCGACGCAGGGAACTACGCGATGAACCTGACCCTGGACGGCCTCGAGGCCGGTGACAACTACACTCTGATACTAGGGTTGGACAACCCGAACGCGGGCCCCACCTTCATCTGCGGCAACGGCGACGAGATACCCTTCGCCTTCGTCAACGACGGGTACGAAGACTGCGAGGACGGCGCCGACGAGCAGCAGTACGACGACAACGGCGACCCGATCAACTGGTTCGACTGCGCCGACGGGTCAGAGGTCTGGGTATACCAGGTCAACGACGGGTACGACGACTGCCCGGACGGCGAGGACGAGGCCGGCGCGGGTTACGAGGAGGATATCGAGTTCACCGCTACGAGCGACGTGATGCACGAGGATTTCGATATTGAGTTCAGCGACGACACCTGCATCGTGGCGGTTGAGGCCAGGGTGCTCGGCGAGGCCGAGGAAGACTGGCAAGAGGAGGGGCCGATGCTGGGCATGTTCATTGCCATAATCGGCGGCCCCATGATGGGCGTGGACGACGACGGGGACGGTATCCCCGACTGCCTCGCTGACATGGAAGAAGGACCCGATGGACCTGACGGCCCTGACGGCCCTGACTGGACCTTCGAGGACTTCACAACCCACGAGTATTACACGGCCATCCTGGTGGATGTCAATGAGAGCGACCAGAGGGCCGTGGTGATCCTTGACGTGTGGAGCGAGCTGGATCCCGAGATCAGGATTAAGATCGACCACGACTTCTTCAACGGCGACGACATCCTGAACGATTCCGAGGCGATGGAGTTCGAGCAGATGTTGGCAGAAGACGGGGGCTGGGCGAACACCGGCGAGTGCCTCGACTTCGAGGAAGGAGAGGGTCCCGAGGGATTCTGGATGAACGGGGTGGCCCCAGATTGCATACTTGCATGGATGGAGATATCACTGACGAGCTCGGACCCAACCGAACCGGCCGCCATGTTGCTGACCTGGGAGTTGGAGTTTGACCTATCGTCGATAGGGGACATGTCGGAGCTGACTTTCAGCTACGAGGGAGACGAACCCGAGGATGATGGCGTGCCAGCGGATTCCACCATGTGTGGATACGCTGACGAATGGACTGGATACGTAATCTTGTCCTGGACCTACGACGGGACCGAAATGGGCGTCGACGAGTGTGTTGAGTTGAATGCCGGCGAGCTAATCGCCTACATGGAGATCGTCTTCGGTATTGATGTCGACTCCGACGGGGACGGCTACAGCGACAGCGACGACCGATTCCCCGACGACCCCGAGGAGTGGGCAGACAGCGATGACGACGGATGGGGCGACAACGGGGACGCGTTCCCCAACGACGACAGCGAGTGGTGGGACCTCGACGGCGACGGCGTGGGCGACAACGGGGACGCGTTCCCGTGGGACGCCAACGAGACGGCGGACTCCGACGGCGACGGATGGGGCGACAACTCGGACGCGTTCCCCAACGACGACAGCGAGTGGAGCGACTACGACGGCGACGGCATCGGCGACAACGCTGACACCGACGCTGACGGCGACGGCACCCCCGACGACGCGGAGGACAGCGACGGCGACGGGGTCTACGACGACACCGACGCGTTCCCGTTCGACGCGAACGAGACGACGGACACCGACGGCGACGGCGTGGGCGACAACGCAGACGCGTTCCCCAACGACGCGAACGAGACGACGGACACCGACGGCGACGGGATCGGGGACAACTCCGACGACGACGCTGACGGCGACGGCACCCCCAACGACTTCGACGACTTCCCGCTTAACAGCGGCGAGTCCACGGACAGCGACAACGACGGCGTTGGCGACGGTGAGGACGCGTTCCCCAACGACCCCAACGAGTACGCGGACAACGACGCGGACGGCATCGGCGACAACGCTGATACGGACGACGACAACGACGGCACCCCCGACGCCCAGGACGCGTTCCCATTGGACGCGACCGAGGACACGGACACCGACGGAGACGGCGTGGGCAACAACGCGGACGCGTTCCCCAACGACGCTCGAGAGAGGACGGATACTGACAACGACGGCGTGGGCGACAACTCGGATCCCTTCCCCAGCAACCCCAACGAGTGGGTGGACAGCGACGGGGACGGGACTGGTGACAACGGGGACGCGTTCCCCAACGACGCCAGCGAGATAGTCGACTCAGACGGCGACGGCGTGGGCAACAACGCAGACGCGTTCCCATACGACGAGACCGAGACCGACGACACCGACGGCGACGGGATCGGGGACAATACCGACTCTGACGCCGACGGGGACGGGGTTCCCGACGACGGCCCGGTCGACACCGGCGGCGGTGGCGGCGGGGGCATCCTACCGGGATTCTCCGCTGCACTCGGACTGGTGTCGATGCTGGGCGCTGCGGTCCTAGTGGCCGGACGACGCAAGGACTGAGCGGTCCTCACCCACCAGGGTGAGGGCCCTCAGGACCCCCAACATAGGGGACCGGGGCATGGAGTCCAGGGACACGCTGTACTCTGGCATCCGCAGGGGTTCCGTAGTGGGACTGCTGATAGCGGCGCTCTCGTGGGCGCTGGGCAGCGAAGGGGGGCCGATCGAGTTAGCCCTGCTGACGTTCGCCGGGGCCGTGGTCGGCTTCACATGGAGCCTGCCCTGGGTCGGGGCAGCGATCTTCAGGGCAGAAATCCCGGCCGAAGAGGAGGAGTAGCGTTGTCGGGCTCGGTCGCCTCGGAGTACGAACTGCCGAGGACGGGTCGGGTTCTGCGGAACCGGACAGTCCTTGCAGCCATGACGAACAAGCAGTCGGAGGAAGACGGCACCCTCTCCGACGCGGAGATAGCCTGGCTTCTAATGCGGGCCGAGGGGGGATTCGGAATAGTCACCACGGCCGCGACCCACGTTCACCCCGGGGGCAAATCATGGGAAGGGGAGATGGGGGTTTGGGGGGACCATCACGTCCCGAGGCTGTCCGAGCTGGCCGATGGCATCCGAGAGCGCGGTGCTGTTAGCCTGGCACAGATATTCCACGGGGGCCTCAGGGCCCCGAGATCCCTGACTGGGCAGCAGCCGGTATCTGCTAGCGAGAACCTCGAGAGGGGGGTCGAGGAGGAATCCAGGGAGCTCGCGGACGACGAGATCCGCGAACTAGTGGCCTGCTTCGGCGAGGCTGCGGAGAGGTGCGAGAGGTCGGGCTTCGACGGAGTCGAGATCCATGGCGCCCACGGTTACCTGGTCTGCCAGTTCCTGGGAACCAGGACCAACAGGAGGGGGGACCGCTGGGGAGGGGGCCTCACTGGAAGGGGCACCTTCCTCAAGGAGGTAGTTGACGAGATCAGGGGCAGGACGTCCGAGGGCTTCCTCGTCGGAGTCAGGATCTCTCCCGAGCACGAGGTCGGGATCACCCTCCAGGACAGCATCGAGCTGGCTAGGCTGATGGGGGGATGGGACCTGGACATGATCCACATTTCGTGCTGGGACGCGTTCGCTGGGGCGAAGGACGAGCCAGGGGACCCCAGGACCATCACGAGGAGGTTCGGGGAGGCCCTCAAGGGGAGCGTCCCGCTGCTATCCACCGGCTCGGTATGGAGCGAGTCGGATGCCAAGTTCGTGCTGGACGAGGGCGCGGACCTCGTTGGGGTGGCAAGGGCCGGAATAGCCCACCACGACTGGGCAGCGATGCTCTGCGAGGGGGGCTACGACCCTCAGAGGCCCCCCTTCACTCCCGAGCACCTCCTGAGCCAGGGGCTCAGTCCCGTCTTCGTTGACTACATGCGCAGGTGGCAGGGCTTCGTGACCGACGGCCGGCAGTAGCTGGACTCGATGCGGGGGGCCCTCACAGCGATACTCGTCTCAATTCAGAGAATAGCTTGGTTGGGATATCGCTTTCTACCCTTATCCTGTTCCCGTCCGGATGCTCAAATCCAAGTGAGGAGGCGTGCAAACACAGCCTGTTCACGCTGGCCTTGCCACGGCCGTACCTCGTATCACCCACAACCGGACAGCCGATCTCGCCCATGTGGAGTCTGATCTGCGCCCTCCTCCCGGTGTCTATTTTTATCCTGATCAGACTATGGATAGGTGCGGACTGCTCGATTCTCCAATTGGTGATCGCTTCCTTCCCTGCCCTCTCCCCTTTGGGGACCAAACGAACCCTCTTGTCCCTCGTCTCCTGGATGCGAGAATCCACCACGCCCGAATCAGAGGAGGGTTTTCCGATTACCACTGCATGGTATATCCTCTCCACCGAGCGATCTTTGAATTGCTTCTGCAGCATGTCCCTTACTTCCGGTGACTTGGCGAGAAGCAGGCATCCGGAAGTTTCCCGGTCTAGGCGATGGACGAGGTGCACTCGGGTCGCGTGGTTCCTTGAAGCCCACTTCAACACCCGATCGAACATCGTATCGGGCTCGCCCCTCGGGGTCGCCACGGAAAGAAGCCCGGCGGGCTTGTTCACGACGACAAGTTCGCGGTCATCGAAGAGGACCTCCGGATCTGGGATGCCCTCCGATTTCTTCCTAGCAGGAACATCGCCCTCAGAACGAGAGAGCGACTCTACGATTGATCCGACCGGGACGATTTCCTTGGCACGGGAGGCCTTGCTACCATCCACCAGCACACGTCCGTGATCAATCATCCGACGGAGCGAGTTTTTCTTTGCCGTGGGGTGGAGGAGCGACAGTAAGTCGATCAGATGGCCCTCTTCCACAGCTTCTATCCTCGGGTTAGCCACGAACCCGGCAGAGGGAGGGGGCCATCAAAGGTTAGGGAACGCTTGCCCTATTCTCTTTGCGGGGTGATTAGGACGTTAGACCCGTCTCTGAGGATTATCGGGAGGGAGAGGACGCTGTCATCGGTAATGTGCACGTTAACGGGGCATGCGACCCCGCAGGCGGGTGCCAGGTAGTCCTTGCCTGTCGTGCTCATCACAAGTTTGATTCCTGTTCCAGCTGCAAGCAAGTGGTCTATCCCCTGGAACTCCATCATCATGGTAACCGTCTCTCCGGGGATGACCCCAGTAGGCTCATTTCCGCCTTCGTGATATCGGATGTCCATTGTTGCGTGGCCAATTCTGGTACCTGTGGATGAGTCCTGCATCTCGACGAAGACCTGTCCTCCGTCGAAGACGGTTGAAGCGAGGAGATGCAACCTTACCAAGCCGGAAATATGCACGTCGTCGTCGAAGGGCGGGCACTCCACGACGACCTCCGTCACCCCTCCCACCACTGGGGCCCCTCCGACCCAGGAGTTGCCAGAGTTGGTGCAGTCACCCATGTTGATGTTGAGCCACTCGACATCGCTGGGGGGCCAGGTCTCCTCTATCCTCCATTGGCCGTCCGAACGTTGGATCTGGGCTGTCTGGTCGGGCTTGGGGCCAATTCCCTTGAGGTAGTACTCGAACCACTCGAATAGGTCCTGCGCCCAGTCCCATCTTGTCATGTTGTCTCGGGCTTCCAGGCCATTTCCGCTGCTGACCCCATCGTGGCTTGAGACCTGATCGGGGTAGTGGTGCCCCCATTGCCCGAGTATTCCCCGGACCTCGAAGCCCTCATCGACGTAGTCTTGGTACCAGTTCACCCCGACTGGACCCCCGAAGACCTGGTGGGGGTCTACGTTCCAGTCCTGCATCCCCTGGACCCAGTAGACCGATCCGTTCCAATTCTGGAACGCCTTGTCTATGTGGCTCCTGTCATCGTAGTAGTTCTGCATGTAGGGGTCCATCTCCCCTCCAATGTACGTCACAGGGCCCGCGAACAGCCCCTCGGCTATGTCGGGACACACGTTGTCGAGGTCATCCTCGTTGTAGTCGACCGTACTGGAGAAGTAGTTCATGTGCATTATCTGGCTCCTAGCTTCGGCACTGCCGTTCTTGTAGAGGAGGGGGTGCAGGGCCGTGGTTCCAGATATCGGTACTATAGTCTTGAGGAACTCGCTGCCAATTGCTGCTGCCTCCCACTGGGTGGCACCCTCGTACGACTTCCCGTACAGGCCGACGTTACCGTTGCTCCAATCCTGCGTCCCCAGCCACTCCACTGCATGATGGATCCCAAGGCCCTCCCCGAGGCCCCGGTAGTCGAAGCAGCCCGTCGAGAGCTCGGTCCCGAACACACTAACCTGTGCGAATGCATAGCCGTGAGGGACGAAATTGTCGAAGATGAACTCCCCTCGCCCTGCACCCACTACGTTCGTCGGGGTCGACTCGTCGCCTGGCTGCCCGTACGAGAAGTACGGGCTGATCACGGCAATCACTGGGACCTCCTCCCCCTCGAGGGTGTTGCTGGGGAGCCAATAGGAGAGGTGCACGGTGGAGACGTCCGGTCCGACGTCCCAGACCTCGCTGGTATCGACCTCGATGAACGCCTCCTTGACCTCGAGGGCCTCGTAGGGACCGGGCTCTAGCAGGAACGAGTGTGTGTGATTGGTTCGCCAGTCCAGTGTGTGACGCTCCCAAATCGAGGGGTAGGTTACGTCAGAACCGACTGACGAGTCATCCTTAGAGATCGAGGAGAGGCATCCAGAAGTCCCGGCGAGGAGGACCAGACCAGACAGAACGAGGGCCGAGCGAGCTGTTCCCACGACCCCTGGAGTCAATCTTGGCCTTTCTAAGATGTTGCAATTTTAGAAAAAATATGGCAATAGGCACCAGTAGGGGGTCAGAAGTGTGGGAGAAGGGCTTGGGCCGGGAAATAACAACAAAACCCGGTCCCCGGAGGGCCTCTTCCCCCGGTTACTCCGGGGCGTCCGTCGCACTGAATCTCACCTTTGAACGAATCGGTAGGTCGGTGGGAGCGGGAAATTGGCACTGCAGGGGCGCCTATAGCCCGGACAGAGCCTTGTCGAAGTCGGTGATGATGTCCTCCGAGGCCTCGATGCCCACGGAAATCCGGACCATGCCGTCGGTAATCCCCACTGCCTTCCTGTCCTCTGGGGTCATCAGCCTGTGAGTCATGGATGCGGGATGCTGTACGAGGGTGTCCACGTTGCCCAGGCTCACGGCCAGGGAGGACATCGATAGCCCGTCCATGAACCGGGAGGCGGACTCGAAGTCCCCGAGCTCGATCGACATCATTGCCCCGAAGTCCTCCATCTGCTTGGAGGCTACCTCGTGCTGGGGATGTCTCTCCAGACCTGGCCAGTGGGTCGTCTCGACCTTCGGGTGCGCCTCCAGGAACTCCGCGAGCGCTCGGGCGTTAGCGCAGTGCTCCCTCATCCTCAGTGGCAGTGTCTTCAGTCCGATGCTGGTGAGCCAGCAGTCCAAGGGGCTGGGTACCGCCCCCATGTACCTCACCAGTGCTCCCCCCCCGTTCTCGATGAAGTCGGGGTCCCTGCTCACCAGAGCACCTCCAATGACCGTGCCATGGCCGTTGATGAACTTCGTAGTGCTGTGCACGACGACGTCGGCGCCTAGTGAGAGGGGTCGCTGCAGGACTGGGGTCGCGAACGTGTTGTCGACGACGACCCTGGCACCGTGGGAGTGCGCCACCTCCACCGTCCTGGCTATGTCCACCACGGACATCGTGGGGTTCGCAGGGGTCTCCACGTAGACCACCTTGGTGTTCGGTTTGGAGGCCAGTTCGGCCTCAAGTAGGCTGGCCTCGAGCAGGGGGACCCTGGATGTTGAGATGTCGTATTTCGGGAGCACCTCGTTTACCAGGTGGTTGGTGGTACCATAGAGCACCGACTGGGCGATGATGTGGTCGCCAGCACCCGCTAACCCGAGCAAGGAAGCGGAGACCGCACCCATCCCTGAGCCGAATATCTCCGCTGCCACCGGCTCTTCCATGCCGAAGCCCTCCAGAGCAGCCAGCTTACTCGCCAGGGCCCCTCGATTCGGGTTCCCCACCCTGGAGTACACATGGGCATCGGTCTCCCCCGAGCCCCATGACCTGATTGCCTCGGAGTCCTCGAACACATATGTCGAGGTCATGTGGACGGGATCGATGTGCGAGCCAGACGGATCGTGCATCTCCCCAGCATGGACTGCCGCCGTCGAAATCCTCCGCTCCCAGTCATCGTCGTTCCCTCCAGACATAGTGGTCAGACTGCGGATGCTGGCTCACCATATAACGTGCTAGATGGCGGACCGTGCAGGATTCGAACCCACGTCTCCGGCTCCGAAGGCCGGAAGGATATCCAGACTACCCTAACGGTCCACGCTTACGACCAGCACGGACGTTCCGTCTTCAATCCGCCGGATGACAGACCACCACAAGCCTCGATAGGCTCCGGTGGACCCTCACGGGGGCACACATGGATACCTCCCATCCGGAGTCACGGATGACGTCCTTGAGCTCCCCCCAATCCCTGCCGAGCACCTGGAGCTGGTCCGAAATCGGTCCCCCCAGTGCCTCTGGGCTGGTTGGGAGCATTGTGCACACCATCCCGTCCGGGCTCATCGAGCGGGCCGCGGCCAGAGCTCCAATGAGTACGTCGAGTCCGTCGTCTGAAGCCCACGCGTTCCTCCCGTAGGGCGGGTCGAAGACGAACGAGCAGCCGGGCATCTCCCCCCACAGCTCGTGGATCAATTCGGCTGGATGGACCTCTGCCCTCGACGAACCGGTGCCGTTCGCCCACTCGAGGTTCGTGACCGTCCCACGGACCATCTCTGGGTCTAGGTCGCTGGCAAGAACCTCGATGCCCAGCATGGAGGCCTCGATCGCAATGCCCCCCGTACCGCAGAAGGGGTCCACTACAGCTGTAGGATCGCCCCTTGAGCGGGAGAGGGATACCATCAGTCGGGCTAGACGTGGGTCGAGGGTTACCGGCTTGAAGAAGGGGCGTTCGGTGGGCGAGGGGGCACTGTAGGTCCCACGAACCGAGTGGTCACTGAGGCCCCATATCACCAACTGGCCAGACTGGGCATCGTCCCAGTGGCTGGATGAGTCCTCTGGCCCTGCGAGGACCACGACGATCTCATTATCGGGGTTCTCGAGGTCGACGGTCCTCGATTCGCCGGCAATAAGCGCCCCCGCTTCGGACTCCAACTTCCTTCCTGAGACCCCGTCTACCCCTGTACCGAGCCTCCTGGACCTTACTGCGAAGGACCCGCTCGGGAGGAAGCCCTCTGCCCACTCGGCGATCAGGGATGCGAGCTCCTCCTCGGAAAGGGCCTGGCCATAGGGCCACAGCCTGGAGGATGAGTGCAGTGCCTCGTCCACCAGGGAAGCCCCGGACAGCCTGCCTAGGACCTCCTCAGTCTGGGTGACGAATGCTATCCGGGGATGGAGCGTCTCTATGGGCCCCAGCAGCGAGCTTGCCTCGGCCCTGAACAGGGGCGGGTGCCACCCGCTACCGATCAGAATCAGGCTCCGCATGCTTTCTCCCGGGCCGGGTCTCAGACTTCAACCCTATATGCCCCCACCAACACCACCGGACGCAGTGGAGCGGGGATGAACGTGGGATGCAACCTGAGAGACCTGGTTTCGCCCGAACCCATCGAACTGAATGCCCTATCTGGGCAGAGGGTGGCAATTGACGTCTTCCTCAACGCGTACCAGTTCATCACCTCGATGACTGGAGAGGACGGGAAGCCCCTTTCCTACGAGGGGAGGCCGGTAGCCCACCTGATGGGCTTCCTGGACAGGGCCTCGGTGATGGTCTCGGAGGGAATCGATCCCGTTTTCGTATTCGATGGAAAGCCGGACCCCCTGAAGAGGGCGACTCTTGATGGGAGGAGGGAAAGGAAGGTAGAGGCGTTCGCCCGATGGGAGGCCGCAGTGGAGGCAGGTGACATGGAGGCAGCGAAGAAGCTGGGCCCCCAGACCGCCGAGTACACCCCGCAGATGGTCCAGGAGACCAAGGAGATGCTCGACCTGATGGGGCTGACCTGGGTTGATGCCCCGATGGAGGCAGAGGGAGCAGCGGCGGTAATGTGCTCGAGGGGGGAGGTGGCTGCGGTAGCGAGCCAGGACTGGGACACGCTTCTCTACGGCGCCCCGGTCATGGTCAGGAACCTAACGAGCCATGGAACGAGGAGGTTCGGCAGGGTGATCCACGCGGAGAAGATAGTGCTCGCGGACATGCTAGGTAAGCACGGTATAACCAGGGAGCAGTTGGTGGACGTCGGGATAATGGTCGGGACCGACTTCCACCCCGGCATCAAGGGCATAGGCCCGAAGACCGGCCTCAAGCTGATGCAGAAGCACGGCACGATGGAGGCAGTGGCAGAGGCGAGGGGCTTCGAGCTGCCCGAGAACCTGGAGGGAATCAGGGGCCTTTTCATGGACCATCCAGCGGGGGAAGGGGCGTTACCAAAGCCGGAGAAGGCCGTGGAGGAGGGCCTTCGGGCCTTCCTGCAAGAGGGGAGGGGCTTCTCCGAACGGAGGATGGACAGGGCCCTCGCAAGGCTGTCCGGGGCTGGCCGTCTGAGGTCGGCCAGCCAACCGACGCTGTTCGACTTCTGAGGGAAGCCTACTCGTTGAGGTCTACGAAGCCCTCTGGGTACGCCGAGTCTTCAGAGAAGTCGACGCCGATAGTAGTGTCCGTGAACAGTCCCATCCCATTCCCGCATCGCCTGCACTGCGGCCCTCTGTCCTGGCTGCTCATCATGTGCAGCTTCTCGATGTCGCCGCTTCTGAGGCTAGGGATTTGGTACCCCAAGCCGCATGTCAGGCAGACCCAACTCGCTTTCCGGGGGTCCTCGACTTTCGTCATGGTCCCTCAAATTGTGTCAAAGTCGTTCTCGTCAACGTCGAGGATGCCGTCGCCGTCGTCGTCATCGTCCGTGTAATCGGGGATGCCGTCGTTGTCGTGGTCGAACTGCCCGGTGGAGTCCCAGCCGTCGTTCTGCTCGAACCAGTCCGACAGGCCGTCGTTGTCGTCGTCCGTGTCGTAGCTGTCTGAGAAGCCGTCGTTGTCGTGGTCGTACCTGTATATGCCGAAAGCGCCGTCCAGCTCGTCGACGTCGAGGATGTTGTCGTTGTCGTCGTCGGGGTCGTCAGCGTCGTTGATGCAGTCGTT
>PYIL01088300.1_pt1 | contig 11001 bp, 10 predicted proteins | sample 3578041 | NCBI WGS metagenome assembly PYIL01 (sample SAMN08408023, study PRJNA431606) | Marine metagenome isolate SA_KN192-05_S13_150m, whole genome shotgun... | biome: marine; feature: oceanic pelagic zone; material: water; isolation source: 150 m water sample, 0.2-0.8 um fraction ... | reverse complement strand
TCCCTGCTTGTAGCCGGCTTCCTTCATACGCTTCGCCAACGCCGCTGCATCACTTACAACGAATCCCATGTGATTCATCCCCGGGTGAATATATGGCTTGTGCGGTCCCTTCTCGGTAGCTCCTCGATCCTCGATGCACAGGTAGGAGTCCTCCGTGCCAACATGGACCCAGTGCCGTGCTTTCTCTCCGCCGCCCTCGCCTCGGATGCTGAACTCCGGCATTGCGGTCATAAGGAATCGTACGGTCCCATCTACGTCTGTGGATGTCATGTTCAGGTGCTCTAGGAATGGCTTCATGGAATTGTGAGGTCCAATCCGACTTATGTTGCCATCGGTACCCTCTGACTTCAAATCATCAAAAGGTCTGAGATACATACCCATCTTGCCTCGTATTGATGATGCGCCGTTCAATACTGATCGCGGCCCTCATTCTTGCATCTCTCACAACTGGGTCCGTGGAGCAGAAAGCAATCTCGCAGGAGATTGTCGTGATCACCGTAGACAGCACGAACCTGCGCTTCTCACCCTCAACGGTAACCATCACTGAGGGAGATTCAATTCGCTTCTTCTGGAGTGGCGAACTTCTAGCCCATAATGCAGTGGCTGATGATGGGTTGTTCGACTCCGGAGAGCCATCGAGGGAGGTGGATTACTCTTTCATCTTTGAATTAGGGATGAACGGGACCCACAAATACGTATGTGAACCCCATGAGGCGATGGGGATGGTGGGGACGATAGTTGTCGAACCCGCCCCTCCTCCACTCGCCCTTGAACCGGACTCAACCCCTGGAGAGGACGTTGGCGCCAAGTCAGATGAAGATTGGATTCCATTCTTTGGTTTGGAATTGACATTGGCAGTCATGCTTATTCTGGTAGTTTATAATTTTGGAAGGACTCAAGGACTGGTAGAAACCCGTTTGTTGGTCCCCGACTCCGAGGAGTCCGAACCATCCGAAACCCCATGAGTAACGGATGAGTCACAGGGTTCTCAAAGGGTGGAGTTGCAGGTGAAAGCGTGAAGAACGACTCGTTCCTGTTTCTATGGGCTAGACTTGCCAAAATCGTACAGGGTAGCACTGAGGAACTAGAAGTCGTAGTGAACGAACCCGGCGACTTGCGTGTGGTAACGAGCAGCGGGAGATCATTTGTCAGTGTAAGGGTTCAGAGAAAACATGTCGGAGTCTATCTTCTTCCACTGTACTATCACCCTGAAGTTCTGCCCCAGTCCTTATCGGGGAGAAAATCAGGAAAGGGGACTCTAAGGTTCAGAGACGAGAGAGATGCCTCAATCGATGATTTGCCGAATCTTATCGAAAATTGCTTGGCACTCATTGACCACTATTGACACATAGCGCCGATTCTCTTGGCCCTCGCCATCGTCTTCACAGTATGGGCATCCATAATCCCATACTGATGATTCTACGAGATACGGGTACGGGTTCACAATCGCACGCAGAGCATTCGCTATGCGATGTTCGTCTAGCATCAGCTAGTTGTTTCCGGAGCTGGATTGCTCAGAAGTCGCTGTCGCGGACGGTCTTTCGGCCGTTTGCGATTGCTCGTGACACTGCGCCTGAGACAGCGGCCGCTGCCACTGCGTTCATTGCACCCATAGCGTCGCCGCCGGTGTTGCATCCTGCAGCCTTGAAGGCCTCCTTGACCCTGCTTGCGACGACCATAGCGGAGTCTGAACTACCGCTTCCGATGTCGTATGAGCGGATGGTCTTTCGGCCATTCGCCTTGCAGCGTGCTACTGCAGCTGACACAGCAGATGCCACACATCCGTTGAGGGCACCCCCTGCACTGGACGCAGTATTGCATCCGCCTGACTTTATTGCTTCCTTCATCTTGCTGTTGTATACCATTGACATAGCGAGCCATGCGAACAAAAGCCCCATTTTGAACATTGGGGCTGATGGTTGACGAACTTTTCACTCAACTTGACCGAAAATGACGGGTATCAAAGCCCCCTCCGATAGCTTGAATGGGGAATGTCAGATTTACCTACTTGCTGCTGAAAGAGCATCCCTATGGCCGTGAGATGCTACGGCAGATCATCTCAGAGGGCTTCATTCCTGAGCTGATTATCGAGGAAGACTCAGCGATTGGCGATATGGAACGGGAGAAGTTTCTGAAGAGGATCAGTGGGCATGAGATAGCACCTGAAGTCTCCGAGCAGGCTGCGGAGCAAGGAATCCCCATTGTCTCGGTTCCCATTCATAATTCCAAGGAGGTGATGCCGCACCTGATTGGCAGGGAATTGGATCTGATCGTCTTGGGGGGAACTAGGATTATCCGTGGCGAGATACTAGATCATCCCACGGAAGGCGTAATCAACTCACACCCAGGACTGCTTCCCGAATGCAGAGGTTCGGCATCCCCTGCATGGTCCGTTTTTCACAACATCCCCGTAGGATCATCGACCCACTTCTGCGACAACGGTGTCGACACGGGGGATATTCTGCTCCGCCGCGAGGTTGCAGTCAGAAGGGGGGCGACCTATGAGGACCTGTGCTACGAGACCCTGGTTCTAGCCGGGGCCCTAATGAAGGAGGCACTGTTGGCATATGCAGAGGGGCAGTGGAGTGAAATGAGGAGGCCACAGGGGCATAGCGAATTCCCCACATTCCGTAATGCACCCGAAGAGATTCTAGAAGTGGTTCGTCAGAAGTTGAGGGACCAGACTTATGCGCATTACGTGGACTAGGTGTTATCATGGAAGGGGATCTGCTGGGTAACGAGTTCCCATTTGCTGAGGGGGTCCTAGATGGGAAGACCGCGATTGTTTGTGGGGCGTCAAGGGGCATCGGGAGGGCATGCTCTATGGTTCTAGCACGTGCGGGTGCCAAGGTAATAGCATGCGCACGTTCTTCGGGCGATTTGGCTACACTGGTGGAGGAAATGCATGGAGAGGGGCATGCAGCCGTTTCACTGGACATGGAAGACACCGCTGCTGTTGCTGATGTGTTGACAGGGTTTGGGGATGTTGAGATACTGGTCAACAACTCTGGCGGGCCCCCAGGGGGTCCGCTGCTTGGGAACAAACTGGAAGACTTTGAGGGACCTTTTCGCAGACACTTGCACGCCTCCCATTTGATGGCGCAGTCATTGGTGCCCGGGATGGTCAAGAATGGCTACGGTAGAATTGTCAACGTCATATCGACGTCTGTTCGTGAGCCGATCGACAATATTGGGCTATCAAACACACTGCGTGGGGCGATGGCAGCATGGTCAAAGTCTCTTTCCAGGGAGCTTCCCGAGTGCGTGACCATCAACAACATCCTCCCTGGTTTCACCGATACTGACAGACTGGGGTCCCTTGCTTCTTCTATCTCCGAAAAAACGGGCAAGTCGGTGGAGGATGTGAGAAATGATTGGATGGATAGTGTGCCGATAAAGAGGCTGATCGACCCCCTGGAGACAGCAATAGCTGTCACTTGGCTTTGCCTGCCCAGTAGTGGTGCCGTACGAGGCGTCAGTCTGGCGGTCGATGGCGGTAGAATGCGCTCCATATGAGGGATCTAATGGATTTCGATATATTCTTCTCAATCTCACAGACGCCCGACTCGACTGGTAGAACCCCCTCCGAGACTGAGATGTTTGTGAGCTTCTTCGAACAAGTCGAGCTTGCTGATGACCTGGGTTTTGGCGTCGCATGGCTGGCACAGGCACACCTATCGACCGAGGTCCAGAAAATGAACAAGAGACCGGTAGTTCCGCACTACCCCGGGGAGGTGGGCCTATGCACAGACTTCTTCCAAGTAGCCCGAGAGGTTTTCGCGCGGACGAGAAGGATGGATGTTGGAAGTGCAGTGATGTCCATTCTAGCCTCTGGGGGCCCCATTGCACAAGCAGAGAGGGTCGGAGCTTTCCTAGCACTGCATGGGATTGACCCGGGCGAGGGGCGAAGGCTGCATGTTGGCTTCTCTGCTGGTCGTTTCGAGTTCATGGCACGGCCCTATGGAATCGTCCCCCGGGATGAAGTAGAAGAAGCTGCATGGCCAGCCCTGAGAGGGTGTATTTTCGCGGAGGCCTCGGAGATTTTCTTGAGGCTACTCAATGGGGAGGTACTATCCAGCGAAGACGTGCGTCCAACAGTGCTAACTAGGGAAAATTTCCGCTCTGATGAAGACTGGTCAACGGTCCAGAGTGCCGCATTGGATCTTCACGGCTTGGACTCAGCGCCCGAAGAAGTGGGGTTCCCCCGACGCTACGAATTCGAGGAAATCAAGACAATTCCACAGAATTGGAGGAGGGATCTGTTGAATCTAGTAATTGGAAGCCATGATCCGAAGCTACAGGTTAATGTGAATCGGTTCAGGCCGGTCCAGGTTTTCAACCTGAGCATAACTCATCCTGATGTCATTGAAGAGACTCATGATAGGATGGCCGAACATTACCATCCGGATGGGGGTGTTTGGTCACGCGGAATGATGCCAAGAACGGTCATGGTATTCATCAATGACGAGGATGGGTTATCCACAGAAGAACAGGATGAGGCTGCAATGGGCGAGGCGAAAGCGGCCCTCTCCACGTATTGGAGTGCCCTTGAAGGCACCATAGACCCGGAAAAGATCGAGAAGGCAACGGCGAATGCTGTCATAGGTAGCGTGGGGAGAGTTGCCGACCAAATCAAAGAGAGATTTCACCCGGACGACCGCCTTATGTGCTGGTTTGACTTCTTCAATCATGACAGTGGGCGTGTTATGAGGAACATGGATGCATTCATGACCAAGGTATCCCCTATGGTAAATGGGAGGGTCTGAGTTGAGGGGCGCGAATAGGCCATCAAGCGTTGCCCCGGGCAGGCCTGGCTCATCGATATACCCCACGAACCCACTTGGCGAGAAGTTTGAGGGCATAGCGACAGGTAGGGACGTCGAATGGGAGCCATTGGTTGACTTCCGTAGATTAGACGTGTCGGAGAACACAATTCACGGGGCAATATCATGGGCACATGGGACAGAGATAGTGCACTCCTTCGGGGGGAACGTTCTTGTTTACGGGCGCTCAATGATGAAACCACTGATGATGAAAACTTTCGTGGAAGAGCTAGGAGGACTGGACTGGGAGCAGAAGGCCATAGCATGCTCTTCGCACAATGGTGACACGGAACACGTCGCTGCTGCTCAATCTATTCTATCCGAGTCAGAGTGGGGCCTGATGCAATGTCCGTTGGACGTTCCGCTGATTCAATTCGGCCGCCAAGTCAGGAGGCCGAGGAGATGGTTTCACACATGCTCCGGGGAGCATGCTGCAATGCTCAAGGCACTAAGGAGGATGGGGATAAACAGGGCTGGATATACCCTGCCATCCTCTCCCTGGTTCCCGAAATATCTAGACGTGCTGCGAGCGATGCTGGACGACCCGGAGTGGGAGCCGAAGAGAGTTGCTAAGGATGGTTGTGGGCTTCCAACCGTGTCCAACACCGTCGATGAGCTTGCAGTAATGTTCGCCGGAATCTCCCGAGACAGAGGGGACGACTGGATTTGGGAGGCCATGAACAGGAACCCCGATCTTATTGGCGGTTTCAATAGGCTGGATTCGACTTGCCTAAAGGCAGGAAATGGGAACCTGATAGCAAAGGAGGGGGCTGATGGCCTCCTTGGCCTATCGTTGGTCCATCCGGACTGGCCCAATGGACTCGGGATAGTGATCAAGATAGCGCATGGTTGGAACTCTCAGGCAACGTGGTACGTCGCTAGGGCCGTCCTAGGGGTGCTTGGGACAAATCTTAGGAATCCCTACCCGCTTCACAGGCAGAAGGCATTCATTGTTCCAAGGGTCGTGCCCGAGAGGTACCTGAGCGACCTGGAGCAGGTTGTAACATGGGACGAGTGGGACCCCAACAGGGACAGCTTCTCAGTAGACTGGAAGGAGCATACTCGGGCGATGGCCGGATCCGATCCTTTCGCTAACGAGGGTGGCTTGGATGGTTGATGGGGAAGTATTGGAAATTGGGAACTACATCGGCGGGGAGTTCGTTGGCAGCTTGAACGGGGAGTGGTTCGATGTAGTCGAGCCGGCTACTGGTCGCCTGTTTGCGCGAGCACCGCTTTCCGAGGCCAGAGATGTGGAGCTAGCAGTCGAGGCGGCCAAATCGGCACAGCCATCATGGGGCGCGATTGAGAGTGGCGATAGGGCTGCTTGGTTGGATAAGATTGCCGAAGCGCTTGAAGCGAGGCATGAAGAATTGTCTGCCTTGGAGAGTAGGGACACCGGTAAGCCGATCTCCCTGGCTAGGTCGGTCGATGCGGCTCGCTCAGTCGAGAACTTCAGATTCTTCGCTAACCTGCTAAGGGAGCAGGAGCAGGAGTCGTTTGAGATGGATGACGCCACCAACTTCGTTGTTAGCAAACCTGTAGGAATCGGGGCCCTGGTCACTCCTTGGAACCTACCCCTGTACTTGCTTTCATGGAAACTGGCACCGGCAATAGGCATGGGAAACGCGGTCGTATGCAAGCCAAGTGAGTTGACCCCGATGACGGCCGACCTTCTAATGAAAGTCATAGACGAAATAGGGATGCCCAGTGGTGTCGTGAATCTGATTCACGGAGACGGAATGGGTGCGGGGTCGCCCCTAGTGGCACATCCTGATATCGATTTTGTTTCATTCACTGGAGGCACCGCGACTGGGAGGAAGGTTGCTGCCTCTGCAGCCCCTGGGTTCAAGAAGCTAAGTCTGGAGCTGGGGGGCAAGAACTCCAGCATCGTATTCTCCGACTGCGACATGGACTCGACGGTTGCGGGAGTTACGAGGGCCGGGTTCCTGAATCAGGGGCAAGTATGCCTATGCGGATCGAGGATCCTAGTGGAGAGCGCCATCTATGAAGAGTTCAGAGACAAGTTTGTCGATTCTGTGGAGAAGATGAGAATAGGTGATCCATCGGATGAAGCGACGGAGCTAGGGGCCCTCATCTCCCATGAGCACCTTGAGAAGGTTATTGGATACGTAGAATTAGCCAAGAAAGAGGGTGGGACCCTACTCACCGGGGGGTCTCCGTGCACCCCCAAGGATTTCGAAGGGGGCAACTGGATGAGTCCCACGGTAATAGAGGGAGTAGATGCGGACTCGAGATGTGCGACCGAGGAGATTTTCGGTCCCGTTGTGACCCTCCATAGGTTCGAAAATGAGGAAGAGGCCCTGGAAATAGCGAACAACACATCATATGGACTGGCTGGGAGCGTTTGGACTGGTGACACAGCAAGGGGGAGGGCATTCTCCGAGAAAATGGAAACTGGGATGGTTTGGGTGAACTCATGGCTCCACAGGGACCTGAGGGTTCCCTTCGGTGGCGTAAAGGATAGCGGAGTTGGTCGTGAAGGAGGAAGATGGAGCCTCGGATTCTTCTCCGAGGCCATGAACGTGTGTGTCAAGCGCGAATGAGGCAGTAACAGTGAAATCCCCTCTGAACCCGAGCACATAGGATGGCACCGGTTGGGATAGTGGGCCTCGGTGCATACGTACCGCCTCGTGAGATGACAAATGAGGACTGGGAGGGGATAGTTGACACTAGTGATGAGTGGATTTCCACTAAGACTGGGATGAAAGTCAGGAGGATAGCTGACAAGGACGTGTGTACTTCCGACCTAGCAGTAGAGGCGTGCAACAAGGCTCTGGAGGACGCTGGCATAGATGCATCCGAAGTGGACATGCTGATCCTAGCCACATCGTCACCCGATGTCCCGCTCTCTTCGACGGCAGGAATTATCCAAGACAAGCTCGGTTGTTCGGAATGTGCCGCTTTCGATATCAACGCTGTCTGCGCTGGCTGGGTCAACGCACTGGATGTTGGTTCCAGATTCGCTGGAACGGAGGGGTATAGGAACGTGCTCGTCGTTGGATCCGAGATTTACTCTAGGATACTCAATTGGGAGGACAGGAGCACTTGTGTGCTATTCGGTGACGGGGCGGGTGCAGCTGTTCTGTCGGATGTGGATGAAGGGAGAGGTATCCTAGGTTCATGGCTCATGTCCGACGGATCTGGTTCGTCTGTAATTGAGATTCCAGCAGGAGGTGTTCGCGTCCCCCTGGGGTCTGTTGGATTCGAGGAAGGGATGCAGTACTTCCACATGGATGGCAGGGCGGTATGGGACTTCGCAGTTGAGGCGTTCCCACAGGCTGTGAGATCTGTGCTGGAAAGGGTAGGCAGGGATCTGGGCGAGGTCGACCTAATCATCCCTCACCAAGCAAACATCAACATCATCGAGGCTGGCATGGAGAACCTGGGGCTACCTATGAGTAAGACCTTCACAAACTTGCACAAGTATGGGAACACGGCCGGTGCGAGCGTGCCGATCGCCATGCGCGAAGCAATGGACGAGGGTTTGATCGGCCCGGGTTCCCTGGTTGTTACTGCTGCTTTCGGTGGCGGCCTAGCATGGGGTGCGAATGCGATGATATTCTAAATCAGACCATAGGGTAGGCTTTTATCCGAAACTCAGGGCACGGCGAATGATGCGTTCACTAGCGGTAGTGCTAGCCCTTCTGATGATTTCCACCGCACAACTGGGAGCTATAGGGGGCTCAGAGTGGCTCGGCGATGGGGAAAATACAGTGCTCTCAAGCAGCTCTGATTGCTCAAACCAGACGCATTCTGGCGGTCATTTCTACGTAGACGCGGAGAATGGTAACGATTCTTGGGCGGGGACCCAGGAGTGTCCCAAGCTAACTATCCAATCAGCAGTCGACTCAGCCTCACAGGACGATACCATAGTCGTCGGAGCCGGGAGCTACCACGAGACCATCACCCTAGACGAGGAGGGCATGACACTCAAGTCGGCCGAGGGCGAGAGGGCTATTCTGGATGGGAGTGAGAGCGTGACTGGGGACTTGGGGGGCACATGGACCGTCCATGACTCATCGACCTACGAGGGTACTGTCTGGAAGGCAAACCTGTCGAAGGACGCTTGGCAGCTATTCGTTGACTACGAGGAAGAGATGCCTGCGAGGTGGCCGAACGCCAACTTCTCGGATGGCACGGCCCTTAACGACGAGGAATACTGGGCCCATGGTAGCGTGGACTCGAATGACTACGAGACCAACGCATCCAACGACTGCAGCGAAGGGATGGTGAAGTACCAAGACGGGAGCGATTACTACTGCCTGAACTACTTGAACGGGGAGTTGGAGGATAGCAACGGCACCTACCAGGGCCACAGTGGGTTGAATTCAAGCGGCATAAACGCAACTGGGGCCATAGCGGTCCTGAACATAGGGTCATTCAGGACCTGGAGCAGGAACGTTACCTCGCACAACATCAGCAACGGCTCCTTCACCTTCGACCCGGTCCCCAGCGACGAGTGGAAGTACAAGCACCACATGTACTTCCTCACCCAGAAGCTCGATCTCCTGGACACGCCTGGGGAGTGGTTCTTCGACCACAACTCCACCGGAAAGACCGTCTACTACATGCCTAGGGGTGGGGAGGACCCCAACAACCTGAACATCAGGATGAAGACCCAGGCCTACTCAATCCTCTGCGAGGACGACGACAACGTCGTAGTGGATGGCTTCGACTACTTCGCTGCGACATTCAACCTAGACGACTGTGACGGCTCGAAGATCCTCAACTCCACATTCCTCTACCCGAGCACCTCGAAGAGGTCACTGGGGCACGCGGGAGAGGACATGGACAACAGGTACGTGTCTAGGGTGAGTGACTGCATAGGATGCCTGATCGACCGGTGCGAGTTCCTGTACACGGACGGCGCTGCCTTCGAAGCGCACGGCGGGGCCTCCAGCTCGATGAACAACCAAATCAACAACTCATACTTCTACTACATCGACTGGTCGGGTTCTGACCAGAAGAGCCTGATGACCACCATCATGATGGACGGGACATCGAACATGTTCACGAACAACACGATGCACAAGACCGGTACTTCGGCCACCATCAGGATCGGTGAAGCGCCGAAGATCATGTTCAACGAGATATACGACACGGCACACATCCAGTCCGATGGGACTGTTGTCCAGATGATGCAGGCGGAGCAGGAGGGCGCGATAGTGGCTTACAACTGGATCCACGACGTCCCTAAGTACGGAATCAGGATGGATGGGCCCCACGGGGGCGTTAACTCCGGAAGGAACGCAAGCGTCCACCACAACGTCCTGTGGAACGCGAATGGCGCCATTGTTGCGAAGGGCGACTACCACAACGTGAGCAATAACACGGTACTACTGGGCTCGGATGGGGACAGGAACCACATCATCGTGCTCTACGACAGCACCGGTGGCAACGAGAACTCGACAATAATGTCCAACGCGGCGGACTCCATCAGCGGTCATCGGACCAACTCGAACAGCACATCCCCGATACCCGTCAACTCGACGACCATAGGAAACAACTGGAACGGGTACGATAACGAAGATACGAACGTCTCCGAACAGCTCGAATCGACCCCCCTAGGCGAGCTCCCCGCCCCTGGTTGGAACGACTTCAGGCCGTTGGCTGGCTCCGATATCGACCTAATGGGTGCGGGAGCCTACTCCTCTACCCAGAACGCCACTGCCCCCTCCAACTTGTCCGACTTCGACCCATCCACCTTCTACTGGGTGCCGGGGATAAAGAGGAATTCTTCGGACCCGTTCAACCAATCGAGCTACGACCTTCCTTGCTTCGGCGGGACATTCAGAGCGATCGAGGGGGGCAACTGCACCTTGGCCCCTGTCGGTCAGTTCGTGGGAACCTGGGGCGCTACGAACTCCACTACCTGCGCCCCCGGGACCTGGCAGAACCAGACGGGTCAGACCAGTTGCATCGATGCCGATGCAGGGCACTTCGTTTCATCGAGCGGATCCACTGGCCAGTCCCACTGCCATCTGGGGACATACCAGCCAGACCCCGGGCAGTCAAGCTGCATGAACGCTACTGCTGGCCACTACGTGGGCACGAACGGGTCCGCGTCGCAGACCGCGTGCGCTGCTGGGACGTACAACCCCAACTCGTCCTCCAACTCATCGGCCGCCTGCCTCGTTACACCTGCTGGTAACTACTC
>PYIL01348286.1_pt1 | contig 11019 bp, 8 predicted proteins | sample 3578041 | NCBI WGS metagenome assembly PYIL01 (sample SAMN08408023, study PRJNA431606) | Marine metagenome isolate SA_KN192-05_S13_150m, whole genome shotgun... | biome: marine; feature: oceanic pelagic zone; material: water; isolation source: 150 m water sample, 0.2-0.8 um fraction ... | reverse complement strand
TTGAGCGCTGAACCAGCCGGCGGCTGGACTTCCGATCAGATCCCGGGTGAGCTTGGCCGTCTCGTGGTCTATGAGTGTGGGAGTACCAGCCGCCTCGGCCAGTAGTTGGGCCTGGCAGGATCGCTCCATAGATACAAATAGCCAAAGGGCTTCGTCGACGGTATGGCCCACGGTCAGCAACCCATGGTTACGGAGGATGGCCGCCCTGGTCTCCCCGAGGGCGTAGGCGATCCGCTTGCCTTCCTCCGGATCGAGGACAACGCCGGTGTAGTCGTCGAAGAGCACATGGTTGTTGTAGAAGATGCAACTGTCCTGAGTTATCGGATCAAGAAGCCGGCCAAGCGATGAGAACGCTTTACCGTGGAGAGAGTGGGAATGGGCGGCGGCCACCACTTCTGGAAAAGTCATGTGGATGCCCGAATGGATGGCGAAGGCGGCCTGGTTGACAGCATGGTCGCCCTCGATGACCTCCCCGGTATGGCCGACCAGGAGAAGGTCCGACACCCGGATGTGATTGAAGGGCATTCCGAACGGGTTCACCCAGAAGCAGTCGGTGTGCTCCGGGTCGCGGGCAGTTATGTGTCCGGCCACTCCCTCACTGAATCCAAAGCGGCCGAAGATGCGGAAGGCAGCGGCTAGGCGCTCCTTGCGGTGGCGGCGCTCAGCATCCAGCCCGTCAAAGGTGGGGTAGTCGTAGAAGAGAGGCTTGGTGCTTCCCCCCTTGGGGCCCGCGGCCCGGTCAGCCAAATGGGCCCGAGCCACCTCCGTGGGGTCCAGGGTCTCGTTCTGGTTGCCCATAGTCCGTGCCTCCCGCTCCGATCGGGGTCAGTGTATGGGGTCGGACCGAACCGGGCCGCCGTCGAACCTCAGTCAGCGAGAATCTCAACCATCCGCTGGCGGAGCCAGTGGTCGGCCAAAACCAAAAGAGCCATGGCCTCGACCATGGGAACCGCTCGGGGGAGGACACAGGGGTCGTGGCGACCCCGAGCCTCCAGGGTGACAGCCTGGTTGTCGGTGTCCACGGTCTCCTGTGCCGAGGCGATGGTGGCTGTCGGTTTGAACGCTACCCGAAAGATCACGTCGGCTCCGTTGGAGATCCCGCCCTGGACACCCCCTGAGCGATTGCTACCGGTAGTCGGACCGTCGTCGCCGGGAGTGTACGGGTCGTTGTGCTCCCGACCGGTCATCGCTACGGCATCGAAGCCGCTACCGATATCAAAGCCTTTGACGGCGGGGAGAGAGAGCATTGCCTTGGCCAGGTCAGCCTCAAGCCGGTCGAACACCGGGTCACCGAGTCCGGTCGGCATTCCTCGGGCCACACAGGTCACGATGCCGCCCAGCGAGTTTCCTTCGCCTCGCGCCGCTTCTATGGCCGCTTCGATGGCCCCGGCCGCCTGTGGGTCGGGGCAGCGGGTGGGGTGGGCGTCGACTGCATCAGAGGTGACGGTGGCCGGATTGACGTCCGAGCCGAGGTTGTGGACGCGGCTGACCCAGGCAACCACTTCGACCCCACTGACTTCCGCCAGGAGGCGCCGTGCGATGGCACCGGCGGCCACCCGACCGACTGTCTCGCGGGCACTGGCCCGCCCGCCACCTTGCCAGTTGCGGATCCCGTATTTGGCTTGGTAGCTGAAGTCGGCATGGGACGGTCGGTAGACTTCCTTGAGGTGTTCGTAGGCTTCCGGTCGGGCGTCAGCGTTACGGACCAGTACGGCAATCGGGCTACCCAGGGTGCGTCCTTCGAACACACCGGAGAGGATCTCCGCCTGGTCGGCCTCGTCGCGTTGAGTGGTCAGGTGGCTCTGGCCCGGTCGACGGCGGTCGAGGTCCCTCTGGAGGTCTTCGACCCCGAGTGGGAGGCGTGGCGGGCAGCCGTCGACGACCACGCCTATCCCGCCACCGTGACTCTCACCCCACGTAGCGATGCGGAAAACCGAACCGAACGTACTGCCCATGCTGGTCGAGCATAGGGGGGAGCCGGCCTCGGCTCGGAGCCATTACCGGGCGGCCGGTACTCTCGACCGCCGTGTCGGCGACTTCCGGTGACCTGAATCTGGCCACGGCCTGGGAAGCGGTCGCTGACACCGTCGGGGACCGTCCTGCACTGGCCTGCGACGGCCGCCGTACCTCCTGGGAACAGTTCGAGGATCGGGCGGCGCGACTAGCGGGCTTCCTGACCGACCACGGTCTGGGGCACGACGCCAAGGTGGCTCTCTACTGCTACAACGGACCCGAGTACTCGGAGGCTCAGTTCGGCGCCTTCAAGGCCCGCGCCGTGCCGGCCAACGTCAACTACCGCTATCTCGGCAAGGAATTGGCCTACGTGCTCGACAACGCCGACGCGCAGGCGGTGTTCTTCGATCACACGCTGGCCGAGAGAGTGGACGAGGTCCGGGATGCCTGCCCGATGCTCCGGGTGGCCGTGCAGGTTGGTGGGGAAGAGATCCCAGACTGGGCGGTTAGCTACGAGGAGGCATTGAGTACCAGCCGGATGCCCACTGTGGACCGTTCTGGCGATGACCTGTGGTTCCTCTACACGGGGGGAACTACCGGGAGCCCGAAGGCGGTCATGTGGTCGCATCGGGGACTGTTCGGCGGTATGGCGGAGACCTTTCGGTCGCTGGGTGAGGAAGTGCCGACCACGCCCGCGGGGGCGGGTCGCATTTCGGCCCGCGTTGCTGCAGAGGGCCGAGAGATCCGCCAGTTGTGCGCCGCACCGCTAATGCACGGAACCTCAGGTCTGACCGCTCTAGCCACCCACAGCCACGGTGGAATGGTGGCCAGCATGGTTTCGAGGACCTTCGATCCTGAGGAACTCTGGGATCTCGTCGAGGCCGAGCGAATCACCATGGTGGCCATCGTGGGTGATGCTTTCGCACGGCCCATGCTCGCGTCCCTCGATGATGCCGCGGCGCGGGACCGTTCATGGGACCTGTCCTCCCTGCGGTTGGTTCTCTCCTCGGGGGTGATGTTCAGCGCACCGCTGAAACAGAGACTCCTTGACCACCACCGTTGCACCATCGTGGACACCCTGGGGTCCAGCGAGGGCACAGGCATGGGAAGGCAGGTCACCTCCCGGAGTCGCAACGACCGAGGCACGGCCCGCTTCGTTTTAGGCGGCCATACCCGGGTTTTCACTGAGGACGGGCAGGAGGTGCGACCGGGGTCGGGGGAACGGGGTCGACTGGCCCTAGGCCACCCGCTTCCCGAGGGCTACTTCAAGGACCCGGCCAAGACCGAAGCTACGTTCCCGACGATTGGCGGCCGGCGCTGGTCGGTTCCAGGGGACTGGGCCACCGTGGAGGCTGACGGTTCGATCGTGCTCCTGGGCCGGGGCTCGGAGTGCATCAACACCGGAGGGGAGAAGGTCTACCCGGAAGAAGTCGAAGAGGCGCTGAAGGTTCACCCGGCGGTCGCCGACTGCAACGTGGTGGGGGTGGACGACGAACGGTGGGGGCAGGCTGTCACTGCGGTAGTCGAACTACGGGAATCAGCAGCCGTGGATGGCGAGGCCCTCCGGTCTGACGTCCGGGATCGGCTTGCCGGATACAAGGTCCCGAAGCGGTTTGTCTTTGTGGAGAGGATTCAACGCCTACCGAATGGAAAGTCCGACTACCGCTGGGCTCGGGGGGTGGTCGGAGCGGGCTAGGCCGGTCAGATATCGAGTAGGGGAGCGTAGGGCGGTGGCTCTTCCCGCTCCCGGATGGCCGCGTGGCGGTCGGAGATCGCCGAACGGTGTTCGTCATCAGTAAACACCCAGAATGTGCCATCCAGCACAGCACGGTGGATCATCTCGGCAACCTCCGCCGGCTGGAGGGCGTTGGCTTGGACCCACTCCAGGAAAGCTTCCCGCATGGTCAACTCGTCCTCGGGACGGGGTTCAGCGCTTGGATCGGTCAGCACCTCGGGGCGGTTCCGTTCGGAGGAGAAGATATTGGTGGACACCAGGCCCGGGGAGAGGCAGGTCACGCCGACCTTCGAACCCTCGGCCCGCAACTCAGCATGCAGAGTTTCAGCGATAGCCACCACCCCGTACTTGGTGGCCGCGTAAGGGCCGAGGTGGGGAAAGGAGTAGTGGCCGGCCACCGAGGCTGTGAATATCACGTGCCCCTCGTCACGGCCGATCAAGCCTGAAAGGAACACGTCGAGCCCGTGCACGACTCCCCACAGGTTGACGTCGATCACCCACCTCCAGTCGGCCATCGAGGCTTCGGCCAGTGGGCCACTGACTCCGATTCCGGCGTTGAGACACAACACCTGGGGTGGCCCGAATGCCTCCTCGGTCCGGTCGCCTAGTTCTACTACCGCCGAATGGTCTGCCACGTCACAGACCACCCCGAGAGCCTCGGCGCCGGCCGATCGGAGTTCGGCGACCGCCCGGTCGAGGGCTGGTTTCTCGACGTCGGCGATCACCACCCGCATGCCGGTCTGGGCGAAACGGTTAGCGAAGGCCCGTCCCATTCCCGACGCGCCACCGGTGATAACCGCTACCCGTCCGGTCAGATCTTCCACTGTGGTCTCCACACGTTTCGAGTCTGGTCGATCGGCCGGCTCAGTTAGAAGCCGAGGAGAGCCTGTTCAACCACCTCGGGCATGGCCGGATGGATATAGAGCTGTCCTCGGGTCATCCGGTCCACGGTCAACCCAGCTGTCATTCCGGTGATCAGTTGCTGGATGAGTGTCGGGGCCTGAGGGCCGAGGATGTGGGCGCCGAGCAGCAGGCGGCTGTCAGGGCTGGCCAGGAGCTTGACGAAACCGCTCGTGTCCTCCATGGCCCACCCGTAGGCGGTAGAGGCGTAGTCGCGAACGGAGACCAGGTGGGGAGTCCCCTGAGCAGCTAGTTCTTCTTCGGTGGCTCCGACGCTGGCTATCTGGGGGTGTCCGAACACGGCGTAGGGGACCAGGGAGCGGTCAATGGGCCGAGGGCTCCCAGGGTGGAGCAGATTGTGGGCCACCACTCGGGCTTCCTCGTTGGCGGTGTGCTTGAGTTGGGCCGGGTTGGTGATGTCGCCCAGGGCCCAGACCCCCTCGACTGAGGTTCGCAGGTACTCATCGGTGGTTACGTATCCGTTGTCATCCACCGCTATGCCGCCTCGGGCCACTTCCAGCTTGTCGCTGTTGGGTTGTCGGCCTGTTGCTACAAGAAGTTGATCCGTCTGGAGGACGGTGCCGTCGTCCAGGTGAAGATCAAAGGTGCTGTCGTGGTCGACCTGCTTAACGGTGACACTGGTCCGCAGATCCAGCCGTTCGGCGTACAGGGAGGTGATTCGGTCGCGGATCGACTCGTCGGCGCCACGGAGCAACCGTTTCCGCCGGGCCACGATGGTGACCTGGGTCCCCAGAGCGTCGAACACGTGTGCCATCTCCACGGCGATGAACCCTCCACCGAGGATGACCAGTCGCTCGGGCAGGGTCTCGACCCGCATGATCGTGTCGGAGGTGTGGAAGGGAGATTCGAGCAGCCCGGGAAGTTCGGGCACGATCGGTCGGGCCCCGGCGGCCAGCACGATCCGGTCGGCACTCACGAGGTTCCCTCCGAGGTCGAGGGTGTGCTCTTCAGTGAAGTGGGCGTGGTGGCGGTACACGGTGACGTTGGAGAGTCCTTCTCGGTAGGTCAGGCCGTCGTCGGCGATCGGGTCGATCCTCCCGAAGATGCGGTCCCGGATGGCCGGCCAGTCGGCTCGGTCGAAGGTGGTGTGGACCCCCAGTTCCGGAGCTCGCTGGGCAGAAAGAGCCAGGTCAGCGGCGTGGACCAGCATCTTGGAAGGAATGCAACCTCGGTTCATACAGGTACCACCGAACGCCCCTGGTTCGACAATGGCCACGTCCCAGTTGTCGTGTTCGGGGCCTATCAGGGTGTTGCCGGAGCCGGCGCCGACGATTAGTAGGTCGTGGTGGGTCATTCCCGGTCGGGCCTGGTTAGCCGGCGGCCAGGAGGCTTCCGAGGGCACGGAGCGTCTGGGTCCCGGCACCCAGCGATGTGGTCAGGTGTTTGTTCCAGAGGGTGTAGCGGTGGAGGGGATACTCCATTGATACCCCCATGCCCCCGTGGCAGTGCTGCGTGGCGTGGGCTACCTCGGTGGCCCGCTCTGACGCCCACCACTTAGCGACCAACAGGTCCTCGGCGGCGTCGAAGCCCTCACCGAGTCGCCACGCGGCCGACAGGGTGGCCAGGTGGATGCCGCCCACGTTGATGAACTGGTCGGCGAGCCGTTGTGTTACTGCCTGGAAGGTGGCGATAGGTCGGCCGAACTGTTCGCGTTCGCTGGCGTATGAGGCTGTCAGCCGTAGGGCCGTTTCACACACACCGAGTTGAGTCGCGCACACTGCGACCACCAGATGGTCTATCAACCAGTCCACTGCGCCGGGACCGCCGAGATGCTCCGCCGGGGTATTTTCGAAGGAGACCTCCCACACGGGCTCCCGGCGGGTAGAACACCCTTTGATCAGTGAGATACCGGGCCCCTTCGGGTCGGCGAGGAACAGGGTCGGGCCATCTGGCCCGGAGGCCGTCACGACCATTGTGGCCGCCGACTCTGCGTATTCGACAACGACCTTGGTGCCGTGGAGGAGCCCGTTGGAAAAGGTGGTTGATGGCTCGCGAAGGCGGTCATCGAGGAGCTCCTGGACGGCGACGGTCATCACGGTGGAGCCATCGGCGACCCCGGGGAGGAGCCGACGACGCTGTTCGTCAGTGCCGAGTTGGTTGACCGCCAACGCTGCCACTCCGGAGGGAAGAAGGGGCAGGGGAGCGACGTGAGCACCCTGGGCACGTAACAGGGCAACCAGGCCGAGGATCCCGAGATCGGCTCCACCGACGTCCTCGCCCACCGCGATCCCGGTCAGACCGACGGTGGCAAGTTCGGCCCACAGGTCTCGGTCGAACCACTCGGGACCGTCCTCGACTGCCCGGAGTCGTTCCAGGTCTAGGCGGTCGCCCAATATCTGGCCGGCCAGGTCGGCCACAGCCTGCTGCTCCTCGGAGAAGGTGAAATCCATTCTGGGGCCGCCTAGCGCCGTCTCTTCTCGCGGGGAAGCCCGAGGCCTGACATTCCGATGATGTCGCGTTGGATCTCATTGGTGCCGCCCCCGAAGGTGAGGATCCACACCGAGCGGTATCCGGCCTCCACCTCGTTGGCCAGTACGGCGCCTGGCGAGCCTTCGGTGAGGTGGCCGGTCGCTCCGACCACCTCGGTCAGCTGGGTGTAAATCCGGTGCATGGACTCCGAGCCGTGGACCTTGACCGCAGAGGCGTCGGCGGGACTCATCCTCCCATGGGTGTTCTTATGGGCCACCTGCCAGTTGAGAAGCTCCAGGTGCCGGACTAGAGCCCGGCATTCCGCTAACTTCACCCGCACCCATTCCTGGTCGATGACTCGACCACTACCGGGCAGTGGTGTTTCGCGGGCCCAAGAAACGGCCCTTTCCACGAGACGGACCATGCGGCCGGCGGCGAAAAGGGAAACCCGTTCGTGGTTCAGTTGATTGGTGATCAGACCCCAGCCGCCATTTAGCTCGCCGACCAGCATCGATTCTGGAACCCGTACGTCGTCGTAGAAGGTGGCTGTGGTATCAGCCTGGCCGAATGTTTCGAAAGGCTGGATAGTGAATCCGGGTTCGGAGGTGTCTACGGCGAAGAGGCTGATGCCCTTGTGGCCGGGGGCGTCGGGATCGGTCCGAGCGGCAAGCCATATGTAGTCGGCGTTGTAAGCCAAACTGGTGTAGAGCTTTTGGCCGTTGATCACCCAGTGGTCTCCGTCCCGGATGGCTCGTGTCTTCAACGAGGCCAGGTCGGTGCCGGCGTCCGGCTCGGAGTAGCCGATCGAGAAGTGCACTTCCCCAGCCAGGATGCGCTTTAGGAAGAATTCTTTCTGCTCCTCGGTTCCGAACTGTCGGATTGTTGGACCGACCGTGTTGGTTGTGAGGAACGGAATAGGACAGCCAGCAGCTTGAGACTCGTTGAAGAAGATGTACTGCTCAATCGGGGTGAATCCTCTACCCCCGTGCTCGACGGGCCAACCGACACCCAACCAGCCGTCCTGTCCTATTCGGCGAATCAGCGCCTTGTACTCGAGGTTCTCAGCGAACTCTGCACTGGAGACCCGCCCGCGTACATCGTCGGTCATCAGGTCGGCGAAGTAGGCCCGTAATTCGTCCTGGAGGGTCTTCTGGTCCTCAGTGAGGTCGATGAACACAAGCTGGTCCCAGTGGGTTGTTAGTTCCGAGGCACGGTTTCCCAGGCCGCACCCTTGTAGGGGTCGGGCTCCTTGGGTAGTCCCAGAACCCGTTCGCCGATGATGTTTCGTTGCACTTCGTCGGTTCCGCCGGCGATGCTGATTCCCGAAGCGCTAAGGCACCCTACGGCCCACCGGTCACCGTCGTCGGTGTCTGCTGCCCAGGCCTGGCCGGTCACGCCGACGAGGTCCATGGTGGCGTCACGAATCGCCCGGGCGATAACCGCTCCGTTTAGTTTTGCGATCGAGCCCTCGGGGCCGGGGACGTTCCCGGCTTGCACAGCGCTACGGATTCGTTGTCCGATGAAGCTCCTGATCCGCTCTCGGATCCACAAGTCGGCCAGGGCCTGCCGGATAAGCGGGTCTTCGGATCGGCCGAGATCTTGGGCCAGGTGGATCAGGCCCGGGGCGCGGTTGGCGTTCATGGCGCCGCCTCCGGCGCCGATGGAAACTCTTTCGAACATGAGCATGGCCACTGCCAGGTTCCAGCCCTGGTTCAGACCCCCGAGAAGCCAGTCGGCCGGGATTTGAGTATCGGTGAAGAAGACTTCGTTGAATCCGGTGCCACCGGAGATCTGGCGGAGAGGGCGCACCTCGACGGCCGGATCCCTCATGTCGACTATGAACATGGACAGCCCCTGGTGCTTTGGAAGGACCGGGTCGGTCCGGGCAACTATCAGGCCGTAGTCGGCGTAGTGGGCCCCTGAGGTCCAAACCTTCTGGCCGTTAAGGATCCACTGGTCGCCGTCCCTGGTTGCCCTGGTGGCCAGGCCAGCCACGTCTGAACCGGCTCCCGGTTCTGAGAATAGCTGGCACCAGATAGTTGCCCCACTGATGCAGTCGGGCATGAAGAGGGACTTCTGCTCGTCGGTTCCGAACTGGCTGAGCATGGGCAGGCACATGCCGTGGGAGATCGACAGGGCAATGTTTGGGAGGTGCCAGCCCTTCGTGGCCTGGTCGAATATTTCTTGGTGCCTCTTGGTTAGCCCGGCGCCGCCGAACTCCGCCGGATAGGCAAGGGCAGCCAGCCCTGCCTCGACCAGGGATCCCTGGAAGGTCTTCATGCGGGCTATTACGTCTGCGTCCTCGGCACCGATCATCTCTTGGTCCTCGCCGATCCGGTTGCAGTGGGTTTCGAGGAAGGTCTCGACCCGGGAGCAGAACTCGGCCTCTGCGATCCGGTCGACGCTTGCCTCTTCGACGGTCGTTGTCATGATCGGAACCGTACCGGGAGGCTGCTTGGGCCGGGTAGTCCGGGCAGGCTGCCTCGGTCAGGGGGCGAGGGATGTGGAGTCCGTGAGCCCCATCCGGGTGAACGGACCGAAGAACCCGTGTTCGTAGAGTCCGTAGCCGACCTGGTCACCGTAGGAGAATCGGGCCACGTGGTCGACGATCCCGTACTGACCGAGTCCCCGGATGTCATCCACCTCAAGTATCAGGCCCTGCACCACGTCGACCCCTTGATACATGCCGTGTCGCCAGTCAGCGTCGATTCCGTAGCCGGTACCCACCGAAACCCAGTTAGCCAGCAGGGGTTCGCACGAGATTTCGATCGGTTGGTCAGGAGCATCGGGGAAGACGATGGTGGATCCCTCTAGCAGACGGGTTCCGCTGGCCATCCGGTGTGCCCACTCGGGGCGGCCCAGCCACTCAGCGGGCCTCCCGTCGTGCCAGATCCTGGTTGCCTCTTCTAGGAGACGCTCGCCGTTGTCACGCTCGTGGCACATGTAGACGATGGAATGGTCGCCAAAGAGCATCGGGAAGTAGTTCCACATACCGGCCATCGGGGTCTGACCGCCTTGGATCCCGTCGGGTTCGCGTTCACCGACCGGGCGCACCCCCCAGGACCGATCCCGGGTTCCGGACCACCGATCCGGAGTGACCGAATGGTCGACTCCGTCGACGCTGATAGATCCAGTCCAACGACCGGTCTGAGCGAACCGCTGGGTGTCGAAGACCACCCGGTTCCGGTTGCGGAGGTACTGGCGGGGTTCCTGGTGGGCCGGCATAGCCCCTTCCCAGGTGACGTCCATGGCCACCGAGTGTTCGGTCGGTTCGACGACCACTCGGAGGCTCCGGAGGGGTTCGAGTACCTCCACCCGGATGGGTCCCACCCGTGTGGAGGCTCGGTCTAGGAGCTCGGTGGAGGCTCTGACGATGTGCTGCCGTCCGCCGCATCGGACGTCAACGAAGGCGTCGGTCACCCCGAGGTTCGGGTACTGCCCCAGTCCGAACACGGCGAAGAGCTCGTCCGAAGATCCGTGAAGGTTGAAGTAGTAGCGGTCGTAGAAGTTGCGATCGCTGGTCGCCGGGTGGGCGACAAATTCGCTGGTCTGGTGGACGGGGTAGTCGTCCCACGAGGAGACGGTCACGAGTTGACCTCCGGATGATCGGTGGCTAGTCATACGACCCTACGGCGCTGCACAGTCCTATGGTGCGCCCCCCGTCGGCTGGCGCACCGCTCACCGACCGGACAGGCTGGGTGACGCTCCGGGGTGGACGGACCCCGGGGTAACTGTTGGGAGGTGCAGAGGATGGGAATGGTCGACGACAGGGTGGTTTTGGTCACCGGCGGCGGTGGCGGTATAGGGCGGGCCGCCTCGCTCGCGTTCGCCCGGGAAGGCGCGGCTCACGTCGTCGTGGCCGATATCGACCCGAGTACCGCGGCGTCAACGGTTGAACGGGTCGAAGCAGCCGGGGGCTCAGCGTCGGTCTGGGAGGTAGACGTCACCGACGAGGAAGGCGTGGCCGCCATGGTGGCCGAGATCGTCGACCGCCATGGGCG
>PYIL01348450.1_pt1 | contig 11026 bp, 9 predicted proteins | sample 3578041 | NCBI WGS metagenome assembly PYIL01 (sample SAMN08408023, study PRJNA431606) | Marine metagenome isolate SA_KN192-05_S13_150m, whole genome shotgun... | biome: marine; feature: oceanic pelagic zone; material: water; isolation source: 150 m water sample, 0.2-0.8 um fraction ... | reverse complement strand
GTACGAATCTTCATAGCCGACGTACTTGCCGACAATATGCACGGTGACTTCATCATTGGGGTTATTAATGCGAGTGACGAGTTGGGTCCAGGAATTCATGTCGCAAGGGGTCGCTGGTGGAAGTGTGAGGCCTTTCAAAATGATACTATCGAGGCCTTCTTCTGCGAGGACAAGAGGGACTTCATAGATACTTGAGACGTCCTTTGCCGTAATCACCGCCTCTTCCGAGACGTCACAAAACAATGCAATTTTTTCGCGAATATCTTGCGGAAGAAAACGATCTGTGCGGCATAGGAGAATGTCGGGCTGGATTCCAATTGAACGAAGGTCTCGGACGCTATGCTGAGTTGGTTTTGTCTTGAGTTCCCCGGCGGTCCCAATATACGGGACGAGCGTGAGGTGGATATATAAAGTATTTTCGCGACCGAGGTCTTGTCGGAGTTGGCGGATCGCCTCAAGGTATGGCTGGCTCTCGATGTCACCGACTGTCCCGCCAACCTCAATGAGAACAATATCGATGTCTCCGCCTGACGCTACAAGTTGCATGCTTTCTTTTATCTCATTGGTTATATGAGGAATAACTTGGACGGTACGTCCCAGATAATCACCTCGTCGCTCTTTCTGGATCACTGAGAGGTAGATTTTTCCAGTGGTCCAATTGTGGTTCTTTGTTGTGACCGTGTCGGTGAAACGTTCGTAGTGACCGAGGTCAAGGTCTGTTTCTGCGCCATCCGTTGTTACATAAACCTCGCCATGTTGATACGGACTCATAGTGCCGGGGTCGACGTTGACGTACGGATCGAGCTTTTGGAGCGTAACCCGGTAGCCGTGTCCTTCTAGAAGAGCGCCGATGGACGCAGCGGCAAGTCCTTTGCCTAGCGACGACACGACGCCGCCAGTTACGAAAATGTATTTCACAGCACGGGTTGGTGATTTGGCGTTGGTCTCGACGGTCATTCAGTGACTCCAGTTAAAACAAGGCGACGGACTCTATCGAGGTCTTCGGCGGTATCAACGCCAATTGGATTGTCGTCCGTTTCCACAGTGGCAATACGGTATCCGTATTGGAGGGCTCGTAATTGTTCAAGTTGCTCAGTTTGCTCTAGCGCCGTGGGGCTTAGCCTTCCGAGTTCAAGCAAAATCGGTCGGCGATAGGCGTACAGGCCAATGTGCTTAAACCCGAGGACGTTATTCGAGAGAGTGGGTTCGTTTTGCTGATGCGGAATAGGCGATCGAGAGAAATACAAAGCATCCTCAGTCGAATTAACTACAACCTTAACGACGTTTGGGTTGTTGAATTCAGATTGGTTGGTAATCGCGCAGCGGGCCGTCGCGATCGGGACGCTTGGGTCGATAAGCAGGCGGCCAAGGACTGCATCAATTAATAATGGGTTGAGTAGGGGTTCGTCGCCTTGTACGTTGACTATGATGTCGCAGGTTAATGATTCGGCGACTTCAGCCAGGCGGTCGCTGCCGGACGGATGGTCGGATCGTGTGAGGCATACGTTCCCCCCAAAATTAGATACTACGTCCGCAATTCGGCTGTCATCAGTCGCGACGAGTACGCTGTCGACGGAGTTCGCTCGTTCCGCGCGCCGATAAACGTGCTCGATCATCGTTCGTCCTGCTATATCCGCTAAAGGCTTGCCTGGTAATCGAGCCGAATTAAAGCGAGCGGGTATGACAGCGACAGAAGTGGTTACAGGGGTGTTTATGTGCGTCGCGTCGGTTGCAACAGGATGCACGGCGAATATTAGCATGGTTGCGGCCGTTCCGTGCAGTCGCGCGCACCGAGCGTGACGATTATTGGTTTGTCGAAGCGATTGGATCTATAACAGTAATGTCGTGAGACGAACACAGACATTTATTCTCGTCAGTCTTACTGTCGTTGTTCTTGGGCTGGTTGGCGAGATGACAACGGTTGGACAAGACGAGACTTTTATCGAGAGAGGTCCTGCTTCCGGGATTACTGTGCCTGCGGCAGCAGAACCAAGTGATGTAGTTGCCGGTCTTGCAGTGGAGGTCGCGCGCCTCCGCGGCAGACTCGATCGAAACGCTGTGCAACAGGAGATCACGCGGAATCCATTTTTGCTTGTGCAGACCGAGAACCTCGTTTCTTCTGATCAGACGACAAGCCCAGCGATTGCGGTTGCAAGCGAACCACGGGTGCCGGCGAGTTCTGACTCGCCATTAAATTTTAGTTTTATTGGCATCGCGCTTGATAATGGACACCGAACGGCGGTCTTCCTCTTAGCTGATGGGACAGTAGTTCTTGCAGGTGAGGGACAGCGTATCGTGAACAGTTACAGAGTGGACGCAATTGAAGAATCCTCGGCCCATGTTTCGGGCCCTTCGGGCATGTCACGGCGGTACGAATTGCGTTGAGCCCGTTCAGGCGACTTCATTAGAGCTTGATGACGTGCACAGATTGAACGGCGCCGATCTCGCGGATGTCATCGAGAAGTTCACTTGGCAATGTTGTGGTGTTGACCCGAGATTGTTCGGTGGGCGAGCCGACACGGACAGCGCCGATGGCCCCGGCTATACTGCGACCTAGGGCGAATGTGGCAATGTTGACATCGTATCGTCCGAGTACTGTACCAACCTCTCCGATAACTCCTGGCTGGTCACTATTTCGGATCACGAGTACTGTTCCTTCGAGTGGCATTTCGATCTCAACGTCATCCAGACGGACTAATCGAGGCTGTCCTGGTTCAAAAACCGCACCCTCAGCCCAATGTTCAGCGGTTTCAGTTTGCAATTTCAAAGACACAAGATTTGTGAAATTTCGCGGCCGAGTACTACGTGATTCAATTACTTCGAGACCCCTTTGCTCGGCGATGGAACGGGCGTTTACTAAGCTGACGGAAGACGACAGCATGTGTTGGAACATGCCAACTAGTGCCGCACCGACAAGCATTTCATTGCTCCCTTGGGCTAGATCGCCGTAGTACCGAATCCCCATGCCGGAAATTCTCGAATCAGCCAGTTGGGCCAAGAGACTTCCCATGCGTTCGGCAAGTAAGAGGTAGGGGCGGAGTCGATTGAATTCTTCTGCTCCGACAGACGGGTAGTTAACCGCGTTCCGAACGACGCCACTGCGTAAGTATTCGCGAACGCTTGTCGCTGCCTCTATTCCGACGAGTTCCTGCGCTTCGGCAGTTGAACCAGCAATATGGGGGGTGGCAACTACGTCGGCATGTCCAGTTAATGCGGTGTCAGTAGGCGGTTCTTGCGCGTAGACATCAAGTCCAGCACCACCGATCTGCCCATTGTTAATCGCGTCGGTCAATGCAGATTCGTCGATTAGATCGCCGCGAGCGGTATTGACGATTCGAACATCTGCTTTGCAGTTACTCAAGAATTCAGCATCAACCATTCTCTTCGTGGTTTCGGTCGACGGTAAATGAAGAGAAATAAAATCGGCCTGCTTTGCCAGGGCTGGCAAAGGTAGAAGTTCAATTCCGAGTTCTTGAGCAATATGCGTCGTAATAAACGGGTCATGCGCGACAACTGTCATGTCAAACGCCCGCGCGCGGTTAGCGAGTTCGCGTCCGATACGCCCGAGACCAACAACACCGAGCACTTTTCCACGAAGCTCGATACCGCGGAATGATTTCTTCTCCCACTTTCGATTTTTCATCTGCGCATCCGCTCTGGGGATTGAACGCGCTAATGACATGATGAGCGCAAAAGCGTGCTCGGCGACGCTGATGCTATTCGCACCCGGTGCATTTAGGACAAGGATGCCTCTCTCGCTTGCAGCTTGGAGATCGACATTGTCGACGCCTGAGCCAGCGCGGGCAATGACACGAAGTTGTGGCGCAGACGAAATAAGTTGTGAAGTTACTTTGGTCGCGCTGCGGACAATGAGTGCGTCGGCATCTGCGATGTCGTTTGCTAGTTCTTCCGCCGGTCGACCAGAGCGTGCGTCGACCGTCCAGCCTTCTGCTTCTAAGAGTTTGGTCGCAGATGTCGGTAATGGGTCAGAGATTATGATTTTCATTCGTATGTGTTGGTTAAAGGGATCAGATAGTTAAGTAGTATGCGTACAGTATAATGACCACCCGCTGTGAGGATGAAAGCAGCGCAGTAGTTCCTTGTGTTTAACAGAGCCAATTGCCGCACCAGGATGGTGCAAATCGCTAGAACAGCCCGGTTGGTAAGGCGTGGTATTGGTTTGGTGCTGGTTTTTCCACAAGGTTTTCCACACATTCTGTTGAAGATCTTGTGATGGGCCGAAGGGACCTGACCTAAAGCAGTTTTATGGAATCTAGTCGTTCGATAATTACGGAGTAGGGAATAGACCATGAATCGAAAAGTGACAGTTGTTGGCTCGGGAAATGTCGGCGCTACTGCCGCTCGGAGTATTGCGGATAAAGAATTGGCGGACGTTGTCATACTCGACATTCTTGAAGGCGTCCCGCAGGGCAAAGGACTCGATATGCTGGAGGCATGCCCAGTTGAAGGTTCCGATGCACGTGTTCTTGGCACGAATGATTATGCGGATACAGCGGGTTCGGACATCGTCGTTATTACCGCTGGGCTCGCGCGTAAGCCAGGGATGAGTCGAGACGATCTACTAGCAAAGAATCACGCGATTATGAAGGGTGTTACTGAACAGGTCATTAAGTACTCACCTGATTGCGTCATCATGCCGGTTACGAATCCATTAGATGCAATGGCGCAGGTCGTGTACCGCGTTAGTGGTTTTCCGAGGGAGCGCATTATCGGGATGGCCGGCGTACTGGATTCTGCGAGGATGCGTGCGTTTATTGCGCAGGCATTGAACGTGTCGGTTGAGAACACGCATGCATTCGTACTCGGAGGACACGGTGACACGATGGTACCGTTGCCGCGGTATTCCACGGTTGCCGGCATTCCGATCACAGAGCTACTTGATGCTGAGCAGGTCGAGGCGATTGTTCACCGGACAGCTCATGGTGGCGCCGAGATTGTTAAGTTGCTGGGAACAGGTAGTGCGTACTACGCGCCTGGATCTGCTGTTGTTGAAATGGTAGAAGCCGTGCTGAAAGATAAGAAGAAGATACTGCCATGCTCAGTCTTCCTTCGGGGGGAATACGGCATTCAGGACTTATTCGTTGGTGTGCCTTGCAAGCTTGGTGGTAATGGACTCGAAGAAATTATTGAGATCACGTTAACGCCGGATGAAGATGTCGCCTTGAAGAAGTCGGCCGAGGCAGTGCGTGAACTCGTCGAGATTATTAACGTCTAAACCGGGTTACGGTTTCTTGTGAAGATTCACGAGTATCAAGCCAAAGCACTCCTTGCGAAGGTAGGCCTTCCGGTCCCAAAGGGCGAGGTGGCGTTTAGCGTGAATCAAGCTCGCGCGATAGCGGAGCGACTGGGTGGAAACGTTGTCGTTAAGGCGCAGATCCATGCGGGGGGGCGCGGCAAGGGCGGCGGCGTCCAGGTTGTCGACGGCGCCGATGCTGCGGGACAAACAGCAGAGGCAATGCTCGGAATGAATCTAGTCACAGCGCAGACCGATTCGACGGGGCAGGTTGTTCGTCAATTATTGATAGAAGAAGCCGTTGAGATTGCCGCAGAGTATTACCTTGGCATCGTAGTAGATCGCGGGAACGGGCGACCTGTTGTGATGGCTAGCTCGGCAGGCGGGATGGAGATCGAACAAGTCGCGGCTGATACACCTGAGCTTATTTGCAAGCAGAGCATCGATACACCGCATGGGCTTTTCGGGTTTCAGGCTCGGCGTTTAGCCGATGAAATTGGCTTAAGTGGGGCGCTGGCACGACAGGCCGCTGAGGTGATGGTCGCGTCTCAGCGACTATTCGTCGAGATCGACGCTTCGCTGTTAGAGATTAATCCACTTATCGTTACGAAATCTGGTGCGCTATTGATACTTGATGCCAAGATTTCTTTGGACGACAACGCGCTCTATAGGCAGAAGGATCTGGCTGCCCTGCGGGATGTGAATGAAGAGGATGCGCTGGAAGTCGAAGCCTCGAAATATAACCTGAACTATATCCGGCTTGATGGAAACATCGGTTGCATGGTGAATGGGGCGGGTCTTGCGATGGCAACGATGGACATCATTAAACTTGCTGGCGGTAATCCTGCGAACTTTTTGGACGTTGGTGGAGGGGCCAATGCTGATCAGATTCGTAATGCGTTTCGGATTGTGTTGGCGGACGCGAACGTTAAAGCGGTTCTGATTAATATTTTTGGCGGAATCCTGCGTTGTGATGTGTTGGCATCTGGTGTGATTGATGCCGTAAAGGAACTCGACGTTGATATTCCTGTCGTTATTCGGATGGAAGGGACGAATGTGGAAGAGGGAAGATCGCTGCTACGTGGGAGCGGACATAATTTCACTACGGTTCTGACGATGGATGAGGGAGCGTCGGCAGTGGTCGCACTGGTGGCCGATAGTAAGTAAGCCTTATGGCCGTTCTAATTGATGAGCAGACTCGGTTAGTGGTCCAGGGCCTGACTGGCCGTGAGGGGACATTTCATGCGCAAGCCGCGTCCGAATACGGAACTGCGGTTGTCGCTGGGGTGACACCAGGTAAAGGCGGGACTACGCACGGAGGATGGCCGGTCTTTAATTCGGTGCGAGAGGCCGTTGTCGTTACAGGCGCGAACACTTCTGTGGTCTTTGTGCCTCCGGCAGTTGCGGCTGATGCGATCATCGAGGCAGCGGACGCAGGGATTAAGGTCGTTGTGTGTATCACAGAGGGCATTCCGGTCACCGATATGGTGACGGTATTGGATGAAATTCGTGGCACGACGACCAGACTCGTGGGTCCGAACTGTCCGGGTATTCTTTCTGCTGGGAAAGGGAAGGTTGGGATTATTCCTGGGCATATCGCGCAAGAGGGCCGCGTTGGGATCGTCTCGAAGAGTGGCACGTTGACCTACGAAGCGATGCATCAGTTGACCATGCGTGGTCTAGGGCAGACGACGTGCGTCGGGATCGGTGGTGACCCACTGATCGGAACGACGTTTGTTGATACATTGCGATTATTCGAAGCAGACGCGGCAACAGAAGCTGTAGTTTTAATCGGTGAGATTGGCGGGACCGCAGAAGAAGAGGCCGCATCATATATAAAGGATGGCTTCTCAAAACCCGTCATTGGTTTTATTGCAGGGCAGACGGCGCCACCTGGTCGCCGCATGGGACATGCGGGAGCGATTGTTGCGGGGGGTAAAGGGACCGCACAAGAGAAGATGGCAGCACTTAAAGGTGCCGGCGTGGTGGTAGTAAAAAGTCCGGCGGACATCGGTCGGGCAGTAGCGGCGACTCTCGGCGTCTCGTAGTCGCGACTTAGGCGTAGTTTTGGCATGTTACAATAAGCAGTTTTGTGCAGCGGTCTGGTCATCATGCATACGTATAGCTGCGCCGGGTCGGTTGCGCTGAGTTTGAATACTATTTCCCACAGAGGCATGAATGGCACCTCCTGACGTCGCGGTTAAAGAATCACCAACGAGCACTAATACTAAGCAAATCGTCAACGATTTTAGTATCCAGGTCGCTACTGTAAACGGGTCCGGGAGCCAGACGGCAAATCTGGTTTTGTTGCGTTCGATCTTCGGAATGGGAATTCCGGTCTCCGGCAAGAATATGTTTCCCTCCAATATCGCTGGTTTACCGACCTGGTTCACGATCCGGGCGAATAAGGACGGATATATTGCTCGGAAGAAAGAGGTTGATTTTCTTATCGCAATGAATCAGGAGACGGCGCGTGAAGATGTCTTGACGCTGAAGCCAAACGCCGCGGTGATTTACGATGAACCGCTGAATTTGAGCACGTTGCGAGATGATTTGACCTACTACGCGGTGCCGTTTAATAAGTTGGTCGCTGGAGTGTGTAAAGAACCGAAGTTGCGTCGCCTTGTTCGGAACATGATTTATGACGGTGTTCTCGCGCAGTTGCTTGGTATTGACCGACGGGTTATGGAGCAGGCGTTGGAAAAGCAATTGGGCCGAAAACCAAAAGCCGTCGCATTAAATCAAGAGGCGCTTGATGTGGGCTTTCAGTATGCGGAGCAACACTTTGAAAAGAGTGATCCATACAGAGTCGCCCGCCTCGACAAGACCGCCGGAAAGATTCTCATTGAAGGCAACGCCGCGGCCGCCATCGGGTCATTGATGGCTGGAGTGACGGTCGTGACGTGGTACCCGATTACTCCTTCGTCGTCTTTGTGTGAAACGCTTATAGATCATTTGCGTGAGTATCGCATCGACAAAGACACTGGCAAGGCAACCTTTGCGGTGGTTCAGGCTGAAGATGAAATTGCTGCCGTAGGCATGGCAGTTGGAGCAGGTTGGGCGGGTGCTCGTTCGATGACGTCTACATCCGGTCCAGGCATTTCTTTAATGGGGGAGTTTGCCGGACTCGCCTATTATGGAGAAATCCCGACAGTGATTTTTGATGTGCAGCGAGTAGGGCCCTCTACCGGATTACCAACCCGGACAGCTCAGGGGGATGTTTTAACGACGGCATTTTTATCGCATGGTGACACACGTCATCTCATGCTATTTCCGAGTTCAGTAGAAGAGTGCTATTCAATGGCGATGGAAGCTTTCGATCTGGCTGAAAGGTTCCAGACGCCTGTTTTTGTGATGACGGACCTTGACCTCGGTATGAATACTTGGATGTCGGACGAATTTGAATATCCAACAAAGCCGATTGACCGCGGGAAGGTTCTTGATAAACCGACATTGGAGCGGATTGGGAAATTTGGTCGCTACCACGACGTTGACGGGGATGGCGTGCCTTACCGGACGATTCCGGGCGATGAGATGCCCGCTTATTTTCTCCGTGGTTCAGGGCATAACGAATGGGCGCAATACAGTGAGCGTCCGGATGACTACCTTCAGAATGTGGATCGGATAGCGAAGAAATTTGAGACGGCCCGAGATTGGCTCCCGGCTCCAGTGGTTGAAATAAATAGACGTGCCTCGATTGGATTTATTGCGTATGGCACATCGCACTGGGCCGTCGTTGAGAGTCGAGACCAACTCAATGACGAAGTCGATTTGGAGACATCGTACTATCGGGTTCGTGCGTACCCGTTTCGGACGGCGTTAGAATCGTTTATCGACCGACATGAGCGTGTGTACGTTGTTGAACAAAACCGTGATGCGCAGATGTTGAGTTTGATGAAACTTGAATTGACCCCAGAACACGTGAGTCGTTTGCGGAGTGTCTTGCATTACTCAGGTTTGCCGATAGACGCCCGTTCAATTACGGATGAAGTTCTATTGCAGGAAGGTTATCGCGTCAGGAAAGCCGAGGGCAGTTCGGCAAGTTTCGCGCGGGATGCCGGTACCGGCGGGGAGTAGGTTTACGTGACAGTAGCGACGCCAGAACCAAAGAAGAAAGTCAACCGGATAGGTCTCAAGCAAGAGACTTATCGAGGCGGAAAAACCACATTGTGCGCAGGGTGTGGACATAATTCAATCTCAGAACGCATTATCGATGCTTGCTATCGGATGGGTGTGAATCCCGAACGGGTTATCAAGTTGTCCGGTATTGGGTGCTCGAGTAAGTCGCCTGCCTATTTTCTGGGCTCGGCACATGGGTTTAATACGGTTCATGGGCGCATGCCGTCCGTCGGGACCGGGGCATTGTTAGCGAATCGGAACCTTGTCGCTATTGGTGTAAGTGGCGATGGGGATACCGGCGCGATCGGCATTGGCCAGTTTGTGCACCTCATGCGACGGAACCTTCCGTTGCTGTATATCATCGAGGACAACGGTTGTTATGGTTTAACAAAGGGGCAATTTTCGCCTACGGCAGATTATGGTTCGAAGGCAAAGACCGGCGTTGTTAATGATCTCCCTCCGATTGACACATGTGCCTTGGCAATAGAACTTGGCGCGTCGTTTGTTGCCCGTTCGTTCTCTGGCGATAAAAAGCAACTGGAGGCGATATTAACTGCGGCGTTAAGTCATCGTGGAACGGCGATGCTGGATGTGCTGTCTCCATGTGTGACCTTTAATGACCACGAGGGGTCTACAAAGAGTTATGCGCATGCTCGAAGTCATAAGGAAGCCCTTGAAGATTTAAGTTTTGTGCCGTATTTTGAAGATATTGAAATTGACTATGAGCCAGGTACAACTCAAGAGGTTGAAATGCACGATGGCTCGAGGCTTTATCTAAAAAAGTTGGAGCAGGACTACAACCCGCTCGATAAGATACAGGCGATACAAACCTTGCATGAGACCCGTAGTCGAGGCGAATTTGCGACAGGGTTAATTTATGTGGAACCAAAGAAGGCCGACTTTATTGATGTGCTGAATCTGGTCGACGATCCGTTGGCGACACTACCACAGAATCGGGTTCGTCCGCCGAGATCTGTCTTGAGTAAGATCATGGAAGACGCCCGATAGCGGACGTTCTCTGCGCTGTAGAAAATGATTAACCGAATACGCCGACTATAATCTTCGCATGCAACGCACGCTCGCCATTATTAAGCCAGACGCCGTCGGAGACAATAACGTTGGGGCGATCATCCAACGTATCGAGTCGTCAGGTTTTGAAATCAAAGGATTACGTCTGATTAATTTGACGCAACGAGAAGCGGAAGGGTTTTATGCCGTACACAAAGAGAGGCCTTTTTTTGCGGCGCTGACGGCGTTCATGTCGTCTGGCCCGGCGGTGGTCCTTGCGCTTGAGGCGCCGGATGCGATTATTCGTTGGCGGACCCTTATGGGTGCAACTGACCCCGCGAAGGCTGATAACGGGACGCTTCGGCGGGAATTCGGCGCGTCTATAGAGCGGAACGCAACACATGGGTCGGACGCCGAAGATACGGCAAGCTACGAGCTGAATTATTTTTTTCGCGGGGTCGAGGTCAGTTAGATTGGTGTGCTGGTGGGGAAGGTACTCATCGGAATCGGGTTGCTCGTAGCAGGAATAGGGGTTGCGGTGAGTCTGGGATTGCCGGTCGGTCGACTCCCGGGAGACTTCGTGTTTCGTCGGGGTGGTGCAACGGTTTACATTCCGATTGCGACATGTGTGTTAATTAGTGTGTT
>PYIL01095825.1_pt1 | contig 11035 bp, 9 predicted proteins | sample 3578041 | NCBI WGS metagenome assembly PYIL01 (sample SAMN08408023, study PRJNA431606) | Marine metagenome isolate SA_KN192-05_S13_150m, whole genome shotgun... | biome: marine; feature: oceanic pelagic zone; material: water; isolation source: 150 m water sample, 0.2-0.8 um fraction ... | reverse complement strand
GCAACAAACAGACCAAACGCAATTGATCCTGCTTTGAGAAGACCTGGAAGGTTTGATAGAGAAATTGAGATTAAAGTTCCTGATAAGAAAGGTAGACATGAAATTCTACAGATTCACACACGTAATATGCCTTTGATGAGTGAGGGTGATGGTACAGTAAACATTGATAAAATATCATCAGTGAGTCATGGCTACGTTGGTGCTGATTTGGAATATCTATGTAAAGAAGCAGCAATGAAATGTCTACGAAGATTGTTACCCGAATTAAACTTGGAGGAAGAAAAAATTCCTGCAGATACTTTGGATAAATTAGTGGTGAATTCTGAAGATTTTACAAAGGCATTACGTGAAGTCACTCCATCTGGAATGCGTGAAGTATTCATAGAAAACCCAGATGTAAAATGGGATGAAGTTGGAGGACTGGCAGAAGTTAAACGAGAGTTAATGGAAGCCGTTGAATGGCCTATGAAATACCCAGAATTATATGAAAAATTAGGTCATAAGATGCCAAGAGGAATTCTGTTACATGGTCCTAGTGGAACTGGAAAAACATTGATGGCGAAAGCAGTTGCAACACAAAGTGAGGCAAATTTTGTTTCAGTTCGCGGTCCAGAATTACTATCAAAATGGGTAGGAGAATCAGAAAGAGGTATCAGAGAGATCTTCAAACGTGCAAGACAATCGGCACCATGTGTAATCTTCTTTGATGAGATAGATTCTATTGCGCCAATTAGAGGAGCAGGAGGAGAAACCGTTGTAACGGAAAGAGTTGTCAGTCAATTACTAACAGAATTAGACGGTATGGAAAACATGCATGGAGTAGTTGTACTTGCAGCAACAAACAGAGCTGATATGATTGATCCAGCATTACTTAGACCTGGAAGATTTGATAAAATTATCCAGATTCCATTACCTGACAAAGAGAGTAGAAAGAGTATCTTGGAGATAAATTGTCAAGATATTCCAATTGCTGATCCAAAAGGTCCAGATAAGATAGATTATGAAAAACTGGCTGAAATGACTGATGGTATGAGTGGGGCAGATGTTGCTTCAATTGCAAATACTGCTGTATCATTAGTAGTTCATGAACATCTTGATAGTGCACCAGATGCCAAAGAGATTACAGAAAAGGCTAGTAACGCCAAAGTAACAATGAAGCATTTTGAAGAGGCTGCGAAAAAAGTCAGAGAGCAGAAAGACTTGAAGATAGGCGAGAAGTTGGTAGCCTCATACTACAGGTAGTTTTAATAAAATAATCAGTTAATTCTCATTACATGTCTGAACTCAAAGGATACAAAGGAAAATCACTTGAATATTTACATCAAAAAAATGTGAATGTTGGGGATTCAATAAAAGTAATTTCTGATCTAACTTATGCTGGAATCCTTATGCCTAGATATGAGACTAGTGAGGATTCGCACATTGTATTAAAACTAAAAAGTGGATATAATATCGGAATTGAATTAAGTGAAATAAAGGATATAGAAAAAATATCTTCTCCAGAACCAGTGGCAGACGAAAAAAATACAAAGAAGACAGATGTAACATTACCAAAAATACTATTGCTCTCAACTGGTGGAACAATTGCAAGTAAAGTTGACTATAGAACTGGTGCTGTGACACCTGCATTAACAGCTTCAGATCTTAATGATGCAGTTCCAGAAATCGCAAAAATTGCAAACATAGATGCAGAAGTATTATTCTCTGAATATTCTGAGAATTTACAACCTGAACACTGGATTGAAACTGCAAAAAAGATTCAGAGTGTTGTAGATCTGGATTACAAAGGGATAATCGTTGCACATGGAACAGATACCATGCATTATAGTTCAGCATTTTTGTCATTTGCACTTTCAGGATTGAAAATTCCAGTAGTGTTTGTTGGTTCACAAAGATCATCAGATAGGCCATCATCAGATGCAGCACTAAACCTTATTGCCGCAACAAGACTTGTTGTTGAAACAGATGCAAAGGGTGTTTATGTTGTAATGCATCATAATGAAAGTGATGATACTATCTCATGTCATCTTGGAACAAGAGTTCGTAAAAATCATACAAGTAAAAGAAGTGCATTTGAAACGGTTGGAAACGATCCAGCATTCTTAATTTTGAATGAAAAGATAATAAAAAATTTCACGGGTGAATTTTTCACTGAGCAATCATTCAATCCCAGACTTGAAATAGATACTAAAGTTGCATTAGTAAAGTATCATCCTGGATATGAACCAAGGCAGATAGATACCTTGATTGATTTGGGTTTTAAAGCAATTATCTTTGAAGGGACTGGACTTGGTCATGTTGGTAAGTCAATGTATGATGCAGTAAAAAAAGCAAATCAAAATGGTTTGTTTCTGGGAATGACATCGCAATGTATTGACGGTCGTGTTAGAATGACAGTTTATGAAAGTGGAAGAGATTTGTTAGAACTGGGAGTTACTCCTTTAGAAAATATGATTCCCGAAGTAGCATTGGTGAAAACAATGTGGGCCTTAGGCAACTCTGAAGATGATGGTGGTCTTAAGAAGTTACTTTTAGAAAATATTGCATCGGAATTTTCCAAGTGAGTTCGATATGACGGAATTCAAAATAAATGAAATTGGTCTGAAGGTTGGTTTAGAGATTCATCAGCAATTAGATACGGGGAAAAAACTATTCTGTAACTGCAAGTCGATAGAAGATGATGAATATACTAGTAAATTTAGTAGAAAATTAAGAGCCACAAAAAGCGAACTTGGAAAAATTGATCCAGCTGCACTTTTTGAAGATACAAAATCAAAAACAATCATCTATTATACGAATCCAAACAGTAGTTGTTTAGTAGAGAAAGATGAAGAACCGCCACATGATTTGAATGATGATGCCAAAGATACTGCCTTGTTAATTGGATCTGCTCTAAATTCAAAAATTTTTAGCGAAATACATGTAATGAGAAAAACTGTGATTGATGGCTCAAATACATCTGGATTCCAAAGAACCATGCTGGTTGCCCAAGGTGGTCATATTGAAGTGGAAGGTAAGAAAGTTGGCGTTCAGTCTATTTGCTTGGAAGAAGACGCTGCAAAAATAATCAAAGGTGATGGTGGTAAGAGATTCTTTAGTTTAGATCGGTTGGGAGTGCCGTTAATTGAGATCGCGTTAGAACCAGTGACTGATAGTCCAGAAACCGTAAGAAAGATTGCATTAACTCTTGGTAGGCTACTTAGAGTAACAAAAAAGGTTGCTAGGGGAATTGGAACCATACGACAAGATGTGAATGTCTCAATTGCTGGTGGTGGTGTAATAGAGGTAAAAGGAGTACAGCAGTTAAACCAGCTTGAAAAGATAATAGAATTTGAGGCAAAACGACAACATGGTTTGAAGATATTATCAGAGAAGATCAAAGTCAAAAACGCTGGGGATATTGATAAAAATAATGATATTTTTGTGATTACTGATTTACTAAAAGATTGTGATTCAAAAATAATAAAAGATTCTCTGTCGAAGCAAAATGAGATTAAGGTTATAAGAATAAAGAATCTACGTGGACTTTTTGGGTTTGAACCTTACACTGGTATTAGACTTGGTAAAGAAATTGGAGAGTTAGTTAGGTTTTTTGGAATTGGTGGAGTGTTTCATTCAGATGAACTTCCAAACTATGGAATTGCTGAATCAGATATTCAAAAAGTAAGAAACAGGTTAGAATTAAAACAGGATGATGCATTTTTAATTATTGCTGGAAAAAACCCATCGCTTGATTTTGCAATTGAATCGATTATCAACAGAATTAAAGATGCAAAAAATGGACCGCCAGCTGAAACGAGAGCTGCAACACCAAATGGAGAAACAGTTTTTTTAAGACCTAGGCCTGGTGCGTCAAGAATGTACCCAGAGACTGATATTCCAACAATAAAAATCACAGAAGGGGAATTAGAGTATGCAAAATCAAGAATTCCAAAATCATGGGCTGATTCACTTCTAGAAATTCAGAATAAATATAAAATTAATTCTCAGTTATCAGAACAGATTTTCAATTCTACATATTTTGATTTGTTTGAAAAAATTTGTAATGATGATGAAAATTCTCCTAATTTTGTTGCATCAGTGTTATGTTCTACTATAACCAATCTAGAAAGAAAAGGTTTTGATTCTAAATTTCTAAAACATGAAGATATATCTAGTACATTTGAATTATTAAAAAATCAAAAAATCACAAAAGAATCCATAGAAATAATATTTGAACAGATAATGTCTGGAAAAGCATTATCTGTTTTAGATGCAGTTGAAAAGGCTTCGATTACTCAGTTAAATCAAGATGAACTGGAAAAAATTCTAGATAAAATTATTGAACAAAACTATGATGAAATCAAAAAAGATGGTATGCACTCAATGAGTTCTATAATGGGTTTGGTGATGAAACAGGTGAGAGGAAGAACCTCTGGTAGATTAGTAAATCAACTTCTAAAAACAAAGATCCAAGCTATAATAAAATAGGAAAAAAACTAGCATTCTACTAGTTATTTGGTAAGAATGTCTATTTCTTGCCTTTTCTTGTTCCAGTTCCTCTACCAGTTACTCGTGTTCTGCCTTTAGCAGATGCTTTCTTAGGAGCTGCAGTTAGTTTTCTTCTTCCAGTTCCTCTACCAGTAGATATTGTTCTCTTACCAGCTGCTTTCTTTTTTGCTTCCTGATATTCTCTATAGGAATCTCCAGAAAAGCTTGATTTTTTGCTAGTATCTGTTGTTCTACGGGTTGTGCCTCTACCGCCGACTCTAGTTACTTTTGCCATGCAAATAATCAAAACTACAATGCTTTAAAGTTGTTCCTAACAAAATTCTAAGATTTTATGTGCGGGAAGTGGGATTTGAACCCACGAACTCCTAGGAGATAAGGATCTGAACCTTACGCCGTTGACCAGGCTGGGCTATCCCCGCAAAACTATTTTGAATTTCTAGAATAAGTTCGTTATTAGGAAAAATTGAAATTGAAGATAAAAAAGTAAGAAATAATGCCATTTTGGGAAGTATATTCGGAGGATATGAAAAAAATCATGGGTAGATATAACCAAGATTATTTTTCCGAAGCAAAAATAGGTGAAATTGTAAAAGTTGTCTATACATCATATGTTCGAGAGGGGCATGATCTTGTTATCAGATCTTCTGAAGAGAAATAGACTATTCTGATTCTTTGAATTTATGTAAAATATTTTTCTGTTCTTTTGATATTTTTTTTGGTATTTCAACTACAATACGAACATATTGATCACCACGCCGTTCTGAATTTTGTCTTGGTAAACCTTTACCTTTTAGTTTTAAAATAGCATTAGGTTGTGTTCCAGATTCAATAGTAATTTTTTCAGACTCTTCAAGCGTTATAACCTGAATTTCAGTACCAAGTGTTGCATTAACCATTGAAATGTTTGCATCACAGTAAATGTCAATTCCATCTCTTCTAAATTGTGGGTGATCCTCTACTCTAACCCGAACTATAAGATCACCATTTGCACCATTAGGGATAGATTCACCCTCTCCTTGTATTACATAATCTCCATTATCAATTCCAGGTGGAAGTTGAAATGACATGTGTTTAGTTCCCTTGACTTTGCCTCTATTACATTTTTTGCATGGTTTTTCAACAATTTGACCCTCACCACGACACTTTCTGCATGGTTGAACTGTGACAAATGTAGAAAAACCCATCTTTCTGCCAACTCTCATCTGTCCCTGACCATTACAATCATTACATCTTGATTTTGAAGTACCCGGCTGACAACCTGTTCCACTACAATCAGGACAATCTACATGTTTTTTTAAATCAAGTTCAATTTGCTTTCCATGCAATACATCTTCCAATGTGACAGATGTTTCGTATAACATATCGGAGCCACTTTGCCTTCCAAAATTACTAAACCCACCTCCACCAAACAAATTCTCAAAAATTGATTCAAAACCACCAGAACCTCTTCTGCCTTGACCTCCAAATAGATCATTAAAAATATCATTAAAGTTTCCACCCGCACCTCGGAAAATATCCTCTGTTGAATATTGTCCATCAACGCCTGCATGACCATGTTGATCATAAAGTTGTCTTTTTGATGGATCTGATAATACGGCATATGCCTCTGATATCTCTTTGAAATGTTCTTGCGCATCAGGAGACTTGTTTCTGTCAGGGTGAAATTTCAAAGCTAGCTTTCTATATTGTGATTTAATCTCACCATCTGATGCCGATTTTGAAACTCCTATAACTTCATAATAATCGCGTTTTGCACTCATGAATATATCTCCTAATTTGATTGAGTATCTAAATTAACTAATTTAGGAATTTTCTGCTTTTTGGTCAGAATTTGATTCTGCTTTTTGTTCTTCATTGTTTTTTGAGTCTGATTGTTGTTCATCTGTGGCTTGTTCGCTCGAACTATTCTGTTCTTGATTTTCTTGTTGTCCTGCTCCTGGTGGAGGAGTTGCATTCTTGTAAAGTTCTGTTGTAATTTCGTTAACTATTGCTTTCAAGGCTTCAAGTTTTGGTTTAATCTGTTCAATTCCTTGTGTCAATGATTCTTTTAGATCTTTGATTGCATCAGTAATCTTTATTCCTTTTTCTTGAGGTATTTTGTCTTTTAGATCCTGATTAACAAGTTTTTCAGTAGTATAGATGAAACTCTCTGCCTCGTTTTTAATATCTACTTCTTCTTTTTTCTTTTTATCCTCTTCAGCAAATTTTTCGGCATCTGTTTTCATTTTTTCAACATCATCTTCAGACATCTTTGAAGAAGACTCGATTGTAATTTTAGCATCCTTTCCTGTCCCAAGATCTTTGGCAGTGACATTGATTATTCCATTTGCATCAATATCAAATTTAACGTTAATCTGTGGAACTCCTCTTGGTGCCGGTGGTATCTCAGTAAGATTAAAACTTCCTAGTGATACATTATCAGCCACCATTGGTCTTTCTCCTTGGACCACATTGATTGTTACAGCAGTTTGACTATCCGCAGCAGTTGTGAATGTTTTGTCTTTAGAAGTAGGAATAGTTGTGTTCCTTTCTATAATTGGTTCTCTAACTCCTCCAAGTGTTTCAATTCCTAAGGTTAATGGTGTGACATCAAGTAAAACAATATCACTTGTGACATCACCAGCAATAATACCAGCTTGGACTGCAGCACCAAATGCTACAGCTTCCATAGGATCTACTCCAGATTCTGCTTCTTGCCCAACTGCGTTGCTAACAAACTTTCTTACTATTGGCATTCGTGTTGGTCCACCAACTAGAACAATCTTTGTTATATTTGATGTTGAAATTTTTGCATCTTCTATAGCTTTATCTATTGATGATTTACATCTTTGAACAATTGAGGTTACTAATTCCTCAAGTTTTGCTCTTGTTAATTTTACCTCCAAGTTTTTGGCTCCAGAAGAATCCTGTGCTATAAATGGTAAATTAATTTCAGTTTCCATTACTGTTGATAATTCAATTTTTGCTTTCTCACCACCTTCTTTGATTCTAGTCATGGCAGTACTGTCATTTGAGAGATCTATTCCCTCCTTTTTCCTAAATTCCTCTACAACATAATCAATTATGGCTTTATCCATATCAGAACCTCCAAGTTGTGTGTCACCAGAAGTACTCATAACTTCAAAAACACCACCTCCCATTTCCATGATTGTCACATCTAGAGTTCCTCCACCAAAATCAAACACAAGAATCTTCATGTCCTCTTTGTTTTTGTCTAAACCAAAAGCTAATGATGCAGCTGTTGGTTCGTTGATTATTCTAACAACGTCTAATCCTGCAATTGTCCCTGCATCTTTGGTTGCTTGTCTTTGATTATCATTGAAATATGCAGGAACTGTAATGACCGCCTTAGTAATACTGTCACCAGTAAATGCCTCTGCATCACGCTTAATTTTCTGAAGAATAAAGGCTGAAATTTGCTGTGGTTTGTACTCCTTATCTTGTATTTTATAGGTAAATTCTGTTCCCATCTTTCTTTTTGCTTCTCTAATAGTATTGTCTGGGTTGGTGACTGCTTGTCTTCTAGCAGGTTCGCCTACTAGTAAATCTCCATCCTTTGAGAAAGCTACAATTGAAGGAAATGCCTTACCAGCTACGGTAGTTCCTTCTGCTGCTGGAATAAGAGTTGGTTTACCTCCCTGTATCACTGCAGCCGCAGAATTACTTGTTCCGAGATCAATTCCGATAATTTTTTCAGCCATATTTCATTTATTCCTCTTTATTTTTTTTTGATACAATTACTTTAGATGGTCTTATTACATCTTGAAACGAAATATATCCTTTTGCCACCTCTTGCGTTATTGTTCCTTCATCCAATGAATTATCGACTGTAGTTGAGACTGCTTCATGAAGTTTAGGATCAAAAATTTCACCTACAGCATCGATTGGTTTTATGTTATTTTCAGATAGGAGAGATTCCATGTTTTTTATCACACCATCTAGACCTTCTACATTAATGCCCTCATCTTTTAAAGCAGATTTTGCTCGAATGAAATCCTCATAAATTCCAATAAAACTAAGCATTAGTTGGTTTGTTTTTTGTAAAATCTTCTGAGAAATCTCAATAGTATTACGTCGTTCAAGATTTTGATAATCAGCTAATGCTCGTTGTAATTTGTCTTCACATATGGCTAATTCTTCTTGGCAGATGATAATTACTTCAGATTCTGTCTTAGAGCTAGATGTGTTTTCGTCTAATTCTTCATTAGAAAGATTATCATCCTCCATTTCTTTATCATTACTCTCTGTCATGATGGTTTATCCAGATTTTGATAATATTATTTTTGTGGATAAACCTCACATATGGGATTTGCCTTAATTATAATAAATTCATTATCTTTGTTATATTTTGTAATAGAATTATAGTCTGACTGCGAACAGGCAACTATAATGATTGTTTTATCATTTGTAAAAATTTCTGATACATCCAGAATTGACTCAACATCACCAATGTAATCTTTTAATTTTGTTTCAAGTTCATCAAGCTTCTCATGTTTCTCTCCTTTCATTTCGTATGTATCTAATGACCATAAAAGTAAAATCTTGGTTCTACTTGCCTTTAATTCATTTCTCTTAAGTACTAATCGTATTTCATCAATTAGTTTTTTGACATATCCATCGACGCCTTTTAGACTTCCATTAATCAAGTATGTTAATGAACTAGCGCCCTCAAATGAATTACCTAACGAGCGTAAATCAAATAAATTATCAATCATGTTGTCTAAATAGATCTGATCAAGTTCAGCTGAGTTTAATTGGGCTTTTGTATCATCATCCTTTGTAAATTTACACACCTCAAGAATACAAGTAATATTTGAAAAACGCTTTAAGATATTGATTGCGTGTAAGTGTTCTGATGTCGTAATTGAGACAAATTTGATATTTTTTGGAAGTGATAACAACTTCACTAATCTCTCATCTGTTTTTCCATCGTATGAACCAATGATTGTTTTATCATCAGGTTTGCTTAGGGGATAGTAGAAATAGGAAACACTTTTGCCTGTTTTATATCCTGATACATGTTCCAATAACGAAATATTCTCAGAGTTACCTCCAAATCCTGTTCCTAGACAATAAACAACACTACATCCTTTTTTGATATTTGATACTGCGTCTTTGAATTTGGAATTTAATTCTGTTTTTATGTCCTGACCTGTTTTTCGTATTCGTGGGGCAAAAAACAGAATCTGTGCTTGTGAAATAGCAGTATCAATAGGTGTCATGGGTAATAATGGCTCATCGTCTTTTAACGCTTGGATATTTGGATACATCTTTGCGATATCGGATTTTATTAGAATTGCAGATGGTGTAGATTCGTCAATAATTTGTACATCACCCCCATTCGTTGCGATTTTACACGCTAAATCGTATCCCTCACTACTCAGACCAAAAATCACAACTTTTGTATTCATATTAACTACTTGTGCTAGTATCAAGACTAAGAAATACTTATTGCAGTTATGTATCAAGTGCTAATGCTTGAAGATCTGGTTTGACATTCTAACACCAAAACAATACTTATTCTTTGAGTATTTCATTCAAAAACTTAGAAAACAGCACAAAATTTTTGCAACCTCAAGAAAATATCAACAAATCAATGATATTGTGAAATTTGGTTCAATAAACCCAGTATTAATAGGAAAACACGGGGGAGGAAAAAAATCAAACAAAATGATAGCAAGTTTACAAAGAAGTAAACTATTAACAAAAAAAATTGAGAGATTTGCACCTGATTTACTGATTAGCTTTTGTTCTCCTGAGGCATCAAGAGTTGCATTTGGATCAAATATTCCTCATATTGCATTTTCTGATTCACCACATGCAAAAGCAGTAATGAAATTATCATTACCGTTTGTGACAAAATTACTTACACCTTGGATTATCCCAAAAAATGATTTCACCATGTATGGGATTGATTCCAAAAATATTATTAGATACAAAACAATTGATGCTGCTTTAATAATTAAAAATTATAAAAGTTTTAAAAAGAAAAGCTCGAAATCAAAGAAAATAATTCTTATTCGGCCTGAAGAAGTAGAAGCTGCATATGCATCAAAAAACAACAAGACTGTTAGAATAATAAAGAAAGTTGTTGAAAAATTCCCAAATGAAGAAAAAATTGTTTTATCTAGATATGAAAATCAATCAAAAGAATTGAAAAGAGTTTTTGGCTCAAATATTTCACTCTTTTCAAAACCAATAAACGGACAAGAATTTTTAAGAAAAACTGATTGTTTTGTAGGTTCTGGAGGAACAATGACTGCTGAATCAAGTTTGCTAGGAATACCAACTATATCACTTAATTCAGTTCCAAATAGAATAGAGGATTACTTGGTGAAAAAGAAATTAATTGTGAGGGCAGAAACTTCAGAAAAAATTTCAAAAGAAGTTTTTCGTGCATTAAATGATAATAATTTCATGAAAAAAAGAAAAATTCAAGCAAAAAAAATCATCTCATCTTTTGAGGATCCATATCAAATTCTTTTAAAAACAATTAGAACATTATAAAATAATATTATAGGGGTAATAGTAGGTTTTTTTGTTT
>PYIL01179574.1_pt1 | contig 11041 bp, 8 predicted proteins | sample 3578041 | NCBI WGS metagenome assembly PYIL01 (sample SAMN08408023, study PRJNA431606) | Marine metagenome isolate SA_KN192-05_S13_150m, whole genome shotgun... | biome: marine; feature: oceanic pelagic zone; material: water; isolation source: 150 m water sample, 0.2-0.8 um fraction ... | reverse complement strand
GCCCAATCCCCGGGCAAATCCAAATCTGGAGATACGAAAGCACAGCCGTTCAGTGCCGCCACCGTCGTGTCGTACCCGAGTTCTCCTGCAGCTGTGATGACCCCATCGGCGACAGCCCACGACTGTGAATCTCCGGCTAGAAGGACCGTTCCCCTTGAAGCCTCCACTGTCCAGGTACAGGCGGACGGGTCAAACTCTCCATGATCGCAGTCGTTTTGCACAACGACGTGCGCTCCGACCGGCCAATCAAGCCCCCACCCGGATTTAGATCCAACTGCCAGGGCAACGGTAACTAGTCCAGGAACGAGTACCGCTGCAAGTAAGACCCCAATTATTTGACGACCGCCGAGTCGTACGAAGCGGATGATCGGTGACTCCAGATACCGCCACGAGAGATACGCAGGACCCAGGGATAAGGCGCCGGCAGCCATGAGGGCCCACCAGCGGTCGGAATAGTGGAGGCGGGTAAACACGATCACGGGCCAGTGCCAGAGATACCAGGAATATGAGATATCGCCGATCCAGACGAGGAGCGGATGCTCAAGGATGGTTCTTCCGTTAGACCGTTGGTCCAGTCCCGAGGCAATGATTGCTGCGGCGCCGGCAACGGGAAGCAGGACCGCGAAACCGGGAAAGATCCAACTTTCGGAGATGACAAAGGCGGATCCGAGGACTAAGACGAACCCGGCACCTCCAAGACGATCTAACTGCCAGTCGGGGATACGGCTGAGCCGAGGTGCCAAGAGAACAAGGAGTGCTCCGACTGCGAATTCCCATGCGCGTGTTAGCGACGAGTAAAAGGCGAACATGCGGGAGGATCCGCCTATCAGCGGAACGTCGATAAGACCGTATGAGGCTACTACCGACAGAAGAATCGATGGTATTGCGATTCCGCCCGCCACAATCCATGCTGCGACTGACTTGCTCGTTCCTCGACGGCGTGCGAGGGTCCAACCAATTGCTATAGCTACTGGGAACACCAGAAAGAACTGTTCCTCTACCGACAGCGACCAGATGTGTAAAAGAGGATTGTTTTCTGCGAACGAAGAGAAATAGCCACCGATCGAATTAAAAATTACGAAGTTGGCGGCGATGCCTATGGCGCCAAATGCCGTCTTCGCGGTCTGTTGCTGGGGACCATTTGGAGACTGGAGGAGAATCGATGCGAACACAGTTACTGCTGTCAGCAGCGCAAGCGCAGGGAACAGTCGCCTCACCCGCCGGGCGTAAAACTTCCTGAATCTAATGGTGCCAGTGCTAAGCCATTCCCGTTGAAGAGACGCCGTTATCACATAGCCGGAGATCACGAAGAATACGTCTACGCCGATGAACCCTCCGGGCAAAACAGCCGCTGCGTGGTAGAGCAAAACTAGGACTACCGAAACGCCGCGAAGTCCCTGGATATCGCGCCGATATCCAGGCCCGTACGAACCGATCACCGTCCTATACCTCGGACCACACGCCACCTCAACACCCCAACAAGTGTCGCAATGTCAGCAAGCAGACTGGCAGCGAGGGCCTGAGAAAATACCAAGGCCCCGCCTCGGACCTCATCATCTTCTCCACAACAATGGCGGTGATAGCGAACGATTGTCCGCGCTAGGTGCGGCACCAAGAGTGCGCTCAAAGCCCACCAGCCGACCAGAGGATACGCCGCTGCGGCCAGACCAAGGCCCAGCACCGCGTAGCCGAGAACCGGTCGGTGCCACGAAGTACCGTTTCTGGCATTGTGGAATGAGTAGGTCAGCCACTTTCGAATCATGGCGGACCGGGTCGGCGCCATTTCCCAGACGATTCTTGCATTCGAAGTGCAAATCACAGTGTTCGCCTTCGATCGAGCTCGGCGGACAAAGTCCAGATCCTCCCCGGCCCGCCAATCGTGAAACCCGCCGAGTTCACAGAAGAAGTCCCGCTCTATGAGGCATGGCATGAAGTCGTAACGCCCACGGTGTCCATCGCACTCTGAACGAGGAGGCTTCGTCGCAATGATCACAGCCGAACGCCATCGCGGAGTTGATAGACAAGCGTACGATCCGATGATCATGCGGGCATATGGCTGCCTATCGCGTGCGGTAATGAGTGACCCGACAAGTTCGGGACCCACATCGACTCCGGCATCGAGAAGGAGTACCCACTGGGTTGACGAGGCAGCGACGCCGATGTTCCGTGCCCGGCCCGGCCAGACGGCACCAACCTCAATAACGTCAACAAGGTCGTGGGTTCTCGCAAGGTCCTGGGCTATCTGAACGGTGCCATCGGTCGAACCTGCATCGACCAGCAATATTCGTGTCGCTAGAGGCTCGTCGGTGGTCAACACCTCAACCATGGTCGCGATCGTCGCCCTCTCATCCCTCAAGGGGATCACGATCGTGGTGTCGACACCAACCATAAAGGGTCTCGGTATCCCGCTGCGCTCTTGGTCTTCAGACCGTACGGTCGACCAGGACCGCAGCCAGTTCAGAAAGTGTGAACGATGCGGTTCCCCACTTTGAGACCGCAACTGCTCCAGCGGCATTACCAAGCTGTACAGCCATATCTAGTTCGAGTCCAGCGCCAACCGACAGCCCCACCACTGCCGCTACGGCGTCTCCAGCCCCTGTCACATCGCTGACTTCGCGCCTAATGCCCGGCTCCTGATGGTTGCCCGTGCCAGATGACACGCCGATGCCGTGCTGACCGTCGGTGACGAGGACAGCAACTTCACCAAGCAGGTCGCGCAACTGGCCCGCCAGTCCGGCCGCTGATTCCCGGTCTTCGACCGTGAGGCCTAGAGCAGCCAACGCCTCGGCGCGGTTCGGCTTAACGACGGTCGCACTAGAAAAGCGGATGCCGCCGCCCCGAGAGGGATCTGCGACGACAGGTATTCTGCGTTCGAACGCTCGGGCACCAACCCCGTCAATGATCCGATCGGTCACCACACCCTTCCCATAGTCCGAAATGATGACGGCATCGGCGGCATCAAACGCATCGTCCATGTACGACAGGAGGAGATCCTCCGTGTCGGTGGAAATCGGATGTCGATCCTCTTCATCAAGTCGGCAGACCTGCTGACCGGCTGAGACGATCCTCGTCTTTCTCGTTGAACACCGGGTTCCATCAACCACCAACCTGGACTCAACTGCTGCTGATCCCAAGAGTAGAGACAACTCGTCACTGACTTCGTCCTCTCCGGTCACGCCGACCAGACATGCGCCGGCACCGAGTGATGCGACGAGTCCGGCCACATTTGCTGCCCCACCTAGGCGCGACAACCGGTCACCGACTTCCACGATCGGCACCGGAGCTTCAGGTGAGATCCGTCGTGCTGAACCTTCAATCCAGACGTCAAGCATCACGTCGCCCACCACCGCCACTCGTGTTGTTGCCAATTTTTTCAACGCCTCGGTTGCTGATGCAGCGGCCACTGTCACCTTCCCTTCCCAAGGATCTCTCGTGCTGCAGACTCAAGATCGCTAGCGATTCGCCATGCTCGTGGGTTCTGCACACAGGGGGAGGCAAGAAGAACCGTCCTGCAGCCAGCTGCTCTACCAGCCTCGACATCGGTAGCCCGATCACCGATCATCACCGTGTTCGCCAGGTCCAAGCCGAGATCATCCCTTGCCTTCAAGAACATCCCGGTCGACGGCTTCCGACATGAACACCGATCAAGCGGATCGTGTGGACAATAATAAACGCCTGCTAGGCCAATCCCGATTTCGTCCAAGAGTTCGACGAATCGATCATGAACCATTGTCGCCTCAGCCTCACTGATAAAACCACGACCGAGTCCAGATTGATTGCTGATTACCACAAGTGGAATATCGGCCTCGTGGAGCGCCCGTAATCCCCGCGCAGCGCCTGCCACCAGGGATACCTCATTCGGATCTCTCAGATAGCCCGAGTCCACGATGATCGTGCCATCACGATCTAGAAATACGGCTTCGTTCATCGCCTAGCCGCCCGTTCTATGCCGTGCGACACGTCCTGTTGTCGATACCCCGTCGACCAATGGGAAGAACACCAATCGGCCGCCGTAGGACTCGACGATCTCACGTTCCGGGAGAGGTCTCGCCCCCGAGGCGTAGTCGCCTCCCTTGCAATAGACCTCCGGGGTCAACAGTTCGACACAGCGCGAGGGGTCATCCTCGTCAAAGACAACCACCAGATCCACTGAGCGAAGCGCTCCGATCAGGGCAGCACGTTCGGCCTGCGGGACGATCGGTCTTTCAGGGCCTTTCAGGCGCCTCACCGAATCGTCAGAGTTGACCCCGACTATTAAAACGTCGGCTTCGGCGGATGCTGCCTCAATCACTCCGAGATGGCCAGCATGAAGGAGGTCAAAGCATCCACTCGTCCAGGCGACCATTCTTCCTTCGGACCGCCAGATCTCTCGTTGCTCAACCGCAACGTCGAGTCCGACGAGCCCGACTACTTCTCTGGGCCCGTATTCCAGCCCAAAAATCACCGACTCGACGACTTCACAGATCAGGTGGATCACCGTGAGGTGATCCTCTTGGATCGCAGCCGTGCTCCCCGACGGCGCTCCGACTAGGAAGTCACAGCATGCAGCCAACTGCCCACCACCAACTGCTGACACTCCAATCACTGACAAGCCGCTCTCTTGGGCTATACGGGCGGCTGCCATCACGTTGGGCGAGTTTCCACTGGTTGAAAAAACGATCAGCAGATCACCGGGGGATCCAAGTGCCTCAATCTGTCGGGAAAACACCTGTTCGAATCCATAGTCATTCGCGATCGCCGTCAACGTCGCTGGCTCAGCAGTGAGAGATACCGCCCTCAGGCCAGGTCGGTCGTCTCGAAAACGTCCAACAAGCTCGGAGGTGAGGTGCTGACACTGAGTGGCACTCCCACCGTTCCCAGCAGCGAAGACTGCTCCGCCTCCTGCCAGAACCCTGCCCACTTCAAGGCCGGCTCGCGCTATTTCTCTGGCGAATCGCGGATCCATGTTCGTAACCCTGCTAGCACGAGCGGACAGACGTCCGAGAATCGTCGCCGCAACCTCCTCGACATGACCATTACTGCTCACTTCTTTTCAAACTCCCTCTCTGCCATCAATCTGATCGCTGCGTTGACGACTTCGTCTACCGATACAGAAAGTATGCAGTGTGCTTCCTCAGCCAGACAGGTTCTCTGGCTCCTACACGATTCGAGCCGCTCCAAAGGCTGGACTACAGCATTTGGGACACCCCACGGTCGGTACCGGTTCGGAGAGTTCACGACCCAAGGTTCACCGTCGAGCGGGTGGGTAGAGACCACTACCACCGCCGTCCCCACCGCAGCTGCGACATGTGCTGGGCCAGAGTCGTTGCAAATGGCCAGATCAGCGCAACGCAGGATCTCAGCGAGCACACCCACTGATGTCCTCCCGACCAGATCCACCACGGTGCGGTGACAATGCTGTTTGACCCCTTCCGCTGCACCAATGGCATCCGGTCCACCGACTAACACCACCTGTGCACCTGACCGCAATCCAAGTTCATCAGCCAACTGTGCGAAACGTCGCGAAGGCCATTGCCTCCGGGGGATACCCGCCCCAAGAGCGAGGACGACTACTGGTTGATCTGATTCCAGCCTTGTCAGCAAACCAGCGGCGTGGACTTCATCGTCGCGCGTTGTCCAAAACTCCAGATGATCCGCTTCGACGTTGGCTCCCAGAGAGCGAATGATGTCCAGGTTTCGGGTCACATGGTGTTGCCGAATCTCTACCTCTGGACTTTTCCTACCCAAGCGTGATTCCAACAACCGATGCCCACCCCCCAAGCGAAAGAGAGCACTATCGAAGAAGGATGCGCCATAGACGGGGTCGAGCCAATCGGGGCCGATCAGGAGATCGATGGGTCCATTGGTTTGCGCTTCCTTAGCGAGGAGTCTTGCTGTGTCCAATGCCTTCCGGCGGTGGCTCAACGTTGAACCGTGAGGAGAGCCCTCCGGATTCGGCATCTGAACGGCCTGTGGACACAACACATCGACGTACGGGCAGGAAGCAAAAACCTCGGCATTCTTTTCGTTGACAACAAGGACAATCCTGGCCGTCGGTAGGTTCCGGCGGAGTTCACGCAATACAGGCCCAAGCAACACGGCGTCGCCTAAGTTCTCCCAGTGAACGACTACGACATGGCGCGCGTCGAATATGGAGTGAATGCTGGCGCCATTGACTCGCCTAAAGCGAGCAAGGGCTAGACGCCCGAGAAGTCGAACTAGTGGCCGGACAAGAAACTGCCCCCAAGGCATCGGTTGTGAGCAGTCAAGAGAGTGCGTTGGTCGTTGCAGGCTTCTCCATTGGCGCGATTCGCGGACATTCCAACCTCCTGGATCCGTTGCAGGACTTTCCGGTCTGTTAGTAGCCACAGAACTCATTGTTCAACGATTCGAAATCAGCGATCAGATCGTCAAATGTCCCGATTCGCGCCAGTCGTCCAGCTTCTACCCGAAAGATCTCGGTGCAGTGCCGCAGAATGGGCAGCCTGTGGGAAACGACAATCGTGGTGTAATCGCCACCAATCTCAACTAGAGACCCAGCCAACTCAAGTTCGGTCGTCTGGTCTAGCGATGACGTGGGCTCATCGAGAATGAGGACCTCCGGCTCCTTGTACAAGGCTCGTGCTATCGCTATGCGCTGGACCTGTCCACCAGATAGACGAGTTCCCCGGTCCCCGATCGGAGTCGAAAGCCCCTCGGGCAGCGACGACACGAAATCTTCGATCCTGGCGCGACCCAAGGCCCACCAGATCCTGTCCTCATCGATCGACTCTTCCGGATACCCAAATGCAACGTTGGTACGTACCGAGGCATCCACCATGAAGGCGGTCTGCGCTACCAGCCCTACCCTCGCTCGCCATTCGGCGAGAGACTCGGCAATGTCTCGACCATCTACGAAGACTGCGCCACTAGTGGGTCTGACTAAGCCAGCAACGGCATTCAGGATCGTCGTCTTACCCGCGCCAGACCCTCCGATCAAACCGATTCGCTCCCCCTTCTTAATCTCAAGACTGACATCGGCTATCGCCGGTTCAGTTGCTCCTGGGTAGGTGACCGAAATAGTCCTAATGTCGATCACCCTGCTGAACCCAAGAGGCTCTCGATTCAAGCCGAGTTCCTCTTTTGGGCCATCCAGAACTGGTCGAACCAAGTCAAGTGCCGGCAAGCCGTACGAGACGTTACCGATTGCAACAAGGACACGATTCGCCGATGGCAAGACGCGGAATCCCGCATATCCAAACAAGGCCATTGTGGCAATCCCAGCCTCTTGCGAGTCGTTGAGCGTAAAAGCCACCACCAATACCGCTACCGCTGCCGCTAATAGTCCCTCAATCATCAGCCGGGGCGCCTGGGACATCGTGTGATAGCGCCAATAGGATCGTGCGAGCGAGAGGCGTTCCCTCCGGTAACGATCAACGAAATAGCTCTCGGCACGGGCGACCTTGATCTCGCGAACTCCACCGAAGAACTCTTGAATCTGCTGGAGGCATTCTGATGCATGATCTTCCGCGTCGGCACCCCAACGGGTGATGTAACGCCCAAATATCCGGTACCCAAAAAAGATCAATATCCCACCAGCCACAAGTGCTGCAATCGAAGCTGTCGGTGAGATAACAAACAGCACCACGAGCAATCCGACCATCACAGCCGTCTCGGTGCAGATGCTAAGGATGCCCAATAACGACTGCCGAATGAGCATCTCCGAGGCGTACCACGTGTTGCGGAGGAAATCACCTGACCTATGGGTCAAGTGGTCTATTAGCGGAATTTGCGCATAGCTCTCAAGAACTCGAGTACTAAGTGATCCAGCGAATTGTTGAATACGCCGAACCTGCAGGTGACTCTCGGCCAGTGAATAAGTCATGCGAAGCAGGGCGTACAAAACCGTCAGCGAACCTAGAACAATCACTACATCATCAGACGAACCCTCACCAGAGAATCGATTCACGATGCTCGATCCGCCATCTGTGGTGAACTGGGTGAGAAGAGCAAACACCAAAGTCGCCCCCACAGCCTCGAGAACTGCCCCGGTCAGACTTATGAGAATGACGTACCTGAAATGGCGCCGTTCGACTGGCAGCAGCATGCGGTAGATCGACCGACCGACGGTGATGAGTCGCATTGAGGGTTGACCCTACCGGCACACAGATCAGTGGTCAGTACGTTCCGGCCACTTCAGCGGACTTGTATCAGATTGGTGTCGTACCGCTGTATCGGAATCTATTTGACATCCGCTCGGAACTGCGGCCAGGAACGATGTTCCAAACCACCGTCGAGAACTTGCGTACGAGAAAGAGGGCCGAGAGTCGAGGTGAACCAGCTACCTCCCGCGTCCAACGCTCTGGAGCAGGCCATGCGATGTCAGACGTCTCGAATTCCGACTGCGTCAAGCCAACTCGTTTAAACAGTTTCCGCTGACCCCTTGCAGTAGCCAGGTGAACGTGATGGGGCGGCGTATCAACTGGTTTCCACCACCTGGCAAGAGCGACGATCGCGATCACGCCGTTGAAAACCGAAAGATTTGCCTCGAGCGGGCCCTCGGACAGGAGGAGCCCACCAGGCCGTAGCAGCGAACAAGCCCGGCCTAGGACCTCCGCCGGGTTCGGCACATGCTCAAGTACATCTCCTAGATGAACAACGTCAGCCGACCCCACATGCATACCGATGTCAACAATGGAATGAACTCTGCAACCGGAGGCCCTCGATGCAACTTCGAGGCCATCGGAATCAAGATCAAAGCCGACTGCCTCCACCCCTGTTGCCGCAACCCTCGCCAGCAGAGTTCCGCCCCCACAGCCGTAGTCCACGAACCGCTTAGGCCTGTTTGTCCGTAGGGTCTCAAAAACCCAGTCATAGGCCCGCGGATCACCCTCGACAGGAGGTGATTCACCGTCGCCAGCGTTGTAATCGACCCCATATAGATCGCCGAGTTCTAGTTCCGAGGGCATCGGGTCAAGAGACCGGGAACCACAGGATGTGCATCGGGGAAAGCGTCGAATCAACCCTCCAAAACTGACTGGTCGCCGAGTTGAGGCCTGCTGCTTCGAAACCTCCCCACAGATTGGGCAACGACTTAGTCGGCCATCCTGTCCTACACCTGTCATGGCAACGGGTCTGGTCCAACTCGGTGGAGTCGCTGAGCCTGCCATCGTGTCCAGAGGTACTCCCCGCCTATGGCTGCGAGCAGTACCACCACCCAGAGAATTTGGAGGCGATGCCGAAACGCCGTACCAAGATTCCCATGAGTCACCGAAGCCCCGAGTCCAACCGACAAGAAATAGCTAGCAACAAAGACAAGTAGCGCGGGGTGTAAACGCCAGAGTGGTCGTATGCCGAACAGAGCGAAGCCGTATAGCAAAAGCCACAGAATGTTTTCAACGGATGCCAATCTGAGCTTCAACGATTGCTCCGCTGTTGCCTCCCAGAGAAATGGTCGAAAGTAAAACGCTGCCAGACCGTTAGGTATTGTTTTGAGATTCGCAACCATTGAGTCATCTACTAACAGGTTGCCCCCAACAACACTGAGAGATCGCCCATCTTTCACCACCTCTGTTATCTCCCTCTGGGCCATCGCCATCGCCCCTGCACCGGCCGATTGCCGCCCGTCTACATAACGTGCTTGCTCACCAGAAGTACCCGGAATCTCAGGCACAGAGGAAGCCTCAGGCACAGAGGAAGCCTCAGGCACAGAGGAAGCCTCAGGCACAGAGGAAGCCTCAGGCACAGAGGAAGTAGGTTTCGGCTGGTCCGGAACTATCTCAGCCTCTCCCTCTTGCTCACCAGAAGTACCCGAAACCTCAGGCACAGAGGAAGTAGGTTTCGGCTTCCCGTAGGACCGCCAACGTAACCCTTCGCTCTGCGACGGAAGATCATCACGAACCCCAAAACCTGAGAAAGGAGATTTCTCAAAAGATACGAACGCAGATTCCGCTTCCCCCGACATCCACGCCCGAATAGTTCCGAGCTTCGCAAAGGAATGATCTAGCAGCAGTAAGCCAGCTGGGCCACTCGCTGTTACCCACGGTCCGATTACGAGAAGAACCACTACTAGGCCTAGACGTTCTCGGCGCTGGTTTCGTACAAATAGTGCTACCGGGACCAGCGACCATGCGACGAGTACCGCCGTCTGGTCCCGAAGCAAGCCCAGCCCGACCACCGCCAGCAATAGTCCGGCCGAACAAATAACAAGGCGACCAAGACCGCTGTCTTCAGTCCAGGCGATTACCAACCATGCGGCACCCACGACGAGTGCCCATATGAGCGATTCGCGCAGGACTGTGGACGAATGCAGTATCGCTGAAGGAAGAAATGCCATGACCAGACCGGCGAAGAGTGCCCACTTGGCTGATACGAACCTTCCAGCGATTCGCGAAACTACAAAAGCCCCTGCTGCCCCAAAGAGAACCGCTGGTAGCTGCAGAATCCACGTACGAGGTCCGAACAACGCAACAAGACCATGGATCTGCCAGATGAAGAGCTTGCTGGATGAATACAACGCTGGACCGTAGCCGCCACAACAGAAATCGTTGATTCGACCATCGTTGGCCAAGACGGCCAACTCCACATATGACCCTTCATCAGGAATCAACGGCCACCGATGGGTGACTTGTGATCCAGCAACCACCATAAGACGAGAAACGAGGGCGACAACGAAGGCGGTCCACGCCGGCTGTCCTAGCGCCATCTTGCGGAGCCCCTCCATCACCAGACCTCAAGTTGTGGCACGGCGGTAACGAAGGTTCCTGACCAGTCTCGGATGTAGTCCAGATGACCAGCGATCTCCTCGCGGAGGTTCCACGGAAGGACCACAACGTGATCAGGACGCAGGTGCATAATCTCAGCCTCGTCGACGATTGGAATTTTGCTACCTGGCAGGAATTGGCCCTGTTTCACAGGATTCCGGTCGGCAACGAAAGCAACCAGGCCAGAATCTACTCCGGCGTAGTTGAGGAGCGTGTTTCCCTTGGCAGCGGCACCATATGCCGCCACCAACTTTCCCTCATCACGGGCCGTCAGAAGGAACGCCAAAAACTCATTCCTGATCAGATCGGCCCGTTCCTGG
>PYIL01103589.1_pt1 | contig 11049 bp, 9 predicted proteins | sample 3578041 | NCBI WGS metagenome assembly PYIL01 (sample SAMN08408023, study PRJNA431606) | Marine metagenome isolate SA_KN192-05_S13_150m, whole genome shotgun... | biome: marine; feature: oceanic pelagic zone; material: water; isolation source: 150 m water sample, 0.2-0.8 um fraction ... | reverse complement strand
GTGAAGGTTACCGGTGGGCCCGGTTTGGCCTCTTGGGATCGAGCTTTGGTGGGGGTTTGGCTGTGTCGGAGGGGGGCTTGAACCCCCACGTCGTTGAGATTCTGGAGCTTCAGCCTCCGGAGTTACTCGTTTTGTCGCCCATCCGTCGATCTTGCCTCGATCGCTGGCGTCGCTGTTGCCGATGACGAACCAGCTGGGGCCGCGGAGAAGATGGCAGTCATCCAGCGGATGACCTTGTCGACGTCAGCGCATGATGAACGGGTTCGCAACCGAGCTTTCCTGGGCCATCCAGACCGACTTCGTTTGGAGGTACTCCAGCATTCCTTCAATGCCGGATTCACGCCCCAAACCAGAGCGCTTCCACCCACCAAAGGGTGAGTTGAACCCAACTGCGCGGTAGGTGTTCACCCAAACTGTTCCGGCGTTTAAGGCGTCAGAAACCCGTAGTGCGCGACCGAGGTTTTGGGTCCACACACCAGCGGCGAGGCCGAAGTTGATGTCGTTGGCGATCTCGGTCGCCTCATCCTCGGTGTCGAACGGAATGATCGAAAGCACCGGCCCGAACACCTCTTCTTGGGCAATTCGCATGTCGTTGGTGACATCGGTGAAGACCGTTGGTTGCACGAACCGGGTGCCTGAGGCTCCGGGGCCGGTGTAGAGATCGCCACCAAGTACACACGTCGCGCCACCCTCTCGCGCGATCTGGATGTAGTCGAGCACCTTTTGAAGTTGCGGTTCAGTCGTGATTGGCCCCACGTGGGTGTCGTACGACATCGGGTCGCCGATCGTGGCACTGCCGGCGACTTCGGTCAGCCGCTCGACGAACGCGTCGTGGATGCTGCGGTGCACGAGAGCTCGGGACCCAGCGATACAGGTTTGGCCGGTCGCCGCGAAGATGCCCGAGATCACGCCCATGACCGCCGCCTCGAAGTCGGCGTCTTCAAACACGATGTTGGGAGACTTCCCCCCAAGCTCGAGCGTGACCTTCTTCAGATGTTTTGCCGCCGCTTCATAGATGCGCTGACCGGTTGTGTCAGAGCCGGTGAACGCAATCTTGACGACGTCGGGGTGATCGACGATCGCCTGCCCGCATTCGGCGCCTAGGCCCGTGACCACGTTGACGACGCCCGGTGGGAAACCGGCTTCTTCGAAGAGTTCCATGAACGCGAGGGTGGAGGTCGACGTGAATTCCGACGGCTTGATCACCGCCGTGTTTCCGGCGGCTAATGCAGCCGCAAGCTTCCACGACAGCAGAAGCAGCGGGGAATTCCATGCGGTGATCAGACCTACCACGCCGAGCGGCTCGCGCTTGGTGTAGTTGAGCACTCCGGGGCGATCGAGAGGAATGACCGAACCTTCAATCTTGTCGGCGAGACCGCCGTAGTAGCGGTACCAATCGGCGGTGATTGCGGCCTGGGCGGCCATCTCTGCAATCAGCTTGCCGTTGTCGCGGACCTCGATCTTGCCAAGCCGTTCGGCATCGCGTTCGATAAGGCCCGCAAGCGCCACGAGGAGCTTGCCCCGCGACGTTGGCGAGGTCGTCTTCCAATCGTGGAACGCATCCCAAGCCGCCGCGACCGCCCGATCGACGTCGGCTGCATCACCTCGCGCGATCTGGCCCCAGACCTCCCCGGTGTACGGGTTGTCAGTGTCGATATAGACCCCTGACGCTGGCTCGAGAGCCTCGCCATTGATGAAGTGGTTGAACGTTTCCATATCTGCCTTTCGTCGAGCGCAGACCGTCACCTACCGGGGTGGTCTCAGAACTCGAAAACACCCTTGCCGGTGGTCTGTCGATCGAAGAGTTCGTACGCCTCGTGGGCCTGATCGAGCACGAAGCGGTGGGTGAACAGCTGCTCCAAGTCGATGCACCGGTCGGCGACGTAGCGTGCGCACTCGGCCTGCCCGATGCTTGAGAAGGTCCACGAGCCAATGAGCGTGAGCTGTCGGCGCAACATATCGGGTGTCACGTTGAGCTCGACGGTGCCACCTTCGCCAACGAAACAACAGGTACCCCACGTACGGGTTGATCGGACCGCCTGAGCGCGAGCCGACGCAGCACCAGTGCAATCAAGCGTCTTCTCGGCGCCTCGGCCACCGGTGAGCTCCATCACCGCTTCGACTGCGTCGGTTGCGGCTCCGTCGACCACCTCGTGGGCGCCCATCTGCTGTGCAAGTGCCAGTCGTTCGTTCGACAAGTCGACGGCGATCACGCGTGCGCCCATGTGGTGAGCGAACAGGGCGACGCTAAGCCCGACTGGCCCCATTCCGAAAACGGCGATCGTGTCGCGGCTGGTGAGGCCGATTCGGGTAAGGGCGCTGAACGCGGTGCCTGTGCCGCACGAGATGGCGGCCCCGGCCGCGAATGACAGCTCTTCGGGAAGCGCCACCATGGTGTCGGCCTTCGCGGCCATGTACGGAGCGTGGGCGCCGTTTTTAGTGGCGCCATAGACCGAGAATCCGTCTCCACACATCTGTTGCCAGCCTGCTCGACAGTCGATGCACGACCCACACCCGCTGTAGTGATGGTTCATCACCCGGTCGCCGATAGCGAGCTCGACCCCGGGGCCAACCGCGGCCACAATCCCACATGGCTCGTGACCGCCGATCCGCGGGCCATCGACCACCAGGCCGAGAGTGGCCGGGCCGTCGGCGGCACGGTAGAAGTGCAGGTCGCTTCCGCACATGCCCGAGGCCTTGATCTCAAGCACCACATCGCCTGGCCCCGGAGCCGGGTCATCGAAGCTCTGAAGCTCGAGATTGCGGTCGCCGAGGAAGACAATCCCTCTCATGCTTGCCGCCCTTCACTCATTGCGGTACTTATAGATCCTTCTCCATCTCTCGGACGAGCTCACAGATTCTGTCGTTGTGCGGTGTTGGTACTCGTGCTCTGCGCCCCTGCTCAACCACCTGTCCGTTGATCGCATCGAGTTCGCTGCGTCGCCCGTTCTCGTAGTCCTGCAACATCGATGGCTTGGCGTCGGGCAACTTGGCACCGAAGGCGTCGACATAGGCGGCCGGGTCGTCGAAGGAAACGTTCACTCCGAGTGCTTTGGCGACGTCAAAGGCCTCGGTGGCACAGCCCATCGCGACAGGGCGCCACGTCTCGCTGGCGAGTAGCTCTCCGAGTGGGAGCCTGGAGACAAGGCTGGGACCACCGACCGCGACGTTGCAGATGAACTTTTCCCAGATGAGCTGGTCGATGTCGTCGAAGGTCTGCACGGGAAAGCCGGCGTCGGCCCACACGTCGGCGACGTTGCGGAGCCGCGCGGTCTCGCCGCCGTCGAGTTCGCCGAGGCGCAGCATTTGCATGCCGTTCTGGTGTGAGTGTCCGGGGCCGACCATTGCTGCGCCGAAGCCTTGGGCGACGCCTACCACGACAGCGTCGGAGGGAATGTGTTCGGTGATACGAGCGGCTGCGCCGAGTCCGTTCTGAATTGTGACCACGGCCGTGTCGGCGCCAACGAAGGGAGCGATCGCCTCCGCGGCATGTACGGCACCAGCTGCTTTGGTAGCGATGATGTACATGTCGCAGGCGCCAGCGTCGGTGACCGAAGTGCTGGCCTTCATCTCGACGGTTCGGTCGCCGGTAAATCCGGTGAGCGTCATGCCCTTGCGATTGATGGCATCGACGTGTTCGGCCCACTGGTCGATTGCCCAAACGTCGTGACCCGCCTCGGCGAATAAGGTGGCGTAAACCGAGCCGATTGCTCCAACACCAACCACGGCGGTCCTCATGTGGTTGTTGCTTTCATCTTGAGATCGTCGAACGAGACGATCTCGCCGGCGATCGCACTCGCGACCACCGTCGGCGGGCTGGCCAGCCATACCTGTCCCGGCCCGCCGCGCCCGGCGAAGTTGCGGTTGATGGCGGAGATGGTGACCTGCTCAGCTCGTTCGGAGACGCCTGGCCCACACTGGGCACAGGCTCCACACGATGGTCCGAGCATCTCGGCTCCGATCGCTCGGAAGGTCTCCATGTAGCCGCGTTCGATGCAATAGTCGCGCACGGCAATCGTGCCGCACTGCAGGTAAAGCTGCACATCGTCAGCGATCCGTAGTCCGTGGTCCAGCGCCCATTTGGCCACCTCGTGATAGCGGTCGAAGTCCTCGTTCTTCCCGGCGGTGCACGATCCGCCATAGGCGATGTCGACAGCGATCTGCTCGTTGAGATCGGCGAGCGCCACCCCGTTGCCAGGGTCGCCCGGGCGAGCGAGCATCGGTCCGAGAGTGGCGCAGTCGAACATGATCTCGTGCAGGTAGTCGGCATCTGGATCGGAGTGCATCCAGTCCTCGATCTCGAAATCGATCCCTCGGCGCTCGTGGAGGAATCGCACCGTCTCGGCATCGGGGGCGCAGATGCCGGTCAGGCCGCCCATCTCCGCAACCATGTTGGTGAGGGTCGCGCGCTCGTCGATCGACATGGCCTCGATGACTGGACCTGCGAACTCGAAGATGCAGCCCAGGCAGCGGCCTTCACGAATCATCGGGAGAGCTAGCAACGAGAGGGCGATGTCTTTGGCGGTCACGCCGAGAGGTAGCGCACCCTCGAGTCGCACCAGCACGCTCTCGGCCATGGTCAGCCGGATCGCGCCGGTCATGAAGGCGCTGGCCATGTCGGTCGTACCGACTCCGAAAGCGAAACAGCCGAGCGCGCCCGAATGCGGAGTGTGGCTGTCGGTGCCGGCGACGATGCGCCCCGGCAGCGCATAGCGCTCGATCATGAGCGCATGGCTGATTGCCTCGGAGCCTTCCTCGCCCTCCAGCCAGCCGTGATTCTTCAGTCCATACTCCCGACCGAATTCGCGGTGCGCATCGGAGAGCGATATCACTTGGTTCATCAGACCGAGGCGTACGTGAGTGGGGGAGCGGTGGGCGTAGGAGAGATGGTCCTCGAACAAGATGATGTTCTCGGGTTCGTGGAGTTCCAGCGGCCGGCCGAATGTTTTGTGAAGTATGTGTGCCGCCATGGGGCAGTAGTGCTCGATTATGAAGCGGAAATCAGCACGGACGAAGCCTCCAGTGCCGGGGCTGAGATCAGACTCGAGTCCATCGATGTCAAGTGCGTAACGCGAGACGATCTTCTCCGCCAGCGTCTGTGGACCAACGTCGAGAACTTTCAACGGCGTGGCCGAGTTCAACTTTTCCTTGCCGAATGCCAGCAGGCCGCCAGCTCGCAGGATCATTGCGGCAAGTCGGTCGCGATCGGCGACGAGTTCGTCGACAGAGATCTCTTCGCCCGCCCGGATCCGCTCGACCAGCCCGAGGTCGGTCGACGTGAACAATCCCAAGTTGTCGCAGTTCTGTCGGTATATGCGCTCGAAGCTCTCCGCGACGACAAGCTGGATTCCGGCCGCCTGCTCGGCGAACGGACTGTGTTCGCGCGAAGAGCCCTTGCCGTAGCGGTGTCCTGCGACGATGACCGAGACTCCTGCTTTGACGAGAGCATTCTCTCCAACCGGACAGTCATTGCCTATCGCAAGGCCCGTGTGCGCATAGCGCGCCAGCGTTTCGTCGAAGTTCAGCAGCGTTGGCAGCGGCGTTATCTCGTCGGTCGAGACGTCGGTGCGTAGTGCTCCCACCTGATCCAACAACAGGGTCTCACCGGCCAGCTGACGGCGAACCGCGTCGGGCGCTGTTCCGAGGATCAGGATCTTGCCCTCGATCTTCATGGTGCGCTTTCAGTACCATGCATCGGTCATCGAGTCCTTTTTGTCGGCGACGAAGTCCGCCAAGGCGTCAAGGCGAGTCTCATCGAGCGGCGGCGGTTCGTAGTCGGCGAGCATGCGCTTCCACTTCGCATTCGCGCGTTCAGCGACCGTCAGCGAGTTCTCCTCGGTCCACTGTTCGAATGAAGTGGTGTCTGCAAGGTCGGCCTCGATGTTTGCGGTGCGCATATTGGAATATGTGTGTGCTGCGCCGAGAAAGGTCGTTTCGCCAGAGCTGGCCAACTCACTGTATGCATCGCGGGCGAAGCCGTTGTTGTCGAAGGCCACGCCTTGAACGAGTCGGCCCATTGCCTCACAGCGTTGTGCGTCGACCACGAACTTCTCGAAGCTGATCGCCAGGCCACCTTCGAGCCATCCCGCGGCTTGCAGCACGTAGTTCGACCCAGCCATCACGGCTGCGGTGCACGCATCGGCGGACTCCTGCATGGCTTGGCCGTCGAGCACCTTCGATGCGGTGATGTGCCCGCCGGCTCGAACGGGTAGGCCCAGACGGCGTGCGAGCTGTGGCACTGCCGCATTGGCAAAGGTCGATTCAGGGGTTCCGTAGGTCGGAGCACCGGTCTTGAGGTCGAGGGTGGTGACGAACGATGAGTACACGGCAGGGCAGCCAAGACGGTAAAGCTGCATGATGGCGACGCCGACCTGTGCTTCGGCGTGCACCTGGGCCAACACTGCAGCCATCGTCACCGGGCTCATCGCCCCCGCAATCACAAATGGGGTTATTAGCGCAGGCTGGTTGGCTTCTGCGTAGACACGAAGAACGTCGAGGGTGCGAGCTTCAAACGCGAGGGGAGACTGAACATTCGTACCAGCCAGCATGACGTGCTTATCGTCGACGACCTCGTCTCCCAGCACGATGCGGAGCATGTCGAGCGAATCGCGAGCTGCCTCTGGCGTGAGCGTGGCTCCCATCACGGGCTTGTCAGTGAGCATGAGCTGGTGAAACGAAAGATCCAGATGTCGCTTGTTGACCGCAACGTCAGAGATCTCACACACAGCCTGACCGTTGTGATGCAATCCGGGGCTCATCTGCACGAGCTTGGTGAGGTTCGCATGATCAGCGACCGTGCCGTACCGGCGGCCGGCATCAAGGTCGGTGACGAACGGAATCGAATCGCCTGGCCCGAAGACGAGGTTGTTGCCGCCGAAGGTCACCGATCGTGCGGGGTTTCGCGCTGTCATCACGAAGTCGGACGGCGCGGTCGAACACAGCTTTGCCGCCAGGCCGGTAGGGAAGTGCACCCGTCCGTTGACCACCCGTGCTCCCACTGCTTCGAAGCGTTGGCACAGGTCGTCGTTGCCCCCGAGGTCAACGCCGATCTCGTCGAGTAACCACTCCGCCTGCGATTCGACCGCCACGACTTGTTGCTCGGTCAACGTTTCGTACGGCGCCAGTGAACGGACATAGTTGGGACGCGTCGCTGCAGGGGCCACAGGGCGGTCTGAACGTGCTCGGCGGCGTCGCTGACTTGGCATCTTGACAAGTATGTTCCCGGGATTATTGTTGAGTCAACTGGGATTAGATGACTTGTTTAATCCATATTTTGTCATGTGTTGTTGTAGGAGTGTCCTGGCCTGATGAAGTTCGATTTGGAATCGTTGCGGGCCCTCGTATCGGTGGCCGATACCGGCTCGATGACTACGACTGCCGAGATCTTGAACGTCAGTCAGTCAGCGGTGAGCTGGAAGCTGAAGCGACTGCAGGAACGGGCAGGAGCACCGCTGTACCGGCGGGAAGGTCGGTCGGTGGTCCTCACCGATGCCGGTCAGGATCTGGCAACGATCGCGCGAGAGATGCTCTCACTACACGATCAGGCTGTCGGGCAGTTCGAGTCGATCGGCCTTCGTGGACGCGTGCATATCGGCGCAACCGAACGGCTGGCCGGGCCGCTCATAGCCGATGTCGCCCCGTGGGTTCGGCGAAACGCTCCCGACATCGAGCTGAGGGTTCGCGTCGACCAGCCGCTGCGGGTGCTCGACCGGCTGGCCGCAGCGGAGATCGATCTCGCGGCATTGCCAGTGCCCGAGGAGTCCCTCCTCGATTCCGACGTCGTGTTGTGGCGTGACCGACTTCAGTGGGCCCGTGGCCGCGACACCGACTTCTCTGGCGTCGGCCCATTGCCGATCGTGACCTTTGGTCACCATTGCTCGTTTGCCGAGCTCGGCCTGCGTCAGCTCCGCGCGGCGGGCATTGCCCATGAGGTCGTGCTCGAGGTCATTAGCCACGAAGGCATGCGGGACGCACTTGCTTCGGGCGTGGGTGTGGCGCTGTGGAACCTTCGTGAGCTTGACGAGCGGCATGCCGAATTTGCCATGCCGGCCGACGTTCCCGATCCCGGCGATGTAGTTGGCGTCGTTCGGTCGGGCGCTCTGGTTGGCGTGGCTGACCCCGATCCTCTCCACTCCGCGATCATCGAACGCATCCGTGAAGCCACGCTCGGACGATTGCAGGCGGCGTGAGCACCGTTTACTCGCCCGAGCAGGGGGAGCAGTGGGAGCCCGACGTTCCGATCCCCGTGGCTCCCATGTTCGAGTCGCCGCCGAAACCCATCGGCGTCTTGCGGTTCTTCGCGTGGAAGCAGTTCTGGCCCGGCGGCGCGATGTGGGTCTTTCTCGCGTGGCTGTGTTGGCGGTACGCAACTCCCGACCTCGCCTCAATGAAGAGCTTCGAACCTGGTTGGCTCGCGATCCTTTGGTTGCGCAACGCAACCGTCGTCACCCTCCTCGCCGGCACCCTGCATTGGTGGCTGTATGTCCGACGGAGTCAGGGAACCTCCACCAAGTTCAACCAGCGTTGGCCATCCGAGAGCAAGAGGTTCACTTTCGGCTATCAGACCTGGGACAACGTGTTCTGGACAATTGCGAGCGGCGTGACGATCTCGACTGGGTTCGAGGCGATCGGTTGGTGGATGTTCGCCAACGGACACACGCCGTATCGTGACTTCGTCGGCAACTGGCCGTACCTCATTGGTCTCACTGTCTTCACGTTCTTTTGGTCGAACGCCCACTTCTACGCCAACCACCGACTCCTTCATGTCGGCAAGCTCTACGACTGGGCTCATTCGGTTCACCACCGCAACCCCAACCCGGGGCCCTGGTCGGGTATCTCGATGCACCCCGTCGAGCACCTGCTGTACATGAGCCCGCCGGTGCTGCTGTGGTTCATCCCCGGCCATCCAGTCGTGCACCTGACCCTGCTGTTCTTCAGCCTGCTTTCACCGATCCTCACCCACACGGGGTTCGAACGTGTCTGGCTCGGCGGCGTTGAACAGAACCGAGCATCGTTCCTGGCGGGCGACTACTTCCACCAGCTCCACCATCGGTATTTCGAGTGCAACTATGGAAACACGCTCGTGCCGCTCGACAAGGTGTTCGGCTCCTACCACGACGGCACGCCCGAAGCTCACTCCGCCATGCGTGAGCGACAACGGACCGCAGGACGGTCATGAAGAACGGAGAGCACATGGCGCGGATCTATACCTATGGAGGCGACTATGCCGAGCGCAACCACACGGTTGCCGGCCTCCGAGCCGGAAAGGGCACCCGGGAGGTCTCCCAAGCGAGCGCCACAACGGGAATGCAACAGATTTCCACTAGGAGTTAACGCAATGAGCCTCCCAGTGTCACGCCGACTCGACTTTACCGAAATCCCGGTTATCGACCTGTCTAACCTCGTTGCTGGCAACGACGACCCGGCGACGATCGATGCTCTTGGCGCGGCCTGCCGAGATGTCGGCTTCGTGTATATCCGGAACCACAGCGTCGCCCAAGATTTGATCGACGACTTCTTGGCGGCTTCTGGCGAGTTCTTCGCCCGCCCGATGGACGAAAAGATGGAAAGCCTCCTTAGCGACCGGCTACGCGGGTATTTGCCGCTGCGTTACCGGTCCTATGAAGGTGAAGAGGCCGCGGCAACCAGTAATCAAGAGGGCTATTGGATGGGCGTGGAGCGTCCACTTGACCCACAGAACAAGTTGGATGGCCCCAACGTTTGGCCAAAGGAAGGCGAGGCGCTGCGCAGCGCCATGGAGGCCTACTACGAAGCGGCCGAGGCACTCTCTGGTGTGCTGCAGCGCGCCTTTTCTCTGGCGTTAGGTCAGAAGCCAGACTTTCTTCCGAACCTGTTCAACCCCGTGCAATCGCTGCTGAAGGTCAACCACTATCCCCCTCAAGCGAACCCAACGACCGTCAGCAACATCGGTGTCGTGCCTCACTCAGACGAAGGCGGCTTCACCATTCTCTGGCAGGACGACAACGGCGGGCTGGAGATCGAAAGCAAGAGTGGGGAATGGGTTGAGGCGCCGCCCATCCCTGGCACGTTCGTCATCAATCTGGGCGATGCGATGCAGATTTGGACTAACGGGGAGTTCTCCTCGACGCCGCACCGGGTCATCAATCGATCGGGTGTCGACCGCTATTCGATTCCCTTCTTCGCCTATGCCCGGTCAGACGCGCCGATCACACCGTTGATCAACGGTGCAATCGGTGACCCGGATGCCGAACTCGGCGAGGCCTACCAACGAAGGCACTGGCACCACATTTTCCCAATTGCCGACATCCTTGAGCCGGCATAGGAGGTGGCGATGACCGGAGACGACAGGACACACGTCGCCATGACAACGGGTGGGGCCTATTCGCTGGCGACTCTGGGAGCAAAGGACGTCATCGACGGCGCCTGGCCGCTGGTCCGAGAGGCGATCGAACGCAGTCCGGACCGGCCAGGCCACGCGTTTACCTTCTCCGACATGGGAACCGCCGATGGCGGCACCTCATTCGACATGATCGGCGATGCGATCGCTGCGATTCGCGGGCGTTTTCCTGAGCGTGATGTGCAGATCGTCTACACCGATCAGCCGCACAACGACTACAACGCCATCTTCCGTATGGTCCATGGTCTAACCGGACAACCGAGTTACCTCGATCGCTTTGAGAACGTCCAAGTCCTGGCCTCGGCAACATCGTTTTACGACCCAATTCTGCCGATCGGAACGCTCGACCTCGGGTTCTCGGCCACGGCGATGCACTGGCTGTCGCGCAAACCGTGTGACATTCCAGATCACGTTCAGGCGGTCGGCGCAACGGGTGCGAGCCTGGCCGAGTTTCAGCGCCAAGCAGCGAAGGATTGGGAAGTGATCCTTCTTCGACGTGCCACGGAACTGGCACCGGGCGGTCGCCTCGTGCTGGTGAATTTCGGAGTCGATGACGAAGGCCGCTATCTCGGCAACACAGGCGGGGTCAACATGTTCGACACGTTCGACGCCATCTGGCGCAGTTTCGTGAAAGACAACACCATTACCGAAGCCGAATACCGTGCGATGAC
>PYIL01128445.1_pt1 | contig 11055 bp, 9 predicted proteins | sample 3578041 | NCBI WGS metagenome assembly PYIL01 (sample SAMN08408023, study PRJNA431606) | Marine metagenome isolate SA_KN192-05_S13_150m, whole genome shotgun... | biome: marine; feature: oceanic pelagic zone; material: water; isolation source: 150 m water sample, 0.2-0.8 um fraction ... | reverse complement strand
TCAAGTATCTCTTCCTCCTCCACCTCAACTGGGCCAAACTCAAACACCGAACCCTCTACGTAATTCTCAAAAAACCATTCATCTTTTGAAGCGGGCAAATTAGCCTTAGACATCAAACTCCTTTATGTTGATAAGTGATTTTTCTCCCAAACAAAACAAGATCCCAACCAGTTACAGAAGTTAAAAAACCGTTCTCATTCCCAGCGCAAGCTGTATTTCCAGCTTTCGATCGTGTGGCAGATTCATGTTGGCAATATCCAGTCCCATCAGCCACACTGTGATAATGGGAGTTCCTGTAATCCAACTCCAGCCCATGTGAAAAATATCAGAAGTTGCTTTTCCTAAATCTGAGTCTGCCTGACGAACTTTGGGCCACTGGATTTTCCTCAGTGACAAGGTTGCACCTTTCCCGGATGGAGTTATCCATTGATCATGTACACCAATCTCAAAACCAGTCCCGTTTTTACTCAGAAACAGGTCGCCAACCCTGCTTTTCCAGGCAACAGTTTTTTCAGGGATACTCAAAACCAAAATGTGTAAATAACGCCCAGGACCAGCCGGTTCATCATAAAGGTGGAGTGACAATCCAAGTGCTCCGGTGCTGTAAGTGCTTCCTCTACTTCCAACAGTATGATAAACTTGAACCTCCGGAAGAATTGGGAATGATGCCCCAAGAATCGGGTAGCTCACTGAAATCAAAAAAAGGAGCAAAAAAAAATGTTTTGGCAATGACATCGATTAATTAGATATGAGCAGTTTTAGTATCAGTTCATTACGCTGCATTAACTCTTAACTAATTTAAGCGGCTACAGCAAAATATTACTGACGTACAAACATACAACAATATGACACGCTATTCAAGTACACGAGGGCACGTTAAAAACCTTCTCTTTGAGGAGGCAGTAATGATGGGGCTCGCAGATGACGGTGGGTTGCTGGTTCCAACTGAATTTCCGGACGTGCGGAGCATGCTTCCGGATTGGCGTTCATTGGACTTTCCAGCTTTAAGTCTTGAAATAATGCTGTTGTTTACAAGCGGTAGAATTCCGCGGGACGGACTAAAACCGCTGATTGAACGGAGCTACAAGACTTTCCGTCATCCGGAAATCACGCCTGTAAATTCGCTGGGTGGAATCCATATTCTGGAGTTATTTCATGGCCCGACGTTTGCGTTCAAAGACGTAGCCCTGCAGTTTTTGGGTAACCTGTTTGAGTGCTTTTTAGAAAAACGTCATCATCCTTTGAGAATCATCGGAGCAACATCCGGTGATACCGGCAGCGCCGCTATCCACGGACTGCGCGGGAAAAAAGGCGTGGATGTGTTTATGCTACACCCGAAGGGACGAGTCAGTCCAATGCAGGAAATGCAAATGACCACAGTCCTTGATCAAAACATTCACAATCTGGCCATCGAAGGTACTTTTGACGACGCGCAGGCGATTGTGAAAGCACTTTTCAATGATCAAGAATTCAAGAATAAATATTTTTTAGGTTCAGTCAATTCGATCAACTGGGCACGTATTCTGGCTCAAATTGTATATTATTTTTATGCCTGGTTTCAGGTGGCAAAAGACGATTCCGAGCTGGTTAGTTTTGTGGTACCCACAGGAAATTTTGGTAATGTACTCGCTGGATATTACGCCAAGCGCATGGGGCTTCCGATTGACAAACTGGTTATTGGAACAAATGAAAATGACATCCTCCACCGCTTTTTCAGTAAAGGGGAATACCATCGAACTGAGTTAATAGAAACTTATAGCCCATCAATGGATATTCAAATTTCCAGCAACTTTGAACGTTATCTTTATGATCTTGCAGGAAATTCTGCTGAAACACTTCAGCGCTGGATGGATGATTTTGAACGTAGAGGCAAATTAACTCTTGAGAGTGATCTGCTGAAACAAGCTCAGAGTGACTTTGCTTCCGCACGTGTAAGTGACGAAGAAATAGTCATGACAATCCGTGATTTTCATCTTGAAACCGGATACTTATTAGACCCACACACAGCCGTCGGAGTAAAGGCCGTAGAAAAAACTGAACTTCAGACACCCGTCATTTGTCTGGCATGCGCACATCCGGCGAAATTTGGAGAAACCGTCCGGAAAGCATTGGGCACTGAACCGGAACCTCCGGAGGAGTTAGCCGCACTGGAAAAACTGGAAACAAATTCTAAAACGATTCCTGCTGTTACAGAAAGAATCAAGAGCGAAATTCTCGAAACACTTGCAGCCCAGAGCTAAAAGCATTAACCCTGATTCCGGAAATAGAAAACTGAAAGAAGAGTGACCCACGATAGTCTACAGCCTGAAACTGAAATACGTCCACCGACTTACGATGAATTCAAAAAAAATCGTCCGGTGTGGACTGCCTCATTGAGGCGCGGTGTGGAGTACGCGGTCTTTCGTTTTGGTTTGTTCTTAGGCAAAAACCTGTCGCTGCCGCGACTGCAAAAAATGGGGCGCGGGGTTGGAAGTTTTGCTTATAAAGTTCTTCGTAAAGACCGAGGGATTGTTGAAAAACAGCTCGAACTTATTTTTCCGGAATTGGATGCTGCCCAGCGAAAGCAATGGACGCAGGCGTGTTTTGTCCATTTTGGGCAAATGCTGTTTGAGTTTTTAAGCTTACCGCAAATATTGCGCGATGAAGCTGATTTGCTTGAGGTGGAAAATGAAGAGGCGCTGACAAAAGCAATTCAGGCGGATAAAGGCGTAATCCTTTTAGCGATGCATTCTGGAAACTGGGAACTGATATCCGCGTACGCTAAACGATCCGGACTTAAGATGAAAGCGGCAACAACGAACTTTCCGGATCCGCGTATTAACGAGTTGATCGAGAGTCAGCGTGAACATGGAAACATGGAAATCCTGCGCCGCGGAACTTCTAGCTCAATCAGAAAATTACTGAGCTGCCTGCGTGAAAAAGAGGTGCTCATTTTGGCTATAGATCAGGACACAAATGTGCTCAGTACATGGGTTCCTTTTTTTGGAATTCCGGCAAAAACTCCAGTTGGAGCAGCGGTTTTTGCCTTAAAGACAGGTGCGTCCGTTTTGAGTTACAATGTAATTCGGCAGCCAAATGGAACTTTCAGAATGAGATTTGAAACGCTGGGTAATTTTGTCCGGCAACATCCGAAAATGGAACAGGATGTGTATTCAGTTACCAGGAAAATGAATCTGCATCTGGAAAAGCGTATACGTGAAAACCCCCAGCAATGGGCCTGGTTTCACCGCCGCTGGCGACACCGTCCTGCTGAAGAAGAGCTAAAGAAAATGAATGAATTGGAGCAACACGAAATACAAAGTTCCGCAGGCCGGACAGAAGGCAAAAGTCCGCAAATTGAAACTTAAAACCTGAATAAGAGAAGCACAATAATGTCCATCGTTGTTTCAAATAAGCAAAAAATACACTATGAACTGGCTGGGGATAAAGGTCCATGGATGTTGCTGCATGCACCTCATCTGATACCGATGAGCGCCTGGAAGGAAGGTGGATATGTAAAACAACTGGAACAGGATTTTCGGCTGGTGATAATTGAACCACTTGGCCAGGGGTTAAGCGATGCACCTGAAGATGCTTCACATTACACAATCGAATCACGAATACGTCACATCCTTGATATTTTAAGGGAAGTTCAAGCCGATTATACATTTTTTCTGGGAGTTGGATTGGGTGCACAAGTCGGTTTTCAGATGTCCAAAGAATTTCCCCGGAGAATCCGCTCCTTGATCTCAGTTGGTGCGCAACCCTATCAGGAGCTCGAAGAAGCAAAATATATGAAGGAAAAACAGGAGCAGTTACGCTCAGGTAATTTAACTGCTTATCTTCAGCAATGGCATTCTTTAGACCATTTATCCTCAGATCAGGAAAAGCTGATTCTGCAGGGCAATCCGGAAGCATATGCCCTTGGATTGGAAGAGTCCCTCAACTGGGAAGGCCTGGGTGACGACTTGAAATCACTGGGAACCGCGACTTTGCTTTTTACCTCTAAGGCCGAACCGCGATTTTTATCTGTACGGGACGCAGGAAAGCGTTTGCGAAATGGACGATATATTATACTACCGACAATTCTTCAAAACTACGGTCTTTGGAGTTCTGAATTAATTATGAAACCTCTACTTGAATTTACCCGTCGGGACCGTTAATACTGAAGTTCCTTAACTGATTATGCAATTCTTCCGCTGGTATTTAATTACGGTCAGTTTGTCACTGCTGAGTCTCACAGTTCCAGTGCCTGCCCTTGCAAAAATTTCTCCGGCTCTGGCAGTACTTTCGCAACTTAAAGGTGAGATAAATGCTGGTCCCGCAAAAAAAATGTCCGAGGGCTTCAACGGAAAAATACTGCGCAACAGGTACAGAGTCCGGACAGAAAAAAAATCAGGAGCAACAATTTTTTTCAACGATGGTTCCGAAGTACGTTTGTTTGGCTCAACTGAAATAACGATTGGTGCGAGGAAGAGTCACAACTCACGCTGGGTGCGTTACCGACTGGTGCTGCGTTCCGGAAGTTTTTGGGGGAATTTTGTTCGCGGGAAGAATCCAGTAGAAATAGGTGGAGGAGGTCTGCGTTTACAACTTTCGGATTCGTCACTTAGATTCACGAAGAAAAAAACCGGAAGCAACATTTCGGTTTCTTCCGGAATTGTAAAGGTCTTTAACAAAGTTTCATCGGTTAAAATCCACGCGGGACAACGTCTCTATCACGTACAGAAAACCGATTTTTTACCGCAAAAAGTGACTCTTGTTCCGAATCAACTCAAACTCCGGACTGAACCCTCCGCACCGTTTTTTCCCGCAAATAAAACTTTAAAACTAAACCTGCACTTTCAGGTTGTCCGTTTAGGCTCCGATCATGCTGTAAAACGTTCCGGACCAGTGCTTTTGACAAGTGACTACTATAACCTGACTCTTCCTGAATCAATTCAGCTTAACGCCAACGGTCAAGCAAAAGCCAGCATAGAAGTTAAAGCGCCCCGTTCTGACGATCGTACGTTTGAAGGCACCGTCACATTTAACGCAATAATTGATCAATATGGTTTTGATGATTTGCAGGGCGCATCATTGAAAATAAAATTCACAAATCCATGAACATTGACTGTCCACAAAAAATATGAGATGACACGGTTATAGAACTTTTGAAAACTTTGTCATAAGTGCTTAACACTGAATAAATAAAACTTAAAAACAGGAATTGGGGGAAATTCTGAGCTTTCCAATTATTCTATTAACACTAAGTCACAGCAATTAAATCATTGATGTTTGATATAACAAGCCTTGCCGGAGGTGTGGTAATTGGAGTAGTAATAGCCTGGATTCTGGAGCGCTGGATTGCTTTGTTTTTGAAACAACTTGCTGCTGAGCATTCAAACGAATTTGCACCTAAAACTTCAGCAAATAATTCAAATTTATTTGCGCGCTTAGGAATTTACGCGGCAATGTCAATTGCGGTCGCCCTGCTCTGCGAGTGGAGGCAGTGGAGCCCTGAACTTTTGAATGACCTTGTTTTAGTCTCAGCACTTTTAGGGATTGCCTGGATCGACAGAAAAACATTGTTGATTGAAGGAAGGATGGTTGCTTTGGCGATGGCGCTAAGGTTGCTATGGATTTCATTTTTTGCACCTCACCAAATTCTCAATTCTCTGACCGGCTTGTTAGCAGGAGCAGGGATTTTATATTTGATCGGTTTTTTGTATGAAACTTTCCGCCATCGTCAGGGTTTAGGCGAAGGAGATGCGGCTGTACTTGGCTTGATCGGCATGTGGGTCGGCTGGCAGGGGTTGGGCTCAGTTTTGCTGATTTCTGCTTTAAGCGGAATTTTAATCGGTGGAGTTTCTTTACTCAGACAAAGACAGTCGAATCAAAATATTCCGGAACTTCTGAAAACGCAAATCCCCTTTGCACCTTTTCTTTGTATTGGTGGATTGATCGTCTATTTTCTTCAGGAAAGCGGATTTTTAGGGATCGATTTTGGATTTTGAAATTTACTCTTTCTGAAGCGTACTTGTATTCTGCAGTTCTTCACGAATCAGCTCCTGCAACATCGGGCGATATAATTTCCACAAATTCTCTCCTAGTTCTGTGAGAATGTACCCCTTTCCGGAACAGGCAGGACATGCTTTCCGCAAGTTGGTCTGGATACTGCCCCATTCATCATATCCTGCCTGAAATCCGCTGCCATCACACTTTGAACACGGTCTTTTTAAATCAGAAATTAACATTTGCTTTCAAGTATTTTGTTAATATGATAACTTTGTTGCAGGAAACGCATGAATTGTGCCTTGATTTAGCTTAACTTTTATTTTCAATCTCAAAGTAATTATCCTTGATATAGGCAACAAAAAATTGGTGGGGTATGGTTTTGCCTTCCGGTTTAAAAACGGGGGGACTCCCTGCCGTTTAGACGTGGGTCCGTAATTTTCATAAGTTTATTTTTTCGACGGGAAATTCATTCCGCCGCTTGTTTGCCTGAACGATATTGTTTCAGGTATTTTGTAACAGCAGCCCAGAGGCTGAAACCAATGCAAGGAGATGTATGGAAAAGGTAAAATTCTTTGATACGACTCTCCGTGATGGAGAGCAATCCCCCGGATGTTCCATGTCAGCGACAGAAAAGCTGACCCTTGCCAAGCAGCTAGAACGCCTGGGCGTGAATACGATTGAAGCCGGATTTGCGGCATCGTCTCCCGGAGATTTTGAGAGCGTCCGTGAGATCGGACAGCAGATTGAAAATTCGACAGTCGTTTCACTCTGTCGTGCTTCCAAGAATGATATTGATTCTGCGATTGAAGCCTTGAGCGATGCCAAAAACTGGGGCATTCACACTTTCATTTCGACTAGTGACCTGCACATGAAACATAAGTTGCAGATGGAGCCGAAAGATGTGAAAGCGATGGCGGTCGCAGCGGTGGAAAGAGCCAAAAAAGCTACGGAGAGTGTCGAGTTCAGTCCCGAAGACGCAACCCGCAGCGATCCAAAATTCCTGGTGGAAGTGTTGTCCGAAGTAGTACGTGCCGGAGCGACAATACTTAACATACCGGATACCGTAGGTTACACCACTCCAGATGAAATGTTTGACTTAATCACTCTGCTCCGGAATGACGTATACAATGGAGACAAGGTCACTTTTTCGGTGCACTGTCATAACGATTTAGGATTGGGTGTCGCAAATTCTCTGGCCGCCATTCGTGCGGGTGCAAGGCAAATTGAATGTACAATCAACGGTATCGGAGAACGTGCAGGAAATGCTTCCCTTGAAGAAATAGTGATGGCGCTCAAAACACGGCAGGAATATTTCGGTTTCGAAAGCGACATTGATACAGAGCAGCTTTTTCCATCAAGCAAACTGCTTTCACAAATAACAGGAGTTGATGTTCAACCGAATAAAGCGATTGTCGGCGCAAACGCATTTGCTCATGAAGCAGGAATTCATCAACACGGCGTGTTGAAAAATGCTTTGACCTACGAGATCATGACTCCGCAGTCAGTAGGCATCAAGTCCAGCAATCTGGTGATGGGTAAGCATTCCGGCCGTTTTGCCCTTGGAGAACGGATCAAGGAGTTGGGTTTTGATCTGAATGACATTGATCTGAATCATGTTTTTAATGAGTTCAAACGTCTGGCTGATCTCAAAAAACAGGTTTTTGACGAAGACATAGAAGCACTGGTAACACATGGAATCGGTAAACAGACGGACAGATTTTCCTTAGAAAGTCTCATTGTTACTTCCGGAACTACTGCTGTTCCAACCGCGACAATTGTGATGAAAATTGATGGCAAAGAAATCAAAAAAGCCAGCTTTGGGGACGGTCCTGTGGATGCCGCGCTGAATACGATAAAGGAAATTACAGGCATGCAGTGTACGCTCACATCATACGTTGTTAAAGCAATTACCGGCGGGACAGATGCTCAAGGTGAAGTGAGCGTTGGTGTTGAAAAAGACGGTGTGCGCATTACCGGAAGAGGCGCGCATACTGACATTGTAATCGCCAGTGCCCTTGCTTTCCTAAATGCCCTCAACAGACTGGAAATGCGTAAACAAGGCCTCAGCCCCGCCACTCCTTTACAAAAAACGGCACTAGGCGGAGTTTGACTGTTAACAGGTGTGAAGTGTGATGCCGCTAAAAAAGTAGCAGACTTCACTCAGCAAAGTCTTACAGTCACTTCCCGTTAAAAATACAAAAAAATTAATTATGCCTGTCCTCGCTGATTCTCGACAAATTATGAGCTTGCGCGCCAATCTTAGTTGGAATTTTTTAGGGCAGGTGATTGCAAAAGTCAGCCTTTTAATTTTTCACATTGTTTTTGCGAATCTTGTAGGTATAGAAGGTTACGGAGCATTTTCCTTTGTTTTTGTAGGAGGCTTGATTCTTCTTCAACCGGCACTGGATTTAGGTCTAAATCAACTAATTACAAAATGGGTCAGTCGTGGAAACACTGAGGTTGTTCGGCTTTCATTCCGCATCAAAGGTTTGACCGCGCTTGGCTTGATACCTCTGGTTTTTGTGATCGGCTGGTGGATGGAAATCAGTTTCCTTCTGTTGCTGACAGTGCTTGGTTTTTTTCTGATCAACACTCTTCAACAATCGTTGTTCGGAATTTTGCGAGGGCTGGAAGATTTACGCCCTGAGTCGTTAACGGTGGCCTTGCAGAATTTGTTAGCATGTGCTGTTTTAGGTTTTTTTGTTTTTCAGCAGCTTACAGAACCATGGCTTGGAGCTTTGATTTTGATGCTGACAAGGTTTACCGGAACGATCTTTGTTTCAGCAATCATCTGGAAAAAATATCTCAGCAATTTAAAAAACTACAAAAACGATACTCTCATGCTGGAGTCGACTCAACTATGGCGTGAAGCCGTTACTTTGGGATTTGTGCTTTTTTTAATCCAGTTTTATTTCCGGATCGACACCATCATGCTTGGTATACTCGCTTCAGAAACGGAAGTAGGATTATACTCTGTGGCATTTAATTTAATGGAAGGGACATTTTTCATTCCAACTATTGTAATGGCCGCCATTTTTCCGGGACTTTCACAAGCAAAACACTTTTCAGCATATTTCCGGAAAGGAGTGGTGTTGCTCACTCTGTCCGGAATTGCCGGTGGGGCAGCTGTTTTCCTGTTAGCGGATTCTATAATACTTTGGTTTTATGCGCCAGGATTTCAAAATTCTGCAGACATTTTAGAAATATTGGCCCTAGCGATTCCACTTGTTTTCTGGGGTTATTTAATGACTCAATCTTTAGTTGCTTTGGATCATAACCGAATTTATCTAGTCATCACAGCCTCAGGTTTGCTGCTCAATGTGCTGCTGAATTTTTGGTTGATTCCGGAATATGGTGCTTCTGGTGCGGCTGTCTCCACAGTGATTACGGAAGCCCTGATTCCCTTGAGCTGCTTCCTCATGATTTTAAAATACCACTTTTCACAGTCATCGGCAAATGTCACTTAACTTACTGAAACCATGGATTAACCCGTTATTGGTAGGCTTGTTGATTCTGTTTTCACTTCCCTTAAAACTTCCGGCACTTCAGCAAACATTGGAAAGTTTGTTGAGTTTTTCCTTTCCAATCCGGCTTAGTCTATACACATTGCTGCTTCCACCTGTGGCTTTGTTCAGCATGGTATGGAACAGAAAACGAGCTTTCGAAATCTGGCAAAAACTACGGCTGCCTTTAATCATGCTGGCATTCCTGTTTTGCTGGATGTGGCTGGGCGCAATAATGAGTGAGTATCCGAAAATAGCACTTAAGCATTCCGGGCGTTATTCGATTTATCTGCTGACTTTTTTTGCTTTTTTGTTTGCTCTTGAGCATGATTCCTTGAAAAAAAGTGGCCAGATGTTTACTGGAATTTATGTGATCTTGATGGCATTAACTTTTTTGGATTTGCATGGTAAAACCAACATCCCCGCTTTGCTGGCTGAAAATGGACTTCACATAGATTTGTGTTCCAGAAGTTGGTCCCCTCCTTCATCATTTTTTGAAAACCGGAATCCTTATGCAGTCATCAGTGTTGGAGTATTTTTTTGGAATCTTGCCAACCTGAGACATTCCTGGATTCTTTCCAGTTTAGCAATAGCTGCCGCATCATACAGCATTGTCATTGCCGGAAGCCGCAACGGAATTTTGACTCTAGTTCTCTGCCTGATGTTTTTATTGATCCTCACCTTCAAACAAATCCGCAAGGCCCGCACAGCTTTTATTATAGTTCTTGTTGCAGCAGTTGCCGTTGGCATTGGTTATTACTCTCTCAAAAGTCAGACCATCAGCCGTACCAATGCAAGCCTCAATCGTTTGCTGAATGTAAATACATACCAAGATTTGGAGCGTATGGAAGTGCGTTTTATTATATTTCGCGCTGCGATAGATTTGGGACTTGCCGAGCCTCCGTTCCTTGGTTCCGGAACAAAAACATTCGGCCACGAAGTGATAGGTAAGTCCAATGCTTTGGCACATATCAACAATGAGTACTTCAGAACTCGATTCAATTCACACAACGCTCCACTAACAATCTGGATTGAGATGGGTTGGGTTGGGTTGTTGGCCGTACTGCTCTTTCTCTGGCTCTGGTTCCGCCCAGCGTTGCGTGGGCCTCCTTTAATAATGATGCCAATGCTGGCAGTTTGTGTGGGACAAATTTTGGATTATTTTGTCTGGGAAATTTTCTTTATGGCATTTCAAAGCTTTTTCTTTGCATATTTTGCCGCTAAAATGAACTTCGGAGAAAGCAGTTCTATAACTGAGACATCAGCTACTATCGACCAACAGGACGAAGCATGAAACAGAAAAAAGCGCTTATTACAGGTATCACTGGACAGGACGGGAGTTATCTTGCGGAACATTTGCTTTCCTTGGGGTATGAAGTTCACGGCATCGTTCGCCGTGTGGCGCTGGAAGATCCGACACATCATTTATGGCGCCTCTTGCCGGTTGCAGACCGTTTACATTTGCATTCCGGAACTTTGGAGAGCTTTCCGGCGCTCTACAAAATTTTTCGAGATGTTCAGCCGGATGAGTGCTACCACCTTGCGGCGCAGAGTTTTGTTTCAATTTCGTTTGAAG
>PYIL01040707.1_pt1 | contig 11112 bp, 12 predicted proteins | sample 3578041 | NCBI WGS metagenome assembly PYIL01 (sample SAMN08408023, study PRJNA431606) | Marine metagenome isolate SA_KN192-05_S13_150m, whole genome shotgun... | biome: marine; feature: oceanic pelagic zone; material: water; isolation source: 150 m water sample, 0.2-0.8 um fraction ... | reverse complement strand
CGACTAGCTTGTCCCGGCTCCTTAGAATGGCCAGACTTTTGTTTAGTACCAGTACCCCCATTTGTTCGAACTGGCGTACAATGGCGACGCCTCTACGGGTAATTGAGTACCCTATTCTGGGTAAAACAGCCTCACATTCAACCTGCCACCCCCTGTGGTATATCTTACCTCCACTGTCTTCTACAACTACAGAAAGTGACAGTGGATCTAGAATCTGAACTGCCCACCCAGCATTGTCAGCTTCGGTGGCGAGTCTTCGAGTGCTGTATAGCTCGGGACCTCTGGAGAGTATGACCAACCGGGGTTGCATTGAACGCGCGCCTATGGGAGTCTTCTTCAAGTCTTTGATTCGAAAAAAGAGTGTTTGCTCAACGATGAGCGCAATTTGGCCCGTGAGGCCGAAGAGGTTGAAAGCTGCCCCATATGACTGGGGCTGTAGCATGACGCCAGGCGATTCTCATGATAGGGCTTCACTGAAGTCTATGACGGTTGCAGAACTGAGGAGGATTTGCAAGGGCAAGGGCCTTTTTGTTTCCGGGAAGAAGTCTGAGCTAATTGACAGGATTTTGTCAGAAATTGGTGAAGATCATGAGTTAGTAGTCGGTGATGACGAGGGGATCGGCGAAGCACTAATCATGGAAGAGGATGAATCGGACACCAAAGACTCGGATCGCTCGGATTTGATCGATGAGGTCCTTTCCAGACTTAAGGAAGAGGTGGTCGAGGCTGAGGTGGTCGAGGCTGAGGTGGTCGAGGCTGGATCCGAGACTGAGGATAAGGGGGGCTCAAAGGAGGCATCTGTTGAGAAGGAAAGAAAGAAGACTATGCTGAGTCGGGAAGAAGATAGCCCGTCCATTGTCATACCAATACCAACTCTAGAGTCTATGCAGAGAAGGTGGAAAACCATAGCCGCGATTGCAATAGTGTGCATACTTGTAGGGGCCATTGCTACCACTCTAATTCAGAGGGGATCGGGTTTTGTGACTGAGCCACTAAGTTTTGGAGATAGGATGGAGTTCCAAGTTGGTGAGTCGACAATTGAGATTGAAGGAGACGAGATGCTAGATGTGATCAAGGACCCGGCGGGTGAAATACTTGAGGAGGCTTGTGGTCGTTTGAAGATGGACCTGTCTGGGAATGGAATTGTTGCCATAGTTGATGGTAAGAATTCTGGTGCTGTAGAAACCACTGATAATCTTGGAAGAATGGGATTCCTTGCTGCCCAAAAGGAGACTTCGATGATATTGGATATTGACTTCGAGGGGAGAGCTGAGAGAAGCTCAGGCGAGTGTGGAAATGTAGGCTGGTCCCTTTCTGACAACAAGCTTGCAATCGATACGAAGGCATGGATCGAGATGCACGGCAATGAAGTGAAGAGAGTTGACTCGAGTGTTTCATTCACTGATGCTGATGCGATGACAACCAATCTCAGGGTGATCACTTACGATTCAAGCAGCCTTGGGGGGGTTGGCCAGCTTGCTTCGACGCTCGCTTTCCCTCTGAAGCCCATAGAGCTGGGCGGTTTCTTTGGAGACTCGGTTATTTCCAATGACGCTAGTTCGACGGATTCAGATATTGAGTGGAATTCTGATTGGAGCTGGGATGTGGGTAAGGAGTATTCCCATTCTTCCCATGGTTTAGTGTACCCAATAGAGATGAAACACAAAGAGATAGACAGATGTTATGGGCATGCGCGTATTTCCCTGCTTGTGTCAAAGAACGTTCCTTGGCCAGTTCAGCAGAATGCCGACATTGTACTTGACAAGAGCTTGGAAACCAATGATTGTGACTTCCTTGTCAGCACCCTTTCCGAGGAGCTCCTTCCCGATGGCAGACTAACGATAAAGATGTCAATGACAATGTCATCTTTCATCTCTGGAAGTAGTGAGATAGACTGGGGTAGAGACTACATTAGACCGAGCTCTGGCGAAGATAGGCCCACATCATCAACAAAAAGAAACTGGGTAGGTAGTATGGTTGACGAATCCGAAATTAGGGAGTTCAATCTTGAGAGCGCAAGGTCCTGCTTAGAGGATAACTACTCCTCCAGTGATGCGATGAATTCACTGGACAAAGGAGGTTACATCTGGAGGGCGGAGTGGTTCGAGTCTGGGGGTCTTCCGCATTGGAATCTTTCTTGGGTCGATGATTCGGGAAGCTCAGGATGGATCGTCCTTAGAGCTAATGAGGAAAATGGTTCGGGGTGTGATAGGGTAGATAGTGACTCAAACTCTAATGGAGAGGTGGGATGGAATAGCAACATTCCGGCCACTCAATCGATGTCAATACTAGAGGAGAGGATTCTCGAAACTGAGAGATACCCAGATTTGAATCAATTCATCTCTTCATCTGTAGGGGAAGAAAACTGGGCCCCTGATTCCTCAGTGGGTTACAGACTCTCAGTTACTGAAGAGAATGAGATAATTAGCATTCTGCCTGGTGATATTAATTCTGGGAGAGTTACTTTGACGGTTAGCAGGGAATGGTCTGAAGGCAACATGGATAATTCGATGCTAATGGCAATGGACGCTGAAACTGGAGAAATGATTGCTTGGTACCATATCGAGAAATGACTGGCCGTGCAAAAAGACCATTTTCCACAATTTCATGAGCGTCATATTCAACACCGCTTTGAGCACCGAGAGATTATGACCGGGGGCGACAACTTGGATGGAGAAGCTGAATCCACCATTGTTATTGACGTTGAGTTCACAGAAACAGAGGAACCTGAAGATGCCCCGACTATTGATTCTGTGGATGAGATTAGCAAGGCTAGAGCCAGGACTCCAATGGAGTTACCTCACTCTTTACCTACTCCTGATGGGAGAGCTAGAGTTGTCACGATTACGAATCAGAAAGGGGGGGTTGGCAAGACAACCACGGTCATCAACATTGGAGCGCAATTGGCCCTAAGGGGTCACAGAGTTCTGGTTGTAGATTCAGATTCGCAGGGAAACTGCGCGACTGGTCTCGGAGTCGACAAGAGCAAGGTTAGGACCACCACTAGGGATTTGATACTTAGGCCTGAGACAGCTGTTGACTCGAGGCACGCAACAGCTGTGGAAGGATTGCACATTATCGTTGGAGATCGGAGTCTGATCGGGCTGGAACAGGAGATGCTGAGGCAGTTAGGACGAGAAAGGAGGATGAGAGAGGCCCTAGAACCCCTATTGCCGCACTATGACGTTGTTCTGATCGATACTCCTCCATCTTTGGGACTGGTGACCATCAACGCCCTAGTAGCATCGGACGGGATCTTGATTCCCGTGCAAACCGAATATTTCGCATTGGAAGGCTTAGCAATGCTGGCTGGAACCATTAGAGAAGTAAGGGGCCTATTGAATGGTAGCATTGGAGTTGATGGGGTCCTACTAACAATGCATTCGCAGACTCTGCTAAATCAACAAGTTGCCGGAGAGCTACTGGAAACTTTTCCGGAATTGGTAATTAAACCAGCGATTAGGAGGAACGTAAGGCTTGCAGAGGCCCCTAGTCACGGAATTCCCATTCACCTGCATGACCCATCAAGTGCTGGTGGCAAGGACTACCAAGCGATTGCGAATGCTCTTGAGAAGAGATGGGGACTAGCTTAGGATGAAGCGTGGGCTCGGAAGAGGCCTAGAAGAGGTCTATGCAACATCTGAAGTGCCGGACCTTTCTTCTTTTGTTTCAGAGAATGAAATGCCTGATTCACCAAGGATGGCTGTAATATGGATGGTTTTCGGTAGTTTCTGTTTCGGCACCATGAATGCACTGGTGAAATGGACTAGTAGTAGTGCGGATGTATGGATGATAATTATGGTGCGTTCGGCTGTGATTGCTTTCGCTGTTGCAGCATTTGCCGCTAGTAGGGGCATAAGCCTCCGAGTGAATGATCGGAAGAACATGCTCATCCGTTGCACTGTAGGGCTTATTGCAATGATTCTATACTTCACAGCCCTAGGTAGGATTCCCATTGGCCAAGCCGTAACTCTGCAATACACTGGTCCATTATTCGTAGCCTTGCTGTCTGGCAGGGTTCTTTCGGAGAGAGTCTCCCCCAGTGTGGCACTTCTAGTAGTCACAGCATTTGGGGGGATAGTGCTGATTGTCTCCCCAGATGTGGGCAGTGTTGAGCCAGACGCTTTGCTAGCATTAGGCTCTGGATTCTTCGCGGCTTTGGCGTACATGTACGTCAGAGAGCTCCGTAAGACTGACTCGCCGGCTTCAGTGGTTTTCTGGTTCGCTGCATTTTCCGTAGCCGGTAGCCTTGTACAGTCTGTACCGGATCTCCTGAGTTTGAATGGAAAAACCATTGTGGCGCTGATTGGAATAGGGATTGGGGCGGGTGGTGGCCAGGTAGGTATTACGATGGCATACCACAAGGCAAATGCAGCATGGGTCAGTGCCTTCTCCTACCTTACAGTTATCGTGGCTACATTATACGGCTTTGTCCTTTTTGATGAGTCACTGAGGGTTACCGATTGGTTGGGAGGGTTGCTAATAGTTGGATCCGGGATCGCCTTAGCTTTCGCTGTTCCACCTGAGAAGATAGAAGAAGATGTGTCAAGCTAACTCATTCTATATTCTCACTCTTTCCCTATCAAGCAACGCCACCGAGTGATTGTATGGAAATTGACGCTCCCATGTTTGCATGATTCTGACAATAGTAGTAAAGGGTGTTTGGGGCATCTAATGAAACTGTGAATGTCAACAAACCATCTGTGCCCTGAGTTCCCGTATATGTGATTCCGTTTGTATATTCAGATCCACCACCATGCGTTCCATCACTTGTAGTGGAAATTTTTAGCGGATGAATGGAATTGCTTGACGCGGACTGGTCAAAGGTATATGTGAACCCCCTATAGAGCGTAATAGTACCCTGTTGAATGCCTTCGATGAAGAACTTCATGCTTGAAACGGTGACTGTCGTCTCCATTGCTGTCGGCATGGTGCCATCTGCGCCACTAGCGCCGGCTGGCCCGCTCGGGCCCTGTGCCCCGTCGGCACCATTAGCACCGGCTGGCCCGGCTGGTCCGGTTGGTCCGGTTGGCCCGGCTGGTCCGCTCGGGCCTTGTGCCCCGTCGGCACCATTAGCACCGGTCATTCCAGAGGGACCTGAGATATTTCCAAGATCGGCCCATTCAGAGCCACTCCATACATGGATGTGCATAGTAGAATTAACCAGAAATGCATCGCCCGCGTCTCCTATGTATATCTCACCAAGATCTGAGGTTTCATCCACAGTTCCTAGGATATTGAATGATGTGCCATCTTCTCCGTTCTGGCCGGGCGGGCCTGCTAATCCCTGTGGACCAATTTCACCCGCTGCGCCCTGAGACCCCGTCGCACCTTGGGGGCCCGTCTCACCTTGGGGGCCCGTCGCACCTTGGGGGCCTTGGGTTCCGTCCGACCCGTCAACACCTGAAGGGCCGGTCAGATCAATTTCTTCCCATTGTCCATTTGAACAAGCATGGAAACCGGAGGAAGAAGAAACGTAGTACAGCCTGCCATCTGCCGAAGATTCACAAGGGGGTAAATCGGAGGCGGTCTGAACCAGAAAAACATTCCAATCTTCGAGATCCTCGGAGTCTCCGGTCTCATTTGGTTCGTCTTGTGACCCGATGCATCCAGAGAGGGCCGAGGCGGTCATCAGTAGGGCTAGTAGCATTGTCAATGTGTTCCGACTATTTGTGCGCATGCTTTTGCATGCACATCGAGCTAATTAATCACTCGTAGAACTCGGAGACTTCATCGAGTTCCTTTCGCACTAGATCGGGAACTCGGGCCCCTTCTGAAGGATATCCTACCGGAAGTAGGAGCATAGCATGCTCATGCTCGGGCCGGTGCAGAATTTCCCGCAGGAATCCCATGGGGGATGGCGTGTGAGTCAACGTAGATAGTCCCATATTATGCACTGCCGAGATAAATAGGCCAGCTGCAATCCCGCAAGATTCCTGCGAGTAATAGGTTGGAGCCATTTCTCCATTTGGTCTCTGTCTCTGTGAATGTCTGAACATTATGACAACCCATGGGGCCTCCGTTATGTGCTCCTTGATGTGATCCGTTCCCAGGGGCTCCAGTACTTCGGCCCATTCCTCTGGAATTCTCTCCTCGTAAAATCTCCTCTCTTCATCTTCAGCGGCATCCCTAATCCTGGACTTCATATCTGGGTTGGAAATTGCCACGAATGTCCATGGTTGCAGATGGGCCCCCGAAGGGGCAGTGCTAGCAGTTCTGATGGCTAGCTCGATTAGTTCCCTTGATACTGGTCGGTTAGAGAAATGGCGAGAAGTTCGCCTCTGATTCATCTGGTTGTAGTAAACATGGGCGCGAGAGAGCATCTCTTCCGGCGGTAGTTCAACGAACTCGAGAAGGATGAATCCCGGTTCCTCGGCGCCCCCGCCCATGTGGCTGCTCAGACGCGTCTTGACATCAAGGCTGCCATGGCAACGGATGCGAGTGCTAGAGGTGCAGCGATGTATGGCAGTGTCGGTGCGTCTTCAGCTGCGCCCTCGTCTTGGCAGTGAGATGAGTTGCCTCCCCATGTAGAATTGTCATACCAGCAATTTGACCAGATTTTCCAACCGAATCCTGATTCTGGGACGTGTGTCTCATAGCCGTCTTCGCTTATGAGGACAAACTTCCAATTTAGGTAAGACACGTGGTCATCGGGGTTCTCAAATTGATTACTCACCTCAATATTATTTTTCATGAACAACGAATCACCAGAGTCATCATTCTCGATCGACCCTGGTTCATTGTCCATCTCATGAGTCTGGGGCGAGTAGCAGACTCCGGAGTTGATGCAGGCCTGCGTAATCAAAAGGACCGAAGTTACGTTGCTGCTCCCATTGATAGTTAATGAAATCGAAAACGGCTCTGAGTTGGAAACAAAGCCTTCGTGAGAGATTGAAGATATTTCTGTGCCATTAATTGGTGTAAACTCGTTTACCCCGCTATCTCCTGCTGTGACAGCCAGAGAGTGGATAGTCACCAATACCACTGCTACCAGGACCCTCATAGCGATTGCGTGATCATCATTGCAAATTAATACTGACATCTCAAGTTTCAGTCTCCCAGAGGTCATCTCCAGCCCAGTGAATTGTGGAAATTGCCTTTCCATTGGACATGGACATCATCTCATCGCCATCGACAAGTGCGATACCGGTTGCAATTGGTCCACCAGTCTCCTGATCCCTGATCCAAACAAAATCCCCTTTCCTTAACAAGGGGTCGGCAATATGAATGCCCGCACCCATGCAATCTGCTCCATTCTTCAAAAATGGGATTGCCCCTTTATCAACCGCAACCCAAGAGTTCTCGACATTCCAAAGCTCGATTCCTCTAAGTGTCGGGTACCAAGTCATCTCCCCTCCGACATCAATTTTCATTGCCATTGGAACTCGATCAACTAGGATTAGGTCAACTTCCTGAAAGTGGGCCTGCTCAAGAAATCCCGAGAGTTCGATATCACGGCCCATCCATGAGGAGAGGGTCTCTGATACATCTCGAATCTGCTTCAAGCGGACTGGTGTCCTCCTACGCATGCGCTTGTCGACCATTGTCAATCCGCGTGCATGGTTCCGCATGAACATGATGTCCCTACACCCACACAATTGAAGGGAGAGGCTCCCAGCGAGCGACATGCTTGCGGTGTGTTTGGACTTGGAGGGGATTCTTGTTCCAGAAGTATGGATAAATGTCGCAGAGAGCACTGGGATTGAGTCTCTCCGTCGGACAACAAGGGATGAGCCTGACTACAATCGGTTGATGAGCTATAGACTGGGGATTCTTGATGAAAATGAGGTCACCATAGGTGATATTACGATGGTGATTGACTCTATGGAACCCCTGATTGGAGCCAAGGAGTTTTTAGCCTCACTTGAAAAGAGGTGGCCAACCCTAATTCTATCTGACACTTTTTCCCAATTCGCCAAGCCAATGATGGCAAAACTTGGCCACCCGACCCTATTCTGCCACAACTTAGTAGTCGATGACTCTGGAAGGATCTCGGACTGGGAAATCAGAAGCGAGGATCACAAAAGAAAGACTGTGGGGGCCCTCAAAAGCATGAACTTCAATGTAATTGCTGTTGGCGACTCCTACAACGATACGACGATGCTCAGTGAAGCCAGTACTGGAATTCTGTTCAACCCCCCTGACAATGTAATTGCCGAGTTCTCTCAATTCCCCATAGCGCATGACTACACTGACTTAATGCAGTCCATTGAGTCTGCAGCAATGGACTTGGGAGAACGTTGGTCATGAGTCTTAATGCCTTCCAATCGGTTGAAATAAGGGTGGGAGGTGGGCAGGTCCCATGGCGAAGTGGCACGGGATATCTCGGCGTAAACCCTCAGGCGGACGGTTGAAGCGTCCCAACAGGTACAGAGGGAAGCGCAGGACAGAGGTAGCGAGCGAAGAGCAGCACGCCTTTGTCGGGGAACAGGACGCTCGAAAGAACTATCGAAAGAGGGCTGGTTCTCAGACGGTTAGAGTTCTCAGTGTCAGCCATGCAAATGTAAACATCCCTAAGGAAGGGAAAACGGTTAGGGCATCAGTAATCGGTGTGATTGGAAACAACGCCGATCCGAACTACGTGAGACGGAATATTGTCACCAAGGGGGCTGTTCTGGAGACTGATATTGGCCAAGTCAGGGTGACAAGTAGACCGGGGATGCATGGCGTTATTTGCGGTGTCCTGATTGAAGAGTAATCGCGAAGGTCTCAAGTCTCACCCCCCACCAGGAGGTTTGTTGGCATGGCATCAAGAGACGAGATGACCCTCTGGACTCGGTACTTTGATTCGGGACTGACAAGGGCTCAGGGACGTAGGGTTCCAAAGAGTGCGAGTATCCCCAAGCCTTCTTTGGATTCAATAGTCTGGGCCGCTAGAAGTGCTGGGATTAGGAAGATGAGGCAAGAGCCTGACGCTAGGCACCCATCCAGGCCTCACTCCAAAGAAGGTAGGGTGATACTGCCCCCTAAGCACGCTACTGAGGCAGTGGGTGTAAATAGTAAAGAGGGCGTGATGAAGGCAATTGGAACGTTGCTCAGAAGTCGCATGGAGCAATCGAAGGATGGTGATCAGACGAACAAATACAGTGGATCTGCAAAGGGAAACCGGAGAAGGCAGGCTCAGAGGAAATCATTCAAGCAGAGAGGGGCTGGAAAGAGGCGTTCGAAATTTGGTAAGAAATAGGTCCAATCATTCCAAATCGACATTATAGTGAAGTCCTACGTTTTCTCGACGCTTCAGGGATGATCGGATGACCAACTCCGCACAAATTAGGAGGTTTCGGAGTTCTACCATGGCTTGTGATGGTTTCTTTGTGTGCCAAACTGGCAAGACCCTGTCCCTTAGGATTTTCAACTTACCAAGAGCAGCATGCAACCTATCGTCACTCTTTACTAGACCAACATAATCAGTCATAATTTTTCGTAGTTGAAGGAGGTTTTCCTTCATTGACTCTTGCTCGATGAAAGGCTCTAGGTCATCATCCCTCCAGTTTGGAGGATTTGTGATCACGTGGTCTTTTGTTTCCTCAGAATAATCCTCAATAATTTTCTTGGCTGCCCTCTCGGAATATACTACTGCCTCAAGTAGTGAGTTCGATGCTAGTCTGTTAGCCCCATGGAGTCCGGTTCGTGCTACCTCCCCTATGGCATAGAGCCCGGGCATTTCCCCTCCCCCGGTCATAGCCCTGCCGTATCGATCGACTTTTACCCCTCCTACCAAGTAATGTGAGGCCGGGCGAACTGGAATTGGGTCCGGTCCAAGATTTATTCCATATTGGGATAGTCGAGTAGTGATTGTTGGGAATGATTCTTGCAGCTCTGAAATGTTCAGATGTTCAGTGACCAGCAGAACATTTTCTTCGTTGCTCATCATTAACTCAGTATCCGTGGCCCGGGCAACAATATCACGAGTGTCGAGACTGGCTTTATCCGAGTATTTTGACATGTATGAGAAATCCTCGGCTTTCCCTCCCTCTGACCTCCAATTGGCATGTTCCGATTTGGTCATCAATACTGCACCGAAACCCCTCATAGCTTCTGTGATCAGAAATGGGATATTGGAATCCACGGCTAGGGCGGTTGGGTGGAACTGAATGAACTCCATGTCCGAGATTTCTGCTCCTGCTCTGTGGGCCATGGCCACGCCATCTCCTGTTGCTACCGCAGGATTCGTGGTTGCAAGGTGAAGCATGCCCGCCCCACCAGTGGCAAGGACCACGGCTCCGGCGGTAAGCGTGTATACTGTTCCATTTGGCGCCATTGTCCAAATCCCTGAAATGCCGAGTGAGGGATCGTCGTGATTGGTCCGGATTAGATCAAGAACCATCCAATTCTCCAGAATCCTAAGCCCTGTTTCTTCCTCATCCGACGCATTGCCGACCAAGGCCCTCTCAATCTCTGCCCCGGTTCTATCCTTTGAATGCAGAATTCTACTGTCAGAGTGGCCGCCTTCTCTGGCTAGGTGATATTTGCCCTCTGAGATGGTGTCAAACTGCACTCCATGCTCTACAAGATCGGAGATCCTGTCGGCTGCTTCGTTGACTACTGAACGGACTACTTCTTCGTCACAGAGACCACCGCCTGAGGCCAATGTATCCTGAACATGGCTCTCAAGAGCCTGTTCATCTCCAATTTCGATGACCCCCGCTATTCCCCCTTGGGCCCAGTTGGTTGATGAAGTCGATATTGCCTTCTTTGTGACTATGGTGACATCGAGGCCCTCACGGAAGCAACGCAGAGCCAAAAATAGTCCAGCTATCCCTGATCCGATGACTGCCACATCAGTCACTGGTAGATTCCTGCTACCTTTCCTGATACGCACCCATAACCCCTCGATTGTGAAAATTTTGGCATCCTAACTTACGGAAAGAGTCCAGTTGAAATCATCTGATTCGAATCGCTGCTGTATCGCTGTGAGCGCATTGTAAATTTCCATTGAGATCGGGCCTACTTCTCCATTGCAGTATTCCACTACCCTATTGCTATGCTCAATTGATCCTATTGAAGCAAGAACGGCTGCTGTCCCGACGCAGAAGCATTCATCGGCACCCAGGGCATATTCGACGTCGACCCTTTCCTCTCTAACTTCATAACCTCTTGATTCCGCCAGCT
>PYIL01096014.1_pt1 | contig 11168 bp, 10 predicted proteins | sample 3578041 | NCBI WGS metagenome assembly PYIL01 (sample SAMN08408023, study PRJNA431606) | Marine metagenome isolate SA_KN192-05_S13_150m, whole genome shotgun... | biome: marine; feature: oceanic pelagic zone; material: water; isolation source: 150 m water sample, 0.2-0.8 um fraction ... | reverse complement strand
GGCCCCTATCATCGTCGACGAGGTCTACCGGACACTGCGGGCCATCCGCGAAGCAGGAACGGCGGTGCTCATCGTTGAACAGCAGGTCGGACAGGCCCTCCAACTCTGTGACCGGGTAGTGGTGATGGCCCATGGTGCTGTGGAGTGGGAAGGGCCCGCGGACGAGTCGGCTGATGTGATGGTCGGCCGGATGTTCACTACCGGTGGGGACGGGTAATGGACGAACCGCTGGAGAGAAGAGCAGTCATCTCCGGAGCCGCCCAGTCCGACATCGGCCGTCGGCTCCACCGGTCAGGCCTGGACCTCACCATCGAAGCCGCCCTTCGGGCGGTAGACGACGCCGGCCTGACCGTCGACGACATCGACGGCCTCTCCACCTACCCGGGCTCAGGCGGCCCGTTCGGCGGCGCCTCAGGGGCCGAACTCCACGATGCCCTGCGGCTGTCACTGACCTGGCGGGACGGAGGCCTCGAAACCAGCGGGCAACTAGGAGCCGTGCACAAGGCGGTGCTGGCCGTGGGTGCCGGTCTGGCCCGCCACGTGCTCGTCTTCCGGACCGTCGTCGAAGGCAGCGGCGGTCCGGTAAGGGCCTCAGCCACCGGTGGCGGTGTGCCACCGCCCTTTCGGTACCTGATCCCCTACGGCGCCGCCTCGGCGGCCAACTGGATCGCCTGTTACGCGAACCGCCACATGCACGACTACGGAACGACACGGGAACAACTCGGAGCGATCGCCATCAACGCCCGCAACCACGCGGCGTCCAACCCGAAGGCCATCTACACCGAACCCATGACCATGGAGGACTACCTGGGAGCCCGACCGGTGTCCGAGCCGTTCGGGCTTTACGACTGTGACGTGCCCTGCGACGGGTCCACCGCGGTTGTCGTGTCGCACCGCGACCACGCCGGAGATGTGCCCGAGGTCCCACTCCAGGTCAACGCGCTGGGGACCGCCCACCGAGGACGTCCATCCTGGGACCAGTTCGATGACCTGACCACCATGGGTATGCGCGACTCGGCGGCGTCACTCTGGGGGCGGACCGAGCTCACCCCAGCGGACGTCGACACCGCGCAGCTCTACGACGGGTTTAGCTGGCTGACCCTGGCCTGGATCGAGGCCATGGGTTTTTGTCCCAGAGGTGAAGGGGGCCCCTTCGTGGAGGACGGCACCAGGATCGCCCACGGGGGTGCTCTGCCTCTCAACACCTGGGGAGGACAGCTCTCCGGGGGGCGCCTGCACGGTTTCGGGTTCCTCCACGAAGCGGTGATGCAACTACGCGGCCAAGCCCACTTGCAGGTTGAGGATGCTGAGGTGGCAGTGGTCGGAGCAGGCGGCGGCCCGGAGTGCGGAGCGTTGCTGCTCACCCGGGGGCTGACATGACCGGGACCCCGACCCGTGTTGTCGACCCGGGACCGGAGGACGCGTTCTACTGGACGTCGGGAGCCGACGGGCACCTGCGGATTGCCGGGTGCAACGACTGTGAGCGACTGCACCATCCGCCAGCCCCGGTGTGCCCCTACTGCCACGGCCGGGGACTTGAACCGAAGGTGGTGAGTGGCCGGGGAACGGTGGCCGCGTTCACCATCAACCACCAACCGTTCATGCCCGGTTTCGACCCGCCCTACGCCTTCGGTTTCGTCGAAATAGACGAGGACCCCACCATCAGGCTGGGCACCAACATCGTCGGCTGTGAACTTGATGCCATCCATATAGGTATGACGGTCGAGGTGACCTTCGAAGAGAACGGCGACTACTTCGTACCGCTGTTCAAGCCGACCGGCTCGACCTGATCCGATGGCTGCCGTAGACCTAGCCGGACTCCTCCGCTGCCTGGAAGTGACCGAAACGACCCCCGGCTCATGGACTGCCCCCAACCTCGAAATGGACTACCACCGGATCTTTGGTGGGCAACTCCTAGCCCAGGCCGTCATGCTGGCCACCGCGACGGCTGATGACCGGACAGTCCGCTCCCTCGGCTGCTTGTTCCCCCGTGAAGGATCGCTGGAAAAGCCATTCGCATTCGAAATCGAGTCATCCCACACCGGGCGGACGTTCGCCACGCGACGTATCTCCGCCGAGCAGGCCGGCCGGCCGTTCTTCCTAGCCCAGGCCTCACTCCATGTTTCCGAAGGCGGTCCCGAGCATCAAGAGCAGGCCCCCGACGTGGGAGACCCGATCGATGCCGAACCGGAAGACATGAGCATGATTCCTTGGGAGACCCGGGTGGTTGGCGCGGTTGACCTTCGGGACCGGGCTGCCGGCCCGGCCGAGTACGCCTTCTGGACCCGGGTCAGCGGCGTCGACCTGGATGACAGGACGGCCACCCACCAGGCGTTGCTGGCCTACGCCACCGATTTGACGGTGATCGGCACGGCCCTCCGACCCCTGGAGGGGATCAGCCAGGCTGACGCCCGGGAGACCTTGCACACCGCGGTCACCGGCCACTCGGTTTGGTTCCACCGGCCCTTCCGGATCGACGACTGGTGCCTGATAAGCCAGCGGGCCCCAGTGGTCGCCGGGGCCCGAGCCTTCGGTCACGGCAACGCCTTCGACAGGGACGGGAGGCTGGTGGCCAGTTTCGCCCAGGAATCGATGATCCGGCCCGTCACGGCCTGAGGAAGCCATGGCCGACGTCGACTTCGATCCGTTCAGCCGGGAATTCTTCGACGACCCGTTCGCCACCTACGCCCGCATGCGCGAAGAGGCACCCTGCTTCCATAGCAAGCGATGGGACTTCTACGCCTTCAGCCGGTTCGAGGACATCGTGGCCGTGCACCTCGACACCGAAAACTTCACGTCAACCCACGGTCTGACCTACGAACACCTCATCGACCCCGACTTCGACCCGGGTATCAACCGCAGCATGATCATGATGGACCCGCCCGAGCACAACCGTTACCGCAGACTGGTGAGCCGGAGTTTCACCCCCCGGGCGATGGCCGGCTACCGGCACAAGGTCCAGGACCTCATCGGCAGCTATCTCGATCCGCTGATGGGCTGGGACGGATTCGACATGGTGGAGGACTTCGCCGCGCCCTTCCCGGTGGAGATCATCTGCGCCATCCTCGGCGTACCGGAGGCCGATCGACAGATGATCCGACTCCAAACCGACGCAATGCTTCGCCGGGAGGAGGGACAGTCGTCGGCCAGCCCGGCTCAGATCGAGGCGGCCATCGGTCAGGCCGTCTACTTCCTGGATTTCGTAGCCGACAAGCGGAAAAAACCCGCTGAGGACATGTGCAGTGCCCTAATCGAGGCCCGGGTCGAGACCGAGGACGGCGACCTCGTTTCGTTGACCGACCACGAGATCGCCGGATTCTGCTCCCTCCTGGGAGCCGCGGGAAGCGAAACGGTTACCAAGGCTCTGGGCAATGCAACCGTCCTGTTCCACAGGAATCCCGCCGAATGGCAGAAGGTCCGCGCCGACCCGTCCAAGATCGACAGTGCGGTAGAGGAGGTTCTTCGTTACTGGGCCCCGTCCCAGTACCAGGGAAGGCTGTCGGTCAACGAGACCCAATGGCATGGTGTACGGGTCCTGCCGGGCAAGCCGGTCTTCCTGGTTACCGGGGCGGCCAACCACGACCCCCGCGAGTTCGTCAACCCTGAGGTTTTCGACATCGAACGCCGGCAGCGCCTGGCGCTGAGTTTCGGCCACGGCATCCACGTCTGCATAGGTGCTGCCCTGGCCCGAATGGAGTGCGCGGTGGCTTTGGAAGAGATCCGGGACCGGTGGCCCGACTTCACCGTGGTTGAGGACGGTCTGGAGCGGGTTCAGATGACCAACGTGGCTGGATTCAGCCGAGTTCCGGTGACCGTCTGAGGAGGGGTACCACCGGAAGCCGGCTTAGTCCCGGTTGGTGTCCTTCATCTGGTCCAGGTTGACCAGGATGGGGTAGTCACCGACGGTCATGGCGTTGCCGTGTCCCGTCTGGTGAATATCGAAAACCGACTGGAGAGCGCTATAGAAGCCCTGAACGTCCAGGGTCTGGTTGACGGCCCGCTTGGCCTGGGCGAGGGCGAAGGGATGCATCTCGGCGATCTGGCCGGCCAGGTCCATTGTCTCGGACAGCAGGTCGTCGAGCGGCACGACCCGGTTGACCATCCCCAGCTCCAGGGCTTCCTGCGCGGTAATCGGCTGTGCGGTGAACAGCATCTCCTTAGCCTTCCGGGCACCCACCTCCCAGGTGTGGGCGTGGTACTCCACCCCGCCGATGCCCATTCGCACGACCGGGTCAGAGAACCGGGCGTTGTCGGCGGCCACAATCAGGTCACAAGGCCAACACAGCATCAACCCACCGGCGATGCACTGTCCCTGCACTGCGGCGATGGTCGGCTTCGGGATGTCGCGCCACCGACGGCTATAGCCCAGATAGTGGATCGTCTCCCATTCGTAGATGGCCTGAAGGCCCCGGACATCCCAGTCAACCCCGGGCCGGGGCGTGGCTTCCCCGGCCTCCCGGCCGACCGCCGCGTTGCTAGCTGTGATGTCATGGCCCGAGCAGAAGTGCTTGCCTTCAGCACGCAGGACGATTACTCGGATCTCACGGTCAGCCGCCGCCTCCTCGAACGCGGCGTTCAACTCGTCCAACGCCTGTTGATCGACCGCGTTGGCCTTTTCGGTCCGGTCGAGGGCTATGACCCCAATCGGACCGTCCACTTCGTACCGGATGTGTTCCACGGCGACCTGCGATCTTCGGCGTGTGTGCCAGCCGACACTAGTGGGGGCACGGAGTGGCGTCGCAGCCCTCCGCAGCTTTCGGGCCTGAGGGGACGCGGGAGTACGCTCGCCGAATGGCCCGACCGGACTTCCGTGCCTTCGACGCTGATAACCACTACTACGAAGCCGAAGATGCCTTCACCAGGCACATCGAGCCCTCGATGGCCAAGCGCTGCATGCAGTGGGCGGAGGTGGGCGGGAAAAAGCGCCTGTTGGTCGGCGGCCGGGTCAACAAGTTCATCCCCAACCCAACCTTCGACCCGATCGCCCGACCGGGGAGCCTCGAGGATTATTTCCGGGGCCGCAACACCGAAGGCTTGGACCTAGCCACCATGTTCGGCGACCTCGACCCGATCTCCGAGCATCCAGAGTTCCGGGACCCGACCGCCCGACTCGCCGTCATGGACGACCAGGGCCTGGAGTCGGCCTTCCTATTTCCCACCCTCGGGGTTGGCATGCAGGAGGCACTCAAGCACGACATCCCGGCTCTCCAAGCGGCGTTTAGCGCTTTCAACTCCTGGCTCGACGAGGACTGGGGATTCGACCGGGACGGTCGACTGTTTGCTGCGCCCATGCTCACCTTGGCTGACCCTGACAGCGCCGTGGCCGAAATCGATCGGATTCTTGCCATGGGGGCCCGGATCGTGGTGATGGTGCCCGGTCCCGTGCCGACCGACGACGGCTACCGCTCTCCGGGAATGACCGACTACGACCCAGCCTGGGCCAGGCTGCAGGAAGCCCGAGTCCCAGTGGCCTTCCACGCCGGCCTCAGCGGAACCGGCCAGTACGCCAAGGTCTGGGAATCGGGTACCGGCCAGTTCGAAGCCTTCCGGCACTCGGCTTTCCCCCTGGTGGCTTTCACCGACCGCAGTATCTCCGACACCTTCGCCGCACTGATCTGCCACGGGGTCCTGGACCGCTTCCCGGAACTCCAGCTGGTGTCGATCGAAAACGGTGGTATGTGGGTGCCTGAGTTGTTCCGGCATCTGACAGCCGCCCACGGGAAGATGCCCTTCGCCTTTCCCAGTCATCCCGTCGAACGTTTCCTGGCCAGCGTCTGGGTGTCTCCGTACTTCGAGGACGACATGCCCCTCCTCAAGGACCTACTGGGGGTCGATCGGTTGCTGTTCGGGTCGGACTTTCCTCACGCCGAAGGCCTCCCCGAACCGCTGAACTTCATCGACGAATTGGAAGGGTTCAGCGATGATGAGGTGCGGAAGGTGATGCACGACAACGCCTACCGCCTTCTCGGGGCCAACTGAGGCCTTGCCCCACTCGAAGAACGTGGCTGACTCTCGGGCCCAGGACGAACGACGGGTCCAGTTCCCGGCCCACGAGCCGACAGCCGCGGGCCTGATTCGTGAGGCGGCCGATCGTTGGGGAGACCGGACCTTGGTCGTTCTCGACGACCAACGAGTCACCTACCAAGAGGTGGAGCGGCGCTCAGCCGAGATGGCCCGCTCTCTTCTAGCCAGTGGAGTAGTTCGGGGTAGCCGGCTGGGCCTTCTGGCCCCGAACAGTCCCGACTGGGTTGTGGCCTGGCTGGCCGCTACGCGTATCGGAGCGGTAACGACCCTGCTCAGTACCTACGCACGGCCGAGGGAACTCGGCTGGGCTCTCGGCCACTCGGGAGTCGAAGTTCTGCTCACCGTTGACCACTACCTGGGCCACCGTTACCCCGAGGAACTGGAAACCGCGATCTCCGGCCTGGCCGACCAACGCCATGGCGAGATCAAAGTGGCCAGCCATCCGGACCTCACCACGGTTTACCTGTGGAACGGCACCGACCGGAGGTGGGCATCGACCGTTGACGGGCTAGTAGCTGAAGCCTCAAGGACCACAGACGCCGAGCTGGCAGCCGCCGAGGCCGCGGTCGGTCCCGACGACCCGATGGTGATCATGTACACCTCGGGTAGCACAGCAGAGCCGAAAGGGGTGATCCATGGCCACGGCGCCGTCGTACGGCACCCCTACAACCTCCTGCCCTTCCGCGACCTAGTACCCGGGGATGTCCTCTACACGCCGATGCCTCTGTTTTGGGTAGGCGGTCTGACCTACACCCTCGTTTCGGCGATGCACGCCGGGGCGACCGTCGTGTTCGAGGAGCGTTTCGAGGCCGGGGCAACCCTCGACCTCATTGAGGCGGAGAGGGTCACCCACGTGATCGGGTGGCCCCACATGAGCCGGGCCCTCACCGAACACCCGTCGTTCCCGGACCGGGATCTGTCAGCCGTCCGGGGGGGCAGTCTTGACGCGCTCCTCCCCCCCGACTTACGGGTCGGCGACCCTGAACTGCGAGCCAACTCCCTAGGCATGACGGAATCGCTCGGGCCTCACTCCATCGAACTGATTGGCAGTGCCCTCCCTGAGGACAAGCGGGGTTCGTTCGGACGAGCCGTGCCGGGTATCGAACACCGAATCGTGGACCCGTCCACTGAGGCGGACGCTCCCGAGGGCGAACTGGGGGAGATCTGGATCCGTGGCTACCCACTGATGCTGGGGCTGGTGGGGCTGGCCGAGCATGACGTCTTCACACCCGGCGGCTGGTATCGGACCGGCGACGTAGGCCACCTTGACGCTGACGGGCATCTCTACTTCAAGGGTCGGATGGGTGATCAGATAAAGACCTCGGGGATGAACGTCATGCCTCGCGAAGTCGAGTTGGTCATCGAGGAGCAGCCCGAGGTGATGCACGCCTTCGTGGCTGGCGTGGCCCATGCTGAACGAGGCCAAGATGTGGTTGCTGCAGTGGTCCCCCGATCCGGCATGTTCGTTGACCCGGAGGAGATTCTGGAGCGCCTACGGGGGGACCTGTCCTCCTACAAAGTGCCCCGCCACGTGGTTATCTACTCCAGTCCGGACGACCTGCCCTGGCTAGAAAGCGGCAAGATCAACCTCCGAAAGCTGGCCGGGATGCTGGCCGAGCGCTACGCCCCCTGACCTACCGGGGTCCGAGGAAGGCCGAGTAGCCGCTCGGCGATGATCGTCCGCTGTACCTCGGTGGTCCCGCCGGCGATACCTGCCGCCTTGCTCCATAGCCACTGACGCTGCCAGGTTCCGGCGGCCAAATCACCCCCAGGGGTCGGCCACAGCGGGGCCTGATCTCCGAGCACCACCAGTGCTGCGGTGGACAGGCGCTGGGTCATCCCAGTCCAGGCCAACTTGACCAGACTCGACTCGGGACCGGGTTCAATCCCCCGGGCCAACCGCGACAAGGTTCTCCAGTTATGGAGGCGCAGGATCCTCAAAAGGACCAGGGCGTCGACCAGGGCGTCGTCGACGGCCGGCTCGCCTAGTCGCCCGCTCCGAGAGGCCAGGGCGATTAGATCTTCCAAATAGACCTCATGGACGACCTGTTCCTTGAAGGGGAACCCGACACCCCGTTCGTGGGCCAGCGTTGTATTGGCCACTGCCCAACCCTGGTGGAGACCGCCGATGAGTTGATCCTCGGGGACGAACACCTCGTCGAGGAACACCTCGTTGAACTCCGACTCACCGGTGATCTGACGCAAGGGCCGGACGTCGACACCCGGAGCGTCCATGGCGATGGCCATGCACGAGATACCGCTGTGCCGGGGAGCGTCGGGATCCGTGCGTACCAGGGCGATGCCCCAGGCGGCGTGCTGAGCGTAGGAAGTCCAGACCTTCTGGCCGCTGACCCGCCAACCGCCCTCGGTTGGTTCAGCCCGGGCCCGGAGGGCCGCCAGGTCGGAGCCGGCGTCGGGCTCGCTGAACAGCTGGCACCAGATCTCGGAGGCATCCAGGATCGTCGGCATCCACTGCTGCTGCTGCTCGACAGTGCCCCGGGCCAGCAAGGTCGGACCGACATGGCTGATCCCTACACGGTTGATCGGTTGGGGTGCTCCAGCCCGGGCGTACTCCATGTTGTAGAGGGCGACCTCCACTGGGCTCGCGTCGCGTCCACCGACGGATTCCGGCCAAGAAATAGCCACCATGCGGGCGGCAGCCAGCGTGGCCTGCCAGGACCGGCCCCAATCAACCTCGTCGTTGACCGAGCCGAACGGCTTGGGGTGCTCCACGTGCTCGGCCAGCCAACTCCGAACCTCCGCGGCGAACACCTCCTCAGAGGCCGTGAGGGTGAGATCCATGGTCCTGTCGTAGCACGTGAGGTCGGTCCGTGCCGGTTGGCTGGCGACCCCGGTCCTGGAGGATCATGTCGGCCAGGAGGACACTGAGGATGAGCGATGACGAGTCAGCAATCCGCAGGCTGTTGGCCGACTACTGCCATCTTCTCGACGACGGTCGGTTCGACGAGTGGATTGCCCTTTTCGACGACGACATAGTGTTCGTCGTCATGGGCAGCCGCCTCCGAGGTCAGGATGAGGTCCGGAGTTTCATCGAGCCCACCCAACAAGAGGGTGACCGAGGTCGGCACATGCTGAGCGAGCCCGTCATCGAAGTCGATGGCGACACAGCGCGGGTGGCCACCGACTACACGTTCATTTCCCGGGCCAACAGCATCCTGTCGACGGGCCGCTACCTCGACACGATGCGTCGAACTTCGGACCGCTGGTGCTTCGCCTCCCGGGAGATCGTCTTCAGCGGCGATACCCCAGTGGGCGTCGACGGGTGAGACCGGTTCAACGACCGTCCCGTCCGGGGGGCAGGTGAATCTCACCGAGGCCCTGGATGGCGCACCAACCCGGGACGACCTGGTCGTGGCGGGTGGCGACCGGTTATCGACCTCGGAACTCGAGGCGGCCACCTCTTCGGTGGCTGCGGCACTGGCTTCACGGTCGGTGGGGCGCGGCGACCGCGTGGCCTTCCAGTTGCCAGTCAGTGTCGATGCCGTGGTCCTCTACAGGGCCTGCTGGCGACTCGGCGCGGTGGCTGCCGCCCTCCACCCGCGGGCTGGTGCGGCCCAGTTGGTGGCCGCCCTCGAAGTGTTGAACCCGGCCGTCCTGGTGGCCGGTTCAAGCAGCCCGGCGGCTGAGCTAGCCGACGTGCTGGACGCCAGTTCGCTCCGTGGTAGCGGAGAAGTCCCACCGGTTTTCGTGGCACCCTCCGATGACGCTCTGGTGATGTTCACCTCGGGATCCTCCGGTGCCCCAAAGGGTGTGGTCCACACCCACGGCGGGCTCCTCTACAAGGTCCGCCAACTGCTCGAAGTCCACGGTCTGGGTCCGGAGGATGTGATCCTCATGCCGGCCCCTTTGGCTCACGTCTCAGGCCTACTTCATGGGGTCCTGGTGCCCGGGGTGGCCGGCATGCGCACTGTGCTGATGCCCCGCTGGGATCCAGCTGACGCACTGGGGCTGATTGAAGCCGAGGCAGTCAGCTACATGGTGGGCCCGCCTACCTTCTTCCTGGCTCTGATGGACGACCCCGCCTTCTCTCCGGAACGCACCGGGTCGCTTCGGATGTTGTCCTGCGGCGGGGCGGACGTGACACCGGCTTTCGTGGAGCGGGCCCGGAACGAATTGGGGGCGGTCGTCAAGCGGTCCTACGGGTCAACCGAGGCCCCGACGGTTGCCACCAGCCGGTTCGACGATCCTCCCGAGCGGATGGCCTGTACCGACGGTCGGTCCTTTGACGAAACCCAGATCCGGGTCGATGGCCACGGCGAGGTGTGGGTACGCGGCCCCGAGGTCGCCCGCGGCTACCTGGAACCGGCACAGGGCGAAGGGGTGTTCGTCGACGGGTGGTTCCGGACCGGCGACCTGGGTCGACTGGACGGAGAATGGTTGACCATCACCGGCCGGTCGGACGACCGGATAATCCGGGGCGGTGAGAACATCTCGGCCCGGGAGGTAGAGATGCACCTTGAAGCCCACCAGTCGGTTGACCAGGCCGTGGTGGTCGGCGTGCAGGACGACCACCACGGGGAAAGGGTGGCAGCGTTCGTGGTGACATCGGATGGCTTCGACCTCGAGGCCTGTCAGGCGTGGTTCGCGACCCGGGGACTGGCCCCGTTCCTGACTCCGGAATATGTGGAGGTGGTCGAGCGGCTCCCGCTTCTGGCCTCGGGAAAGTTCGACAGATCCGAGCTTCGGTCCCGTCTGGAGACCCACCGGTGACCGGCGGAACCATGCGGGCCGCCATTTACCGGGGGAAAGAGGACCTCGATGTAGTGGAGATAGCCGTACCCCCGGTCGGGCCGTCCGAGGTGCGGGTGGCTGTCGAGTACTGCGGGGTTTGTGGGACCGACCTCCACGACGTTCTCGACGGATGGGGAGTTTCGGGCAGCATCGGAGGCCACGAATGGTCAGGTCGAGTCGTCGAGGTCGGCTCCAGTGCCCGTTTGGAGATGGGCACTCTGGTAGTGGGCCATCCGGGGAGTGCATGCGGCCGGTGTGCGGCCTGCCAGGCCGGTCGACCCAACCTCTGCGAGAGCCGGTCCACCGCCGGGGTGGAACAGTCCCACGGCGCGTTTGCCGACTACGTGGTTGTTGACAGCGACCAGGCGCTGACGGTGCCCCCCGGGGTGGAG
>PYIL01070708.1_pt1 | contig 11176 bp, 10 predicted proteins | sample 3578041 | NCBI WGS metagenome assembly PYIL01 (sample SAMN08408023, study PRJNA431606) | Marine metagenome isolate SA_KN192-05_S13_150m, whole genome shotgun... | biome: marine; feature: oceanic pelagic zone; material: water; isolation source: 150 m water sample, 0.2-0.8 um fraction ... | reverse complement strand
GACAGGTCGTAGTCGTCGACGATGGGCTGTTTGGCCAGGGCGAGAATCATCGGTGGGACGGCGTAGAACTTCGTGATGCGGTGCTCTTGGAAGAGTTCGAGAGCACGCACGAAGTCGAATCGCGGCAGTGTGATGACCGTTGCACCGTTGGCGAGCAGGTTGTTCATCAGGACCTGCATCCCGTAGATGTGGAAGAACGGCAGCACAGCGAGGGTGGCTTCCCCATGGTGTACGTCGAGGACTGGCCCACACTGAGCGAGGTTCGCCACGAGGTTCTTGTGAGTCAGCATGACCCCTTTGGCCAGGCCAGTAGTGCCCGACGAATACGGCAGGGTCACCACGTGTTCATCCACGTCGACGGCTACCTGATTGCTCGGGGTCCCGTACATGCCGACTAGGCGCTGGGACCCTTCGGCCTTGTCGAGGAAGATCACGTCGGTGACAGCTGTCCCTTCGATGGCCTCGGTGGCGAGCGGTGCCAGCGCCTCGATCGTGAAGAGCAGGACTGCGCCCGAATCGATGAGTTGATGGCGAATCTCTTCGGCGGTGTAGGTGGGGTTCAGCGTCGTCGTCGCCAAGCCCGCCACGGCTGCACCATGGAACACGATCGCGAACTCCGGCATGTTCGGCGCCATCAGCGCAACGATGGCGCCTACCTCAAGGCCGCGAGCTGTGAGCCCGCCCGCTAGGGCACGGATCGCGGTGGTGAGCTCGGCGAAGGTGTGGCTCGAGCCAGTGACGCCGTCGATCATCGCTACACGGTCGGGATAGGTGCCGGCATTGCGGAACACGTAGTCGGTGACCGTGGAATCGGGGATCTCCACATCGGGTAGTGGCGAAAAGTGGATGTTGGTCATGGGTTGCTCCCAGTGGATCAGTCGAAAGCAGCGACGCCGGGGGCCATGGCGCTTTCGCGCAGCCGGCTGATCCGGCCCTGGCCCATGTACTCATTTTCGCTCATGACCGAATCATCTGCGTCCTGGCTGCGACGATCTCCGCCAGCTCTGTCAGCATTGCCATGTCGTGGTCGGTCATGAATCCCCTCTCCGGCCAGTCCTCAACTCCCAGCTCCCAGCACTGCCTTGGTCTCCAGGTACTCCTCGAAGCCGTGCCTGCCCCATTCACGGCCGTTGCCGGACTGCTTGTAGCCCCCGAAGGGTGCGTGGAGGTCGGGGCCGGCTCCGTTCAGGTGCATGGCTCCAGTCCTGATCCGGCGGGCGACCGCAAGTGCCCGGTCGTGACTACCCGAGATGTAGCCCGAGAGTCCGTACGACGTGTCGTTGGCGATATCCACGGCGTCGTCGTCATCCTCGTAACCGATGATCACCAGAACCGGACCGAAGATCTCCTCCCGGGCGATGCGCATGTCGTTGGTGACGTCGGCAAACAGGGTGGGTCGCACGTAGAAGCCGGTGTCCAACCCATCGGGTCGCCCGCAGCCCCCGCAGACCAGGGTGGCACCCTCGTCGATGCCGATCTGGATCAACTCCTGGATCTTGATCCACTGGGCTTCGGACGCGACCGGCCCGACGGTGTTTGCCAGGTCTTGTGGATCGCCGACGGACAGCTGGTCCATCCCCAGCTCGGCCAGTCGGGCCGCCTCGTCCATGCGGTCTCGTGGGACCAGCATGCGGGTGCCGGCGTTGCAGGACTGGCCCGAGTTGAGGCACATCTCGAACGCGTCACGGCTTATCGCCTCCTCGAAGCAGGCATCGTCGAGGATGATGTTGGCGGACTTCCCACCGAGTTCCTGTGCGACGCGCTTTACGGTCGGCGCCGCATTCTTGGCGACCTCGATGCCCGCCCGGGTCGAACCAGTGAAGGACACCATGTCGATGTCGGGATGGGCCGACAGGTATGCACCCACGTTCAGCCCATCACCGTTGACCAGGTTGAAGACGCCAGCGGGAACTCCTGCCTCGTCGAGAGCTTCCGCGAAGACGATTGCGCTCAATGGCGAGACCTCCGAGGGCTTCACCACCATCGTGCACCCGGCCGCCAAGGCTGGAGCGACCTTGCAGGCCAACTGGTTGATGGGCCAGTTCCACGGGGTGATCATCCCAACCACGCCCAGTGGCTCTCTCACGATCAGGGCTGTGTCCTTGACGTACTCGAACTCGTAGGTACTCAGCACCTCCATCGCCGTGGTGACGTGGTAGATCCCCATCTCTGCCTGCATCGCCCTCGCCAGGCCCCGTGGTGCCCCCATCTCCAGGGTGATCGCCTCGGCGAACTCCTCGAGGCGGGGTCGGAGGGCCGAACGGACCCTGTCCAAGAGGTCGAGACGCTCGTCGACGGTCGTCAGCGAATACGTCGCGAACGCAGCCTTCGCCGCTGCTACCGCAGCATCCACATCGGCCGGGCCGCCCATGGCGATTGTGGCGACGGATTCCTCAGTCGCCGGGTTGATCACGTCGAGCGTGTCGGCGCCCACCGGGGACACCCAACTTCCATCGATGTAGAACTGCCCCGTGTTCTTCATTGAGCCAGCGACCGGATCATCCCGGTGCGTCCACGCGGCTGAGGAACTCGTTCGCCCCGAGCACGCCCGCAACTGCCTTCGTGGGCTCGACCATGAACGGGTCGATTGGAGCACCGGTCGCGTTGACCAGCCGGTTGGCCATGTGGAAGCCGGCTATCACGGTCAGGCAGTCGACGAGGACAGCGTCACCCATGGTCGACCTGACCTCCGCCTTCACCTCGTCCAGGTCAGCTCGCCCGAATGTCGCGTCGACCAACCGGGCCACCAGCTCACCGTTGTCGACCCCGCAATCGCCGTGTCCGGGTCCCGTCGCCACCTCCAGCGAGATCTCCTCACCTTGCCCACTCTGACCGAGTAGGACCGCGTGGGTGGTCGCTCAATAGAAGCACTCGTTAAGAGCAGAGGTACGGGTGGCGAGCAGTTCGAAGTGTGGACGCTCGATCGACCAGTTCCGGCCGGAATCGAGCTCGCTGAGGATTCCTCCGGCGATGTAGTGGGCGTCTATGAGCATCCACAAGATCGCGGCCTCGGCGGGAACGAGGTTCAGGGTCCGGCGGACGTTGGGCGCCTCCATGGGCATGTCCGGGGACCAGTGGGTGTCCTCGAGGGGAGCGGTCGGAACCCAGTGCCGGGCGATCTCGACGCCGTCGGGTCGGTATCGACTCGGCTCTCCGGCTCGGGGCTCGGATAGGGCGAGGCGATCCATCGACAACGAGTCGGCGAATCGGTCGACCATGTTCGCCATTGAGACCAGGCTGAGAACCTCCACGTACTGTTCTGCGCTCACCTGGTCCGGGACAAACGAGTCGTACCAGTCGCGGGTGAGCGTCGAGGTGTGGTTGGTGATGCGCCAGATGATGTCCACCACCGCAGCCGGCAGCACATGGTCATCGGCCACGAGGCCATCCACGGTCGAAGGCCTGACCCACGGCGACAACTGGTCGGCGTCCCAGGCCGTACGCACCTCGTTGACGATGGCGAAGCGCTCGGTCGCCGACCACCATGTCCCCGGGGAGGCCCAGTGCTCGAGTAGTGCCGCGTGGGCCTTCAGGACAGCGTCCCGAATGGGCAACTCGGTCTCGTAGATGCTCGTCTGTGTCACCACTACACCAACCTCGCTTCTGTCGGATCCGGCTGCTGGTACTTCCAGTAGGTGCTCTTCGTGAGCATGCGCTCATCCTCCGTGATGTCGTAGAGGTCAACGACGTCGACCTTGAAGGCCCGCTCTTCCTTCACGTCGATGGCGGACATCCGGAAGGTCTGCACCACCAGGCGGGGAGCGAAGCGTTCGGCCAGGAAGTTGAACCGGACACGGGCCCAGTTCTTCTTTCGCCATCGAAGCTCTTCGATCATCTCGTCCAGACCGCTGAGGACCCTGCCGGTCGGCAGCGGATCGTCAACGTTGAAGTAGTGGAGGTTCCACCTGAAGCCGGGGGCCAGAACCTCTGCGAGGCCCTCGGTGCTCATGCTGACGTAGGCCCACCGGAACCGTGTCATGAGGCCGCGGTAGTCAGGCATGTCCGATGCCCCCTGTTGGCCCTGATCGTCCACTACGAGGCTGGGTTCCAGCATGGCTGGTCCACTTTCCAGTCGACAGGGTTGCCGAACGTCTCGTCGTAGGTGAACCGGTTCACAGGGGGACGCTTGGCGAGCCCCCAGTTGCCCAGCGGCTTTCCCACCGGGATCATTGCGTGGAACTCCCAGTCGGAATCTTCGGGAATCCCGATGAGTCGGTCGGTCTCCTCTTGATGGAACCGGAGCACGGTGGTGAAGGTCGTCCCGAGACCGCAGGCACGGGCAGCGAGACAGAACTGCCAGGCAATCGGGAACGACGTGGAGCCGAACCCCGGGAGCCCGACTACGAAGATCAAGACTGGGACGTCCACCAGGTTTTCTGCCAGCCAGCCTGCGGTCTTGACGGTTGCAGGGTCCGGTGGCCCCGCCGGGTCGTTGGGGTCCGGTGGTGGGGCCGGTGCACTGTAGAGCTGCTTCATCCCGTCCGCGTAGAGCGTCTGGAGCTCGGACTTCGTACTGCGGTCGCGGACTACGACGAACCGGACGCGCATCCGGTTACCCCCCGACGGTCCGCGCATCGCGGCGTCGAGGAGTTTGGCGATAGTTTCGTCGTCGATGGGGTCCAGGGCCAGGCGACGCATGGCCCTGGTCGTGTACAAGAGCTCGAGTGCATCCATTGCTGACTCCTATGCCTGGGCGTGGGCGGGTGCCGGTTGCAGCGCTCGGACCTGGTCCATCACACCGCCGAATAGATGGAGGGAACGCATCACCAGTGGCCAGGGCTGACCGCCGTAGTCACTCTGAATGGTGAAACGATCGATAGGCGCGAGCGAGGTGAAGGCGCCGATGCGGTCGACCACTTCTTCCGGGCTGCCGTTCACCACCGCACACTCGGGGCTCGCGAAGTCGGTGACGCGAGCCGGAAGCTCGACCTCGTCTTCGTGCACGCCCATCCGCTTGCCAAACACCCAGCGTTGGAAGGGCGCCTGGTAGATGCTGAGATGATCTCGAGCCTCCTGCGATGTTGGTGCCACATGAACGTGGGCGTGGAGGTCTACCCAGGGGTTGTGCGGGTGGCCGGCGTCGAAAAAGGCCTCTTGGTAGGCAGCAACCACTGGGGCGAGCTGGTTGCGGTCGAAGGACAACATGGTGATCGAGATACCGAGGCCGAGCTCAGCTGCGGCGATGGCTGACTCTTCGCGTGAGACGGCGACCTTGATGGGGATGCATGGTTCCTGCACGGGCCGGGGCTGCAGCGTGACACCGTTGAGCGGTGGCCGGAACTCGCCCGACCACGTCACATCGGTTTCGGTCCACAACCGCAGCAGCAGTTCCAGACCCTCCTGTTGCATATCAACAGCTCGTTGAACGTCCTGACCGAAGTAGGTATAGGCGTACGGCTCAACCCCTCGTCCGACCCAGACTTCAGCCCGGCCGTCTGACACGACGTCGACGGTGGCAAAGTCCTCGGCGACCTTCACCGCATCATGATGAGGCAGCAACGTCACGCCGGAACCCAATGTGATCGTCGAAGTTCGCCCCGCAAGCCACCCCAGGAACACAGGCGGCGATGCAGTGATGAAATCACTGAAGTGGTGCTCCCCCACGAACACCGCATCGAACCCCGCCGGTTCGGCGTAGTCGAGGTACTCCAGTATGTCGCGATGGCGTTCGGCCTGCGTGGTGCGTACACCTGTCGCCGGGTCAGCACGGTGGTCGCCGAGAGTCAGCAGTCCAAGTTCCATAGTCGAGTGTTTATCCAAACGGTAAGGTTCTGTCAACCATGGGTTTCCCTCGAGCCGATGCCTCAGGAAAGAGCCGCGACCATCGTGGCCAGAGCAGCCAGGACCAAAAGCCCGAGAATCAGCCGACGAAACGCAACGGGAGCAACGTGTCCTCGCACCCGCAGCCCGATGGACCACCCGAGAATCATGGCCGGGATCGCGACGACGGTCACCCCCAGTACCTCATCCGTCAGCCGACCGGCAAAGCCGAACAGCGCCACACCCACGGCCGAGGTCAGACCTAGGACGGCACTCGTGGTCGGGCGAAAGGCATGTGGCGCCAGTCCCCGGGCCTGGAGCACCAGCACGGTTGGCGGCCCGTTGGCACTGAGGCTCGTGGTCAAGACCCCGGTGGCGAAGCCGGCGCCGAACTCGACCGAGGCACGACTGCCGGAGAGCTGGACACCCGACCCCAGGATTGCGACCGCTGCGAGGATCGCGCTCGCCAGGGCGAAGCGCAACGCAACGACTGGCATCGCCGCGAGCAGCGCTAGGCCCACAGGAAGGCCCGGCAACGCACCTAGAAGAAGTAGCCGAACCGCCCCTCGGTCGATGTGGCGCCGCTCACCCCACGCAAGGAGCGCACTGTTCGCAACCAGCAACACGGTTGCTACCGCCACTGCCTCTTTCGGGTCGATGACGAGTCCGAGCGGCGGCACGGCGAGCAGACTGAACCCGAAACCGGCAACCGTCTGGCCGAACGCCGCGAATGCGACGATCAGGGCAGACACGAGGACGACTTCGACGCTCATCCCAGACTGCCTGTAACCAACGCCCCATGCCCTCCTGTGGCCCTAGGATCACAGCACAGGATGTTAGCCCATCGGTAAGACTTGTCGATTCTGTCGCCTCTTCAACTGCGACATGACGATCACTCTGAGCCGTGAACCAGCCACGCGTTGATCGCCTGGAGGTGCGTCGCGATCTCGGCCATGCCGCGGGGATCGACGGCCGAAGGCAAGGGCCGCAAGATCGTCCATCCCAACTGGAGCGCGATAGACGCGAGGGCATCGCCGGCGGTATGGAGGTGAGCTGCCCGATCGCGTAGCCCGATACCTCGCGCGGCCAGCATCTCCTCCATGAGCCGTTCCATACCGCGCAACTCGAACTCGGGCGGCGGCCGGTCACCAAGGAGTCGACTGGCCCAGGCCCGAAGGAAGGCGCGGTGCCGAGAGAACACATCGAAGACACCGTGCGCCATCGCATCCTCGACATCGAGGACATCCCTCAAGAAGCGCTGGTGGAGGTGCACCAGAGCTTCGTCAAAGACGGCAGTCTTCGTGCCGAAGTAGTGGTTCACGAGGCCATAGTTGACCCCTGCTGCGGCAGCAAGCTCACGCCCAGTTACTGCAGTTTCGAGACGCGTCTCAAGAAGCGTTTCGGCGGTGTGCAGCAAGCGCTCCCGACCGCGGCCACCCGGAAGCGTTTCATCAACCGAACTAGTCGGCTCAACCCGTGTTGGAAAGAGTGGAAGGGCCGCTACGTCGGCCAAAGAGCGAACCCGGTCACCGAGCCGAGTCCAACACGCGCCCCAGTCTTCATCGCTAATCCCGAGTCCCCTACATAGCGGATCGGCGAAGACTAGAGCGCCCAGCGGGATCGCCGCCCACGTCGCTGCTATAGCGGTCTCGAACAGCGGGTCACGATCTGGGCCAATCGCCGTCAACCGACCACGGATCAACTCGACGGGTCCACCGTCAGCGAGGACGCTGAGATCGACGGGACCGGGGTCGAGCAGGACTTGGGCGATGGCGCGCCAGAACTCCGGGTAGTCGGCAGCTGCGAGCGGGTCGGGCAGGTCACTCGAGTTACCGAGCGTCTCTTGAATAAAGCGATCCCGCTCTTCTAGGACTGCGAACGTGACGAGATCGTCAACCGATCCGAACATCTGCTGGACCTGGGCATGGTGTACCTGAGCGGTACGAGCGATGGATCGACCCGATACCGATGATGGGCCGTTGGCAGCCACGGCCTGCAATGCGCTGGTCATCAACCTGCGGCGGCTACCCCCTCTGATCCAGGGCCTGTCGTTCACTACCCGGACGGTATCAATGATGCATTGACCCGAACCCTGAAGGACCCACTTGCGTCAAGAGCAGACCTAGTTTATCCTCTATCTTACCATATGGCTAATACATAGGGTGAAGTCCGGCGCGGAGTCGGAGGAAATTATGACTGGGGGACCTCATGAAGTTTGGACGTAGAAGCACTTGGCGTTTGCCGTTGGCGATTCTCACTGCACTCGCCCTGATGGCCGCGGCATGCGGCTCTGACGCCACCGAAGACACCGCTGCTTCTGTGGCTACTACGGCTGCACCGGCTACTACGGCTGCACCGGCTACTACGGCTGCACCGGCTCCAGAGGAGGTCGCCACGGTTGCCGACCATCTGGGTGATGGTTCGTTGGGCACTGTTGAAGTGGATTCCGGTGAGGACATCCAGATTCGGTCGTTGAACGCGATTTCCGGTGATGTGGCGTTCCTCGGCATTCCGAACCAGCGCGGTGTCGAACTCGCTATTCGCGACTACGGATCCATTGGTGGCCACGACGTCACGATCGGCACGGGTCTGGACGACCTGTGTTCGGCTGATGGTGGCCAGGCGGCCGCTCAGACGATCGTGGCCGACGAGGACGTCGTGGGCGTGATCGGTACGTCGTGTTCGGGCGCTGCGGCTTCTGCGGCTCCGCTGATCAGCGAGGCCGGCATGGTCATGATCTCGGGATCGAACACCTCGCCGTCGCTCACCAGCGACCTGGCTGGCACGGCCGGTTCGAACAACTACCCGGGCTACTACCGGACCGCTCACAACGACCTGTACCAGGGCGCGGCGGCGGCTGGCTTCGCCATCGAGGTGCTCGGTGTGACGACGGCTGCGGCGATCCATGACGGAGATCCGTACACGCAGGGTTTGGCCCAGGCGTTCGCCGATGCGTTCGAGGCCCACGGGGGGGCAATCACTACGTTCACCGCGGTGAACAAGGGCGACACGGACATGGTTCCGGTGTTGACCGAAATCGCAGCGGGTTCCCCGGAGATGCTGTTCTTTCCGATCTTCCAACCCGAGGGTGACTTCATCATCCAGCAGGCAAGCCAGGTCGCTGGCTTGGGTGACACGACGATGATGGCGGCCGACGGCCTGCTGAACAGCAACTTCATGGCTATTCCGGAATCCGAGGGCTTGTATTTCTCGGGTCCGGATATCCGCTACGGCATTAACACGAACCAGTCGACCGGCCAGACGGCCGATTCGTTCCTGGCTGCCTACAACGCCGAGTGGGGCGAGGACCCAGCGGCGCCGTTCTGGGCGCACAGTTATGACGCCACGACGCTGCTGCTCGACGCGATCGCTGCGGCCAGCTACGACGACGACGGCACGCTGGTCATCGACCGGGCTGGGGTACGCGAATACCTGAGTTCTGTGACTGACTACTCGGGGATCATTGGCCTGATGTCGTGTGACGCGTTCGGCGACTGTGGCTCACAGAAGATCACCGTGATCGGTCACGCCGATTCTGGTGACATCGCGGCGTCCAACGCCAACGTCATCTATGAGTACGCCCCAGGCGGCTCAAGCATCGTCGGTACCGCTCTGGTCGCAGTCGACGCTGAGTGTCCGCTTGGTCGGTCGACAGAGGTTGCCGATGACGTGCTGCCCTTGCGTGTCGTGGTCGTGCCGATCGTCGACGTCGCTCCGATCATTTATGCCGCCAGGTGTGGCCACTATGCCGCCCACGGCCTGGAGGTGGCCATCGAGACCGCCGCGTCGGGGCCGGCAGCCGCGCAGCTCGTCGCCGCCGGTGAAGGCGACATGGGTATCACCGCGTGGCATCCGCTCGCCGCGATGTGGGCCAACGGCGCACCGTTCAGGGCCGTCATCGACGGCGCGTTACTCGCAGCGGCCCAGGGCAAGGTCTTGGTCAGCCCGGACTCCGACATGGAGACCCTCGCCGACCTCGCCGGTCGCACCGTGGGCGTTGGTGCGATGGGATCCGTGTTCCACGTCGCGCTGCTGACGGCATTCCAGGACGCCGGCATGGACGCCTCGACCGTAGAGATCGTCGCCGTTCCAGTAACCGAGCAGATCCCCGCGGTCATGTCGGGGTCGATCGACGCCATGCTGTCCCTCGAACCGTTTACTACGATCGGCCAGATGCAGGGCCTGAAGGTCATCGCCGACGACATGTTCGGTGGTCGGGTCGCGCAGGGTACGTCCGGTGGCTTCATGGCCATGGCGCCATGGGCAGGTCAGAACGAGGAGACCATCCGGCGCGCACGCGCCGCATGGTCCGAGGTGGTGGAGTTGATGCATGCCGACGAGGCGGGCTTCCGGGCCTTCCTCCCGACCTACACGGCCCTCACCCCTGAGTTGGCGGCGGTCATCGCCCTCACCGAATACCGGACCACCACCGAGGTCGCAAACATTCAGCCCTCGGTAGACCTGGCAGCAGAAGTCGGCCTCATCGCCGAGACCTTCGACGTTGAACCATTCGTCGCCTTCCCGGAGGGCTGAGCAAGGCAAATAGATCGGGGAGACAGACATTGCCTCCTTTAAAGCGGTTGCCACCGACCGCCCCACGGATCCGCGGGGCGGTCGGTCTGGCCGTCTTCGTCGGCATCCTGGAGTTAGCCGTAGCACTCGGCATTGTCGATGTCGGGTCGATTCCGCGACCATCGGCCATCTTTGCCAAGATGGGCATGCTGCTCACCGACCCCTCATTCCTCGGAGAGGTCTGGGTGACGGTGAAGGGTGTAGCGGTCGGGCTCGGTGCGGCCATCGTCTGCGGGGTCACGCTGGGGGCGCTCATTGCCACCTCGACGATTGCCCGCAAGCTGTTGCTGCCGGTCATCGAGATGGTCAGGCCGATGCCCGGCATCGCTTACGCCCCGCTCCTGATCGCCGTCTTCCAGCGAGGCCTCATGAGTAGGTCTGTCACCGTCGCCATCGCGTGCACGTGGCCCATCTTGTTCAACACGCGCACCGGCTTCGCCTCGGTCGACCCAGTCGCAAAGCAGACGGCACGTAGTTTCAGCGAGGACAGATTCGGTGTGATCCGGCGAATCAGCTTCCCCTCGGCGTCCCCGTTCGTGTTCACGGGCATCCGCGTCGCTGCCTCGATAGCGATCGTCGTCGAGATCGCCGTCGAGATCTTCATCCCCGATGGCACCGGTATCGGCGGATACCTGGCCCACGTCGGCATTGGCGGTGGCGACCTGGCCACCATCTATGGGGCCACCATGGTCGCCGGCGTGCTCTCGCTCGCACTCAACTTCGGACTGGGTGCGATCGACACCAGGTTCTTCGGCTGGAGGGTGGGTCTGGACGCATGAGGATCCGCGAGCGTGCCATCACCGGCGTTGCGGCAACTATCTCGATCGGTGGCGCCCTGCTGCTG
>PYIL01297003.1_pt1 | contig 11186 bp, 10 predicted proteins | sample 3578041 | NCBI WGS metagenome assembly PYIL01 (sample SAMN08408023, study PRJNA431606) | Marine metagenome isolate SA_KN192-05_S13_150m, whole genome shotgun... | biome: marine; feature: oceanic pelagic zone; material: water; isolation source: 150 m water sample, 0.2-0.8 um fraction ... | reverse complement strand
CGCGTACCTTCTGGGGCGCTCTGTCGGTTCTTGGGTGCTGGACAGCGGCAACGTGGTGGCCCAAGGGCTGGCTATCGCGTTGGATAAACCCTTGGAATGGGCCACCCATTTCTAGGCACGAAGAAGCTCCTCAGACCAAAATCTGAGGGGCTTCTTCTTTGGCCGATGTGCTCAAATTGTGCTCAAGTAGGTTTTGGCGCAACTGCGACAAACTAGGTCGATGGCACTTTCCTCTTGAGTAAGTTGGCAATAGTGGCTACAGATGATAGACATCGCTCCTTCCAAGCTGGTTTGCAATTCGAGTTAATCGTCGTTGGGGTCGAGTCCCAGGGCGACCTTGCCGATAAATTCTATCGCCTGATTGCTTGCCCAAGGTTGCATGAATGGACCGGCCCTAACATCCCGGTAAAGTCTAGCTAAGGGGCTATCGGCCACGTAAGCCCCGCCACCGTATAGAGTTACAGCGCGGTCCACTATCGCAACTGATAATTCCATAGAGAGCTTCTTAGCAACGGCTGCATTCTTAATGAGCTTGAACGCTGCCTCAGGTGAGTTGTCTATCTCAGGCGCGCCTTCAACTGGGCCGGCAGTCTGATAGAAGTCATCGAACGCCAATGATGCTCTGTCCAGGACGGCTCGTACCGCCGCAAGGTCTATTTCGTTTTCGGCGATGCTGACCTGGTTCATGGCGTACTGAGCCCCGCCTTCCTTGTTTCTGATGGCGTTTAACGCTATCTCATGGGCCGATTCGGCTATCCCAACGAATATCGACGATAGTCCTAGATTTGAGCTTGAGGCCACAGCCAGAAAGGGCGCATTGTATTTTCCGAACTCACCAATGTCGCCGAACTCCTCGTCGGTAACGAAGTAATCCGTGAATACCACGTCGTGACTGCCCGATGCCCTCATGCCCAGGCCATCCCAGTTGTACATTATCTCCACGCCCGGTCGGTCTACAGGCACGAGGGCAGCCCCTAAGCGGCGCTCTCCAGCTTCGGTTTCATATTGCGCGCGCACGGCCAGCATATCGGCCGCAGGAGAGCCGGTACCGAAAATCTTGGCGCCATTAAACAGCCAACCACCATCCACCTTGGTCGCCAATGTCCGCGAGGTAAGGAGGTTAGCCCCCCGTTCCGAATTGGCGACAGTGATGATCAGTTGACCTGCTCCGATTTTTTTTAATATCACCTCGGACCTGACCCGTGCATGTTCGTTGCCCGAGGCGATGGCGTTCCGCCAGGCCCGAACGGTCAAGAGAGTCCGGGACATGTGCATAGTAAACGCGAGTGGTGTTGAGGCGTCGGCACGGCCCAGTCGATTCATGGCCACGATCCAGTCGTGGTGAGAAGTAACCCCCATCCCGCCAAATTCCTCTGGCACTCCTGCGGCAGCGAACCCGCTCTTTCGCAAGGCCTGGATGTTCTCAACGGGGAATGTCCCCTTGCGGTCGTTTTCAGCCGCGGTCAATGCGAAGTCAGTGGCATGATTCTCCGCCAACTCAACCATTCGTTTGCCTGCTTCGGTGGTCGCTTTTAACTCAAAATCCAAACTAGGACTCCATATGCTCAGGACTTTTACTTTAGCATTACTTCGTAAAAGATTACTCGCTGGTGCATCTGGAATCAATCGAGATGGCTTTTCTTGGTCCTGGTGCAGTTCGTTTGTCAGAACGTTGTACTGAATTCTTCTAATGGTCACCAAGTGTGAATCAGCGTGGCTACTGCTACCTAATAAGAGCCGTTCAAGAATGAATGTTAGTTGGCATCAGTGTTGCCGGTCTGACGCATCAGTGTCTCTCTCCAAGTTCTGTCCCCATGCCTAAAAGGTTTGCCGACGTTTTGCCGACAAACCCCGAGTAAGTAGGTGGTACCAACAGGTACTAGCAGGGAAGTAGACAAGCCATTGTAGCTAACAAAAAGGGCCAAACAGGATGAGGGGTGACAGGGAGATACAGGCCGCTCAGAACTCAAAATCCAGTAGGGTGACCCTGTGTCAGTTCGACTCTGACCTTCGGCACCACGTTTTCAGGCACGAAAAACCCCTCCGACTGCATGGCAGGGGGCTTTTGCTTGATATGGCTCTTCCGCCATCTTCGTTCATATTGAGTACTAGGTTATCGAGTGGCAAGATACGGTCCTGCTGTACTGCAAATATCGTATCAAATGCGAATTCACTACTCACTCGTTACGGGTCAGAGCCGGTATACACTGCCAACTAAATCCCTCGTTCAGCTTCAAGGCCCAGAGCAACTTTTCCGTACGCCTGGCCGCCCATGTCCATGATTAGTGCGTCCCGGTGGGCCACGGCGTGGGCATCCCGGTGAAATCTCTGCAACGCCTCAGTGTCGAATAAAGCGTGGCCTCCACTCACGTCGAATAGCCGGTTGACCGAGCGTAGGCAGAGTTGGGTGATGAATGCTTTATCCCGCCTGTATCGCGCCCGTTCAAGGGGAGTGAACGTTTCCCCGGCATTCGCTTTCTTGAACATCTCACGGATGTCATAGTGCATAAACACCCGGCCGGCATCCACCTCGGCGGTAGCCTCCGACAGACGAATCTGTATGACTTGGGATTCAGCGGTCTTGCCGGGGCCCGACGTTCCGATAAAGCGGGCAGTAAACTCGTCGATCATACCCTGGGCGAGTCCTACCATTGGAGCGACCAAGTCCCATCCAAGCGAGACGGGTATGGGTATGCGATAGCAGGCTTGTCCGTGTATCTCCCATCCGGACCAGTCACCGTTTCCGGCGCTAGCCACGTCCAGTACTCTGTGAGAAGGTACGAACGCATCCTCGACAACGATATCCTTGCTACCGGTGCCCCTCAATCCGGAGACGAACCAAGTATCGACGATCTCGCAATCTTGGCGGGGGACTAACATCCAAGTGCGTTCTCCGATTCCAGCCGCGCCTAATATCAGCCAACTGGCTGAATCGCATCCGCTGGAGAACCCCCAACGGCCAGTCAGGCGATACCCGCCGTTCACTGGCTCGGTCTGGGAAGTTCCCGAAGTTAAAGAGCTTGATAACAAGACGTCTGGACCGTCTGCAAATATCTCCTCTTGCGCTTGCAGAGGCCAAAATCCGGCCATGTAGGCGTTGGCCCCCCAGACTGAGTAGCACCAGGCAGAAGAAGCACAACCCCGGGCCAATTCCTCTCCCACCTGGAAAACCAAGCCGTCGGCTGCGTCGAGGCCGCCGAACCGATTCGGCACTTCGATGCGGTTCAAACCCGCTTCTCGAAGGTCTTGAACTGTTTCATCGGGAATGCGGCGAAGTTCTTCGGTATCCGTCGCACGCGATTTCAGTACAGGCACCATGGACGAGGCCTGAAGGAGCAGCTTCTCGGAGGTCAATTGGGACACTTCAGAGTTCATATTTGCCGGCAACGAATTTCCTCCAACTCCCTTTTCGCTAGACCGCGTCAGGGTTAATTCTGGGTTCAAACCTAGAGGGCAAGCCCAACTCCATGGACACAAGATCCCGGCTGGCATCCAAGAACCCGCTGACCTTGATGGTGGGCGCTTCCGTCAGGTATTCGGTCTTGTCACCGTCTATCCTGAATGGCCGGTCGTGACCCGGATATATGACGCTGGCGGTCTGTGATATCTTCTTCAGGCTGGCCTGTGCTTGCTCCACGCTCCAGAACACGAACGCTGGCACTCCCCTGCCCAATGCCCCGGCATCGGATATAGCATCTCCGCCTAGGCAGACCAGCCCGCCAGACGTCTCGACGACAACACTCTGGTGCCCGGCGGTGTGGCCGGGAGTATCGAAGGTACCGATACCTTTCTCCAACTCGGTCTCGCCCGAAACTTCGACAACCGTATGAGGCGACAGGGTGTCAGCGAAGTATTTGGCGGTGGCGTAGTCGTTGGCGCGGGGGTTCCGGCTGTACTCCAGTTCCTGCTTGGAGATCACGATCTCCGCGTTGGGGAACAGGTCGGTATTTTGGGAGTGATCCCAGTGGGCATGGGTCAGTATCACCCTTCCGATGTCTTCCGGCGAGATCCCATGGCTTTTCAGGGTCTCGACTAGCATGGTCCGCCGCCCGAAGTGGCCCACGTCTACCACTGTTAGCTTTTCGCCCCGAACCAACGTCACGGTGCAAAGTCCTAGTGTGGCCTGATCTGTATTCACGCTGAAACCGGGTAAAAGGACCTCTATCTCTGGCATGTCTTCACTTCCTTACTAGACTGATTGTTGGATGCACCATGTGTTGGCAGCTTGGATACTCACGTTCGGCGGGGGAAGTAGTATATCCGCCCCGCTTGTAACACACACGGTAAAAACTTGGCAAATTGTTAACTGGTAAGTTATTGGTGATCGCCGTATTAATGGAAAAGCCAGATACTTGTAATGGGCATGGAATCTCGGACTTTAGCTTTAGGAATATCAAGAGCCGGAGATCTAGCGAACCTATCTTGTGATAGGATTTCTCCCTCGACACTTCAGGTAAGGAGCCGTTGATGTACAAGATTAGGCGAGTGTATAGGACGAAGCCAGGTGAGGCGGCAAACGTTGCAAAACTAGTCTATAAACAAGCCAAGATTTATCAAGACGCCGGTCACAGGGGTGAATTTACCGTCTCATATAATGGATATACTCTCCCTGGCGAAACAAACGTTGTCATATTGGAATGGCATGACGACAAAATAATGTCACCGAGCAGACCCGGTAACAACATACCTCCTGAAGTGTATGAACCCGCAGCTCAGTACAGGCCTTTACTAGAAAGTCAGCATATAGAGTTCTACGAAATGGTTGACCCTTCAAACATTGAGAATTAGATCAAGCGATCGAAAAATACTGGATCTATACGCGCTCCATAAAGGGCCTATAAAACAGGTCTATCCACAAAACCTTCCGGGAGGAACAATGATTTACGATTTTCGGATGTATACACTGAAGCCAGGTGCAACTCCGGCCTATCGTGCCGGGGTAAAAGAAATCGGATTGCCCGTCAGGCAACGATATGGCGCGGCCTTGGCTGGTTGGTATTGGACGGAGATAGGAGCTTTGAACCAAGTGGTCCACATCTGGGGATACAACGACGCGAAACATATGAAAGAGGTACGAGCGGCCTTCTACGCCGACCCTGATTGGTACGAAAAGTATTCTCCTAGAGCACAGCCGCTGGTGGAAACGCAAAAAACTTCGGCAATGAATTCACCTGACTTCGCGCCCGTCTATCCAGTGATTGTAGACATTCCCGCGGACGGTACTCCAGAGTTCAACAAGAAGAACGAGATGGTTTTTGACTTCCGCACTTACACTTTCAAACCTGGCGCCATACCAACTTACATGTCGGCAGCGGAAGAAGTGGCCATCCCTATTCGGAAGCAGTACGGAGTAAAGCTTGCTGGATGGTACTACAGCGAAATCGGCGACCTGAACCAAGTAACCCACATCTGGGCCTACGACAACCTGAAACATTTAAAAGATGCCAAAGACGCCGTGGCCGCAGACCCCGAGTGGACCGGTACCTATCTTCCGCGGGTCCGCGGTCTACTGGTTGCACAGAACACTTATCTGATGAACACAACCGAATTCGGTCCCGTACCAGATTAGACTAAGAACACCCCCATCGGGAAGGCACCGGGGGTGGGTACTAGTGACGGTGGGGGTGTTTTCAGGCGAAATAGGCAGTTTCGACAGCATCCAAAAGGCCGTCGACGGAATACTCCTGACTGAGGTCCTTAACTCGATTTATGCCAATGGTAGACCGTTCTCCAAATATCCGGTCTATCTCAGTAGTTTTAACCACATAGAACTCCCACTGGGATAGGTCCAGCGGGTCTAACAATCTCTTATCGCATTTATACGCAAGTAGGCAGAACACGTACACGTCTGAATGCCGGAGGCGCTCCTCACTAAGCTCATTTGTTTCCGGAAACCACTCTCTGGCTTTCTTGATACTGAAAGTGGGAGTGGATGCAGTGGCCTGATGCCATGATTGCAGATAGGCTGATGATTTGACTTCTACCTTGATTCCACTTGGCGTATCCAGGTCATATGCGGCCCAATCAGTCCGCACTAGTGGTTCTGAACCGATTACCCTAGCTACTATGAATTCATCAAGGGCCCCACGGTCAGTATTGCCAACGATGTCGGAATATGCCCAACTCCAGTAATCTAGGATATTGGCCGATACTAGTAGAGACCCTTCAGCGTTTTTAAAAATCTCAGCACCTTCTAGCTTCTTTGTGCTGACAACTCCGTTGACCAGCTTTTCTATTTCCTAGGATATTGTTTATACCGCCTTCAAGGCCCTACCCATTTTCGCAAACATCGAAGAACCTGCATGGCCGACACTAGTATGCCCGTGTAGCGGACTTGCATGGTATATCCCCATCTATCAACCCATGCACACGTTTAATCAGGCAGGGCCATCGGTTGGGATTGCCGGCGGCCATTTTTCAAAGATCTTTAGGTTCGGTAAGACCGTCGGCTCTCTAGGCCGAACTTCAATCACTCAAGCTCAGCTTCCCATTTTTGTATCTTCTGTGGGGTCTGGTTGATGACTTGCAAACCCGGCGCAAGGGGGAGCATTCCAGATGATCGAAAATGTCTTATCAATCTGTGCGTTACCTGTGATCCGACTAGGGCCGAGGTGGTTTTAAGTTGCAATTCCATTCCGGATACGGGTTTATATTCCACTAGCTGCGCTGTTCAGACCTTATGGTTAGTCGTCAAAAAGGAAATGGTTAGAGTTACGGGTAATCTTGGGTTACGTTTTTAGTTCCAGTAATGGTGAGGTTATCGAACGGATTAGAAAGCGAAATATAAATCGTAAATAAATCTTTTAACCCTCAAATTTACGAAGATCGGGCCGCCAGATGCCAAGCCACATGGCACCCAGCAGAACCGTGGAAGCCGCCCCGGTCAATGCAATAGGCCAACTAAAAATACCAGCGATCACCGTCAAGGGCAGTGCAGTAAGAAAATGAGTCGCCGGAGCAAGTTGCAATATACTCAACACCCGGCCTCGTAATTCAGGAGGCACATTGAGTTGGACCAATGTATTTACCAAAGGCCAGAACAAGCCGGTACTGGCTGTCCCTAAGAAAAAGAAAAAGATCCAAGATAACCAATACCATGGTGACCATGCGAACAGTATCAAGAACAAAACTACGAGCAGCAATGCCCCAATTAGCAACCAAGATTTACGCTTGAAATCCCCAAAGGATGCCAGGATAAAACTTCCCAACATCGATCCAAGGCCTGCGCCCAACCATAATAAGCCAGTTCCGCCAGCTCCAACCTCTAGCACTTCTTGGGTAAATGCTGGCAATACCTGACGATAAGCCATGCCGAAGAACGTAAATAACAACCCTAGTCCTATCACCGTGTATAGCACGGGTGTTGACCATACGCAGCGCAGTCCTGCGTGAAGATCTCGAAATACATCTGTTTTCGGGATTGTGGTTCGTGAGGGTAACCCATTAATTAAACTTAGGAATACGATACCCGACAAATATAAGCCAGCGTTAATTAAGAGCGCGGCGCCCACTCCTGCCAACTCTATAATCCCTCCTGCCAGCGCAGGGCCTACGATTTGACCAGTTTGATTCACCATGGAATGTAACGCCACGGCGGTCATCATATCTTTCCGATCAACTAAGTCCCCAATCACAGCCATGCGAGCTGGCATGTTAAGTCCCTGAACTGCTCCCAAAAGAATCGCTATGACATAGATGTGCCAAATCTCTAACAATTCAGTAATCTTCAGGCTAGCAATGGCCAGCACAAGGACCGATACGGCGACACGAGTTGATATCAACAACTTCAGCCGGTCGGCGCGGTCGGCGATAATGCCACCGGCCAACACGAACAGAAAAGTCGGGACTCCATAAGCGAAGATTACCCAACCAAGCTGGTATGAAGAATCAGTCACATTGAGCACCAAAATGCCCAAGGAGAGGAACTGCATCCCTTGTGCCATTGCTTGCGTGGCGCCGTTTAACCAAAACCACCGGAAATTGCTATTTCGTAAGGCACTGAAAGCCTGAAATACACTTTTGTACACGTCTATGCATTCTCTACAGTTTGGTCGAACAACTTCCTTAGGAAGCGAGGGAAAATCTAGGATTGAGTCCGTAAAAGTTGGTAATCACAATTTTTACCCAACCAGGTGGTTAGTGGTAAGTAATCAAACCGGTTATTCGGTAATAATTATCTATGTATTTATTCAGTTAAGGTTTTTATTATTGCTTGACTTGAATCGGCGTGTATCTACGAATCGATCAAAAACACCTAATACTTTCCGAGATAAATAGAAGGCTAAAGTCAAAGCTATGAGCGTCCTGCCAGTTGCGAACCAATCTAGATATCTGATGTGGACTTTCGGCAATAAATCTAATTCCTTCAGTGCAATACCAGAAATTAGCACAAAGATTTGAATCACCATGCTGCAAACGCCTAAAAATACCGTTGCTGCGACGATGTGCTTCACTAGTTGAAAACGTATAGATTTAATGGCTATAGCCTAATATTTTGTTCTTGGAGATGATACCTATCATATCCCAGAGATTTGAGCGTTAGACAAATAACGGACGGCTAAAGTGGACGGAAGGGCTTAAAAGCCTTAGCATCCAGCATACGCAACGAATACACCAACTCGACATCACATAGCCAGGAATCTATGAAATCATTAATTGGAGATTTTGACATGGCCAGAGTAACGCAATTGGGATACGTGGGACTGGGCGTTAGCAACGTGGAGGAATGGGAACACTTTGCAACTGATTTATTGGGTTTGGAAAGTAATGGAGTGGACGCCGATGGCAACTTATCCTTTCGCATGGACGAAAACCACCATCGTTTCATAATTCAACCAACCGGAAAAGATGATCTTGAATTCGTCGGCTGGCAGGTAACGAACGAACAGGCACTCAGAGAAATGGCCGAACAACTCCAGCAGTCAGGTATAGAAGTCGCTGACGGCACCGACGAAGAGAATAATTCACGTCGAGTAGAGGGCATGATTAAATTTGAAGACCCGGATGGCACCCCTACAGAGATTTTTTATGGCCCGCCTATCAGCTTTGATCGGCCGTTCAATTCACCGCGAGCCATCGGGTTCGTCACCGGCGAACAAGGTCTGGGCCACATCGTCTTGCACGTTGAAGATTTGGACAGAACTGTAAAGTTCTACCGCGACGTTTTGGGTATGAAGATAAGCGATTTCATACGCAACTTAGCGTTTTTTCACTGCAATCCTCGCCATCATTCACTGGCATTGATTGAAGCCAAGGTGCCAAAGAAACTAAACCACTTCATGATTCAAACACAGACTATGAATGATGTGGGAACCACTTACGACATGGTGCTGGACCAAGGATTGCCACTCACCAGAGGACTAGGTCGGCATACCAACGACCACATGACTTCTTTCTATATGCAGACGCCCTCTGGCTTCAATGTCGAGTACGGCTGGGGAGCCCGGACTGTCGATGACGCCACGTGGCAGGTGCAACGCCATGAGAAAGGAAGTATTTGGGGGCATCGAAACGTGGCACCAGTTAGTGCAAATAGGTAAAAAGATGCAGCTTGGATATATCGGCACTGGCACCATGGGGAACCCCATGGCCAAAGCTCTGATCGAAGCGGGACACTCAGTCACAGTCTTTGATGTGCGCCGTGAGTCGGCGACCAACCTCTGCGAAATGGGCGCGCATTGGGCAGAAAGCCCTCAAGAACTGGCAGGTATAAGCGACGTGGTCTTCACTTCTCTTCCTGGACCGATCGAAACTGAAAATGTGTTGACCGCACCGGGCACTGGAATCCTGGCGGGTCTTAAAACTGGCTGCACATGGATCGATACAACCACCAACTCACCTACTGTGATTCACCATCTGGCAGACATCTGTGAAAAGATGGGGATTAAGATGTTGGATTGTCCGGTAAGCGGGCGAATACCAAACATGACGATGATGGTTGGTGGTGACCCAGCGGTGTTTGAACAACATCGTTCGGTATTAAAGACTATGGGCAAGGATGTTATCTATGTCGGCGGCACAGGCTCTGGTTGCACAGCAAAATTGGTCACCCAATATCTGGGATATTCCAATTTTGTTGCCGGGGTCGAGGGTATGATCATCGGCGTCAAAGCTGGCCTGGATATGGACATACTGGCTAAACTTATTCCCATCAGCGCTTCTGCCAGCGGGGTAATGGCGCGTTCCCTAGACGTGGTTCTAGATGGCACTTTCTCCAGCGCCGGAACGCTGGATATCGTAGCCAAAGACCTTCATCTCGCCTGTCAATTAGCCCGTGATGTGCAAGCCCCTTCGCGCATTGGGGACATTGTGGACGACGTACTTCAACGGGCCCAAGCACAGGGTCTTGGCACTGAAGGATACCCAGTCGTCGCCCGAATCCTAGAACAAATGGCTGGAGCCGAAGTTCGATCCAAACCAAAACCATAAAATCTCTTGAACATCTCTTGGACGAGGAGCTAAACCAACATGGCAACAGCCCGTAAACAGCACAGCAGGAGCCCTAACAAAAATCACTTGGTTGACCTTGAATCAGGAGTCATTAGCCGGGAAATTTTCGTCAACCCCGAAATTTACGCTCAGGAACAAGAGCAACTATTTGCTAGGGCCTGGTTGTTCATCGGCCATCAAAGCCAGATCAGCAAACCCGGGGATTTCTTCGCGTCGTCCATGGGAGAGGAATCCGTAATCCTTTGCAGGGACCGACAAAATGAGATTCACGTTTTCCTGAACTCATGCACCCACCGGGGTATGAAAGTTTGCCGTTATGACGAAGGCAACACCCCTGTTTTCAGCTGTCCCTATCACGGTTGGAGTTTCGCCACTGACGGCAAGCTGGTGGGAGTACCGTATTTCAAAGACGCCTACAAAGAGACATTGGACAAGTCCAAGTGGGGGTTGCCGGAAGTAGCCCAGGTTTGTAACTACAAAGGCAGCATCTGGGCTACTTGGGACAAACATGCTCCATCTTTTGCTGAGTACATGGGCGGTTTTACAACCTACCTTGATTTTCTACTAGATACATGGGACGGTGCAGGCGGTGAGACAGAAGTGTTCGGCGGTATAGAAAAATGGGTCATTCCTTGCAATTGGAAGTTCCCATCCGAGAACTTCATCGGGGACCGTTACCACAACATCAGCCACCGCTCTGTCGATATGGTTGGCGTGGGTCCAAGTGGTGCTGGTCG
>PYIL01214067.1_pt1 | contig 11199 bp, 15 predicted proteins | sample 3578041 | NCBI WGS metagenome assembly PYIL01 (sample SAMN08408023, study PRJNA431606) | Marine metagenome isolate SA_KN192-05_S13_150m, whole genome shotgun... | biome: marine; feature: oceanic pelagic zone; material: water; isolation source: 150 m water sample, 0.2-0.8 um fraction ... | reverse complement strand
GCCGAACGCTCCCGACGCGTCGCTGGCCCGAAGGGCCTCGGCCACTTCGACGGCAAAGGTCGAGAAGGTGGTCAGGCCCCCACAGAATCCGACGCCGGCCAGCAGGCGAGTCGAGGAAGTGACACCGCGTCCCAGGAGAAGGCCCAGCAGGCCGCACCCCACCAGGTTGGCCAGCAGCACCGGTCCGGCCGGGCCGCCGTCCGCACCGACAGTTGCCTCCAGCAGCCCCCACCGGGTTGCCGCCCCGGTCACTCCACCGACAGCCACCAGGGCGAGTTCCCGCACGGACGGCCCGACGGCGGGGTAGGAGGGACTGGACATCAGGCTGACACTAGGAGGCAGTTCGGGGTGCAGCGGGTGTGCTGGTACGAGGCGTCGGCTGGTTGACTGGCGGGATGGACTTGAGTGGGGTACGGGAGGCCTACGAGTCGGCGGGCTTCGACCTGGCCGACCTGGCAGGCGATCCTTTCATCCAGTTCCAACGATGGTTCGGCGAAGTCGAGGCAGCCGGCTACTGGGAACCCAACGCCATGGTGCTCTCCACGGTGACCGCCGATGGGTGGCCATCGGCCCGCAACGTGCTCCTCAAGCGAATCGACGCCGAGGGCTTCGTATTGTTCACCAACTACACCAGCGACAAGGCCGCCGAGATGGACAGGTCAGGTCGGGCCGCCCTCACCTTCAGTTGGACTGAGTTGCGCCGTCAGGTCCGGGTAATGGGCACCGCCGAGCGCCTCAACGACGAGGAGTCCGACGGCTACTGGATCTCCCGACCACGAGGGAGTCAGCTCGGGGCGTGGGCGTCGGACCAGAGTGTCGTGGTACCCGACCGAGCCACACTCGAACGCGCCTTCGTCGAGGCCGAGCAGCGCTGGGCCGACCAGCCCGTCGAACGGCCCGACCACTGGGGTGGCTACCGAGTCAGGCCCCACTCGATCGAGTTCTGGCAGGGCCGACCAGACCGGCTCCATGATCGCCTGCGGTACCGCCTCGACGGTGCGTCCTGGGTGGTGGAACGCCGAGCGCCCTAGGGCCAACAGTTAGCGGGCTTGTCCGATGGTCCGATCGGGTCGGTCGGGATCCTCCAGGGCGGCCACCAGGCCGTCGATGAGGAGGTCGAGATGTTCGGCCCGGGGCGTACCGTCCCGATCCGACCAGTCCCGGTGGTCGCGGTTCCACCGGATGCTGGGTGGTAACTCGACCTGGACGCCGCCACCGTCCACCCGGTTCACGGGGTTGTCGGGGTGCAGGCCGCGAAGCGACCGAGGCATGGCCTCCACGTCGTCGACCACCCGGTACTCCTCGGGTAGGACTCCCCGGAGATGGCCAGCCACGTGATGGGCCGCCGTACGGTCGGCTCCACCGACCAGTACGGCCCAGAAGTCGTCGTGTCGGCCGTAACCGTGGATCGACAACACGGTGTCCACCCGGCCAAGGAACGCGTCCAGACTCGACGACACCCCGGGCACGAAGCGGGTGGACGGAAGGTGGTGTCGACAGCCATCGGGCTGGACCACTGCGTAAAGCGAGCCGTCGATCCGGTTCGCCACCTCTCGGGCTACCACTTCGGTGGCCCGTTCTAGGCCCCCACCGTGGAGGGCGCATACGCCGGTTGTCGACCGAAGGTGGAACTCCTCGACCACCCCGGGCAGGGCCAGAAGGTCGGTCAGGTTCTCGATGGGTTCAACCCGTCCCGGCGTTCGGTCGTCGACCGTCGTCGACCGGATAGGTCGGTTCACCGACACCGGTCGCTCATTGCCCCGCGAGCCGACGCCCACACGACTAGCAGGACGGCAATGGTAAGCAGTGCCTCGAGTGGGGTGGCCCATCGCACCGGGTCGTCGGTCCAGTTGCCAATGCGTGCCGGCCAGTCACCGATCAGGCGGCCGACCGGGATGACAAGCAGATCACCCCGGTGAACCAGTCCCTCGGCCACACCCCAGGCGCCACCGGCCACCATCCAGAGCCAGCGGCGGGGTCGGGTCGACAGTGCCGGCCCGAGACCCCAGACCACCAGTGTGGCCACCACCAACCAGAGAGCGAAGCCCAGGCGCGGGCCACCGACATTGGCCGCCCAGTTGGTGAGGTGCGACTGGAGGTCGGTCACCGAGTCCACGATCGGATTGGACGGGGCCCGCGCGTCCCGCAGGATGCGGATCTCGTAGACGCCGTAGACGATCAGGTAGGCGCCGCCCAGTATGAGGGCCACGGCACCGATCCGATCGAAGTGGGGGAGCAGACGCCGGAGGTGACGGGTCAGGCCGCCTCGGGCCACGGCCAACGAGAGGGTGAGCGAGGTGACTACAGCGGCCATGCCGGCGGCGAACGCCAGGTAGACGGCGATCCCGTCGACGATGCCGTCTCGCCCAAAACTGCCTGCCACGTGCAATAGGAAGATGGGGGCCGAGCAGCCGATAGAAACCACGGCGTACGACACGCCGAACCCAAGGACTGACCACAGTTCGGTGGTCGACGGGCCGCGGCCCGGTTTGAAGAAGGGGATCCGGAGTTGCCGGCCGGTCAGCATGTACAGGCCGTAGGGGACAAACGCCGCGCCGAGGATCACTGTGACCCACGGGGTCTTGGTGGCAATGGCCTCCTCGGAGACCACCGTGTTCACGGCCAGGCCGAGGGCGCCGAACACCAGTACGAAAGCCGCCGTCAAGATGAGGCTGACCGACAATCCCCGTAGGACCTGTTCAGGGCGGGCCTCACCGTCCGCCGTATCGCTGCCCAGGAAGTAGCCGAGCCAGGTGGGGAGCATGGCGAAGCCGCACGGGTTGATGGCCGTGACGATGCCCAGAGTGAACGGCAGGGCGAGGGAGACGTCGATCATGGGAGGGGGATTACCGGACGGGGATCATCGGGTCGGCTCCAGATGCTCCCTGATGGCTTCGGCCAGTTCGTCGGCATCCAGCGACCCATGGTGGACATAGACCAGATCGCCCCCTCGGTCTACGAAGGCGGTCACCGGCAGGCCGACGGTGCTGAGGGCTGCGGAGAACTCTCCATCGGGATCACGACCCTGAAGGTAGGTGATCTCGAGTTCGTCGGCCCGCTGGGCCGCCCGGGTGGGTGAGTCGCTGACGTTGATGCCTATGAACCGGACCTGCCCAGAACCCCTCTCGTGGGCGGCCTGCAGGATGGGCATCTCCTTAAGGCACGGTGTACACCACGTGGCCCACAGGTTGACTATGACGGGCCGATCGTCGCTGTCGGTCAGGTCGTCCAGCGTGGTGGTCTCCCCGGTCCAGAGTTCGAAGGGCATCGAGGTCACGTCGACGACAGTCGTAGGGTCCTCAGCACAACTGACGGTGGACGCCGACAACCCCACGAGGAACAGCCCCATGAGGAGCAGGCCGACAGGGAGACGGGACACGAACGTCGACGGTACCGGCCCGCCGTGGAGCGAACATGCTGTGGAGGAATCATGGTTGCCACACGGACCGGGGCTCGCCGAAGCGTCACCCCGGTCCGTGGTCTGGCGTTCTGGTGGGTCGGCACCCGGCCGGCGGAGGGAAAACCGGCCGGGTGCGGGACCTGTTTTGTGGTGACCGCGTCAAGCCGAGAGCAGCTCCTGCTGGATGCGCAACGGGATGGGCACGACGGGCAGCTGCTCCTCGGGGCGCGGCACATTGGAGGGGCGACCCCGGCGACGCTTGGTGGCCAGGATGTGGCCGTTACGAAACAGCTGTCCGCCCCACACGCCCCATGGCTCTCGGCGGCGGATGGCGCCTTCGAGGCACGACTCGAGCACCGGGCATTCGGCGCAGATGTTCTTGGCCTGCACGATGTCCCCGATGTCGTCGCTGAAGAAGACCGCGGTGGGGACGCCGAGGCGTTCACAGGCGGCCTGTTGGCGCCAGGTCTCTCGTTCGTAGATCAGTGTTTCTTGCATGGTCTCGCTGCTCTCTGGGTCGCTGGTCTTGGGGGAGTTGGATTTGAAAACCGGTTTGAAAAACGAAGAAGGCCGCCGGATTTCTCCGGCGGCCTCGGGGGGTGGATCTGCGTTCAGCTGATCAGCTGTTCGCTCCCCGGGGCCGCTGGCCGGTCTTGGTGAAACCGGTGGTCCGATAGGTGTTCATGAACGTCGAGGAATCGACATGCCACGAAATACTCGGCTTCACCGAGTGATGAGCCGTATGCAGGCGCGACGAGGACACGTGCACGCCGGCCCAAAGGCCGTGGCGATGGCAGTGAAGCTCGTTCATGGGAACTGTCCTGTGGCTGGGTAGATGGGCGGCGGTTGCCACCCGGTCAGACATCCACGATAGAGGCGTCTGACCGGTCTCCATCCGAGTCGACCGGGGTTACCTCGGTCAAATGATTAAATCAGCTGGTCGAATATATTGTCTGACCTGCGATTTCGTCCCGGGTCGCCTGGCCCAGGATTCGTAGGTGCTCGAGGTGGGCGTAGGTCTCGCTGGCCGCCATGTCGCCCCACGAACGCTCCTTGAAGAGTCGTTGCATGAAGGCTTCCACGGTGCCTGATCCCATGTCTTCGCCGGCCTCACGGATGACGTCGAGACGTTCCCCGTGGTGGTCGATGATGTGGTCCACCCTCTCGGCCACGTTGGTGAACGGGTGACCGTGCGCCGGTAGGACGTGCTCCAGCCCGGGGAGCTCCTTCATCCGTTCCAACGAGCGGAAGAAGGTGGCCAACGGATCGTCCATGGGGCCGATGCCGTTGATGTGGGGGGTGATGGTAGGTAGTACGTGGTCTCCCGAGAGCAGGATCCCGTCGGCCGGGTCGTAGAGGCAAAGGTGGTCGTGTGTATGGCCCGGGGTGTGGACGGCCAGCCAGGTTCGCCCGCCGAGCAAGATCTCCTCGCCGTCGACCACCGTGTCGGACGGCTCGGGGACACGCCATGACTTCGATCCACCGGTCACGTCCATCTCCGACCACTTGCGAAGTTCAGTGGCCGGTGGTGCGGATCGGGTAGCGCCCCATGGGGTGGGGCGGCTCATCATGGATCGGACCCGTTCGAGGTCCTCGTCGTCGGCCAGATCCAGGTCGCCGGAGTCCATCTCCTCGTCGATCGCCATGTCCATCCACACCGATCGGAAGTCGGCGTGGGTAAGGACCCGGGTGCCGTGGTCATCGCGGAGACGGTGTACACCGCCGAAGTGATCGGGGTGGCTGTGGGTGACCACCGCGGTGTGGACCCGACTGTGGTCGGTGCCCAGCTGAGCCAGGAGGTGGCCGAGGGCGTTCCACGACTCGAGGCTGGGCAGGCCGGGGTCCACCAGGGTGAATCCGTCGGTGTCCTCAAGCGCGTAACAGTTGACGTGGCCGAGGCCGGGCATCGAGATAGGGAGCTGAAGCCGGTATAGCCCGGAGGCCAGTTCGGTGACCTCGGTCGAGGCTGGTTCCTGCTCCTGTCGGACCGGCCGATTTGGTGGCTGATCGGTGTGGGAACAGGAGGGGTCGGTCACGGCGTCACCATAGGAGGGGGCCTCTGAACGGGCCCAAGCGGCGCTGGGCCAGCAATGGTCGCCGGACGGGTTCAGGCGTCGGGCGAGGAGGGAAAGAGCACCGTTCGGTAGTGGCGCAGTTCAGCCACCGATTCCCGGATGTCGTCCATGGCCCGGTGGCCGCCGGCCTTCTCGGGTGCCGACTTGACGGCCTCCGGGTGCCAGCGCCGGGCTAGTTCCTTGACGGTCGACACGTCGACCGACCGGTAGTGCAGGAACTCCTCGATCTCGGGAAGCCAACGGAGTAGGAAGCGTCGGTCGGTACCGATCGAGTTGCCGCACAGCGGCACGGTTTGGGCTTCGGGAATATGTTGCTTGAGGAAGGCCATCGTGGCATCGCCAGCTTCGGCCAATGTGGTTGACGAGGCGGTAATAGCGTCCAGCAGGCCGCTCTTGGTGTGCATGGTCCTCACGAAGTCGCCCATGCGGTCCAGAACCTCGGGTGGCTGGTGGACCACCAGGTCCGGGCCCTCGGCCACGATGGTGAGGTCGTCGTCGGTGACCAGGGTCGCGATCTCGACAATTACGTCGGACTCGAGATCCAGTCCGGTCATCTCAAGGTCCATCCATGCCAGCACGGCGCCGATCCTAGGGCGTCATGCCTAGCCTCAGTCCGGCGCCAGCCCGGGACCAGCCGGTGAGTGGGCGGGGGTCGGGGGCTAGGGTCGCCGCCGTGCTCAAGATCCCCCTGCTTCGACTGGTCGATGACCTGCCCCTTCCGACCTATGCCCGCGAGGGTGACGCTGGAGCGGATCTGGTGGCCGCCGAGGACGTCACGTTGGCGCCCGGCGGGGGTCGCGCCCTGGTGTCCACAGGCGCGGCCATCGCCATCCCTTGGGGGTACGCCGGGTTCGTTCAGCCCCGCAGCGGTCTGGCGCTGAAACACGGCGTGACCTGTCTGAACACGCCGGGCCTCATCGACTCGGGCTACCGGGGGGAGCTGAAGGTCCTGCTCGTCAACACCGATCCCACCGATCCCTTTGAAGTGGTTCGCGGCGAACGCATCGCCCAACTGGTGATCCAGCGGGTCGAGGAATGCCGATTCGCCGAGGTCGACGAGCTCCCTCCGTCTGAACGGGGCGAGGGCGGCTTCGGGTCGACCGGCCGCTGAATCCGACGGTCCGGTACGTGGGCATGATCGAGGAGCTGCCTGGCCTTGACGGGGTCGACGAGGGCACCCGGGGAACGGTGGTCAACCACCGGATGCGCGAGGTCACCGAGCTGGTGGCCGGAGCCGGTGTTGAAGCGGGTGCATGGGACGGCTCGCTGGTCGGTGAGGTCCGGACGTTGTTTGACTCACTGGCCCCGGACTGGACGGCGACCCGTGACCATCCGAGTCGAAACGCGCCGGTACTGGATGCCCTGGACCGGGGAGCGGTGGCCGGGCGGACGGTGCTCGAGCTGGGTGCCGGGACGTGCATATCGGCACGTGACCTGCGGGATCGGTTCGATTGCTACGTGGCGGCTGACCTTTCGTGGGGGATGCTCAGCCACGCGGTGGACGGAGCGCCACCGTTGATGTGTGCCGATGGTTCAGCTCTGCCTTTGGCCGACAGCATCGTCGACGTCCTGATCCTGCAGAACATGTTCCTGTTCGCCGCTGAGGTCGACCGGTGCCTAGCTGACGACGGTTTCGTGGTCTGGGTGAATAGCCGGGGACCGGAGACACCAATCCACCTGTCATGTGAGGCAGTGGTGGCGTCGCTCGAATCGGCCACCGGATCGTCGTGGCGGGCCGTCACCTCGACCGTAGGTGAAGCCACGTGGGCTGTGGTGCGTCGAGAATCTAGGAACGCGGCGCGCTGATTCGAAGGGTGCGGCCGTCGCCAGTGAGATCGATGGCTACCTCGGAGGCTGACACCCGGTAGTCGATCACTACGTCGGAGCCGGCGCCGGTCATCTCGGCGGCCATTTCTTGGAGCGACGAGGCCAGGTCGCCGATCTCGGACGGTTCGATCCGGTGGATCCGCAACAGGGAGGCCAACCCAACCCGCGGCAGATCACCGACCGGTCGAGACGCGGGAAGGCGAAGAGTCACTGCCTCGAGATTCTCCCGCTGAGAACTGCGCGCCATGGGGCGAGTCTCCCATCTCATTGGCGCGGGCGCGGTGTCGGTCTGATCGACGGCGAGGGTGGCGGCGAGGGCTGCAGGTCGGGCAACATCGTCGGTATGACCGTGCTGGTCGATGAGGCCGTGTGGCCCTGGCGGGGCGCCCGATGGGCGCACCTGGTGAGCGACGAGAGCGTCGCCGAGCTACACGCGTTCGCCCGTCGTCTGGGCCTGCGGCGTATGGCTTTCCAAGGCGACCACTACGACATCCCCACCGACGTGCGTGAGCGGGCCCTTGCCTTGGGCGCCGAGGCGGTCCGTGGGCGGGACCTGGTTCGGCGCTTGCGGGCTGCCGGTCTCCGTCTTGCGGCTCCAGATCGACCGGGTTCGTGGGAGGAGGTTGGCCGGTGGTCGGCTCCGGGGAGCCGACCTGATCTCGGTTCGATGGATCTGGTAGTGCCGGGTGATCTAGCCGAGGCATTTCAAGGGATAGACGCGCGTTGGACGTCTGTCGACGTGGTGGCGTTTCATCGACTGGTTTCTCAGCGATGTGCGGAAGTCGCTCTGGTGGTGGACGACGACGAGGGCGTGGTGCTGGTGGGCGACGTGCCTGCAGGTGTGGAGGTCCGGTGCCATGACGACCGTTTGGTCGAGTTGTTGACCCCATGTCGGCGGGAGACGCGATGAGGCGGGTTTCGTCGATGGTGTTGGTCGTGTTTCTGGCTTGTGCCGCGTGTGGTGGTGATGGTCTGGGTGAAGGTCCCCCGGGGCCCACAACGTCGGCGTCGGCGTCGGCGTCGACAACGACAACGGCGTCAGATGTAGCGACCAACGGTTGGATCCAGGTCGGTGACCTGACGCTGGACCTCGAGTTCTCCTGTTACTCGCCGGGGGCTGGTGACGTGGTAGCCATCGGGGTGGGTCAACACCCGGATAGCGGCCAACCGATAGAGGCCCTAATCCAAGGGTTCCTCGGTCAGCCGTACGTGGGCCTCACCATCGGTGGCTCGGTGCGCTACGAAGCGTCATTGGATGGGCCGCTCGAGGTGTTCGTTCATGACGGAACCATCAGCGCAGGAGCCATCGAATGGATCCGCGGCCTTGACCTGGAATCCGGGGTAGGGGAACGACTCGGGTACGGCGCGGTGTTCGTGAGTTGTGGGGAGTACATCCATGACCTACCCGAGGGGTACTGACCGGCAGCGAAAGGGGGGCTCAGCCGGGGCAGCCGCCGATTTCTTCGGCCCACGGGAGCCGGCCGGCCCAGACCCGCGTGATCTGGAGGCCGTTGGACAGGAACATCACCCGGTAGGTGGCGTCGGCCACATCCTTGGGGACGTAGGCCAGCAGGTTCCCCGAACCGTCGGGGAGGGCGGTGGTGTGGATGCGTTCACCGAACAGTTCCCGGATGCGTTCCTCGGTATCGCCGATGCCGGCGCCTGAGCGGGTGGTGATGGTGCGGGTGTCGACATCGACCCGCTCGACGGTGCCGGCCACCACCCAGAACGTGAGTCCGGCCTGACCGGCCTCTGGAACGACGAGAAAGCAGTGGCCCACCGGGGTGATGGGGGTGAACTGGCTACCGGCTGCCACCTGAGCGTCGTGGAGCGTCATGCCGAACATGACCCGGTCGATGCCCACGGTGCTCACCGACGAGGCGGCGTTCAGAGTGGGCACACCCAGACCCTCGACCGGAGCCAGCGTGCCCATCGGCTCGGTGGGCAGGGTCGCCTCGACCATTCCGACGGTGGTGGTAACGGCGATCAGGGTGTCGCTGTCGGACATGTTGGCGGCGTCAGTTGTTGAGGTTGTCGCCGGGGCCAGCGTGGTCGAGGCAACCGGCAGGATGACGATCTCGTCGGTCGGGTTTCCGCCGAGGCCGAAGAAGAGGACAGTCATGACGGTGATTCCAGCGAGCAGCATCACTACCAGAGTGCGCATGACCCCACGCTAGGCGGGAGGCCGGCCATTGGACGGTCGGACCCGTCAGCTCACACCCGCGGCCCGGCCGGGTCGGATCTATGGTCCACTGGCCGGATGCGACACGGCTTGGGAGTTGATTGCCTGCCGAGGATGCCGCTGGTGTTGCTGGCCCTGATGTTGGCGTTGATGGCGGGAGGCTGTGGTACCTCGTCGGAGGTGGCTCCGCCCTTGACCACCGCGCTGGAGGTGGCTCCGCCCTCGACTACCTCGGTGTCCGTGACAACCACGTTGGTCGTGTCGGTCACCGTCCCCACGACCACCGTCGTTACCCCTCCGACCACGCCGCCGTCGACCATCGCGACGGCCACGTCGACGACTCTTCCGGCGGGCCCCACCGCAGCCGAGTGCGTGGGCGGTCTGCCCGTCGGACTCCGGATCGGTCAGGTGCTCCTGCCCATCGCTTCCCAGGCTGAACTCCCGGTGGTGGTTGATCTCGCTGGGCGAGGTCTGGTGGCCGGAGTGGTGATGGCAGGTCCGGTGGGAGACGGCTTCTCGGCTGCGGTGGCCGCTGTGCAGGCTGCATCGGCTACCGGGCCGGTAGTGGTGGCCGTTGACGAGGAAGGTGGTCGGGTTCAGCGGTTCGAGTCCGTGCTCGGGTCGATGCCCTCGGCTGCTGCCATGGGGGCTCTTCCCGTTGACGAGGTGCGTGCGTTGGCAAGGGACCGGGCAGAGGCACTGCGTGCCTTGGGAGTCACGGTGAACCTCGCCCCGGTGCTCGACGTGGGCGCCGCACCAGGTATCGGCGACCGGTCGTTCTCTGACGACCCTGAGGTGGTATCCACCCACGGCATTGCCTTTGCCGAAGGGGTGCTGGCCGGCGGCCTCGTGCCGGTGGTTAAGCACTTCCCAGGCCACGGTCGGGCCAACGCCGACAGTCACGACGAGTTGACCACCACGCCGGCGCTCGAGGACCTGTGGGAGGTCGACCTGCTCCCGTTTGCCTTGGTTCCAGACGGTGCGGCGGTCATGGTCGGCCATCTGGTGGTGCCCGGCCTGACTGACGGGGTGCCGGCCACCCTCTCACCGTCCGCTATCACCGGCGTGCTGCGGGGCGATCTGGCCTTCGATGGGGTGGTGGTTACTGACGATCTGGCCATGGGAGCTGTCGCTGACCTGGTCGACGTGGCCACCGCGGCCCGCCTCGCCCTCATTGCTGGCGCAGACCTACTGATTATCGGTGGCCTGGCCAACGTGGTGCCCGTCGCGTGGGGTCTGTTGTCCGCCCTTGACGACGGTTCGTTGGACGAACGCTGGTTGGACGAGGCCGTCGAACGGGTGCTTGCCCTGCGGAACGTCAACCCGTGCACGTTGGCAGGCAGCGTCCATGATGGGGGTTGACTAGTGGGTCGCCCGGGGCTCGAACCCGGCACCTTGGGATTAAAAGTCCCCTGCTCTACCCGATGAGCTAGCGACCCGGCGGCGGTGCGAAACCCGGTGTGAAACGCGGTCGACCACCGGTTGTCAGGGTACAGGTGGGTGTTCAGGCGGCGGGTGGCCTAAAACCCTCAAGGCAGGCGGTGGCATCGGCGATCATCTGGTGCACGACCTCGGCTGCTGGCACCACGTCCCTGACGAGGCCAACGATGTTGCCGGCACCGTTCATAGAGATTCCTTCCTTGCCACCGCGGTCAGTTGCCCAAGGCCCGAGGGTCAACTCGGTGAGGACCGGTTGCAACGGCATGGGAAGTGGG
>PYIL01140869.1_pt1 | contig 11306 bp, 12 predicted proteins | sample 3578041 | NCBI WGS metagenome assembly PYIL01 (sample SAMN08408023, study PRJNA431606) | Marine metagenome isolate SA_KN192-05_S13_150m, whole genome shotgun... | biome: marine; feature: oceanic pelagic zone; material: water; isolation source: 150 m water sample, 0.2-0.8 um fraction ... | reverse complement strand
GGGAACGCACGTAGGGGAAAGCACCCAGCAAGACCACCATTGTCCAGCGGGAGATGGCCGGGAAGAGCAGCAAAGCCCACTCCTTGCCAGGCTCGAAGATGGTCAGGAGGCTCACCAGCGCTGCGTATTTCAGCAGCAGCACCGTGACTCCACCCACTACGCCAAACGCCCCCACTCTGGAGTCTTTCATGATCTCCAGGCGACGTTCGGGGGTGAACCCACCGAACACACCGTCGCAGATGTCCATCAGGCCGTCCAGGTGGAGGGCCCTGGTGATTATCACCAGGGCGGCGACCAAGAATGCGGCGGTGAGCGGAGCCGAAAACAGTTGGCTGGAGCCTTCTTCAATCCCTACCAACAACAGACCCATGAGCAGTCCTACGGCTGGGTAGAAGGCCCTAGAGTTGTTGATATCCTCAGGCAGCCATTCCAGATTGCGTGCGAGTGGGAAGATTGAGAGAAAGGTCACTGCCAACCGGAGTGGTGTCAGCCAGAACGAGATCAGGAGGCGACCTCGTCATCTTCTATCTTCTCCGAGACGCCGGCCTCTGCAAAGGTCGTCATGTCGGAAAGGCACTTGGCCGACGCCTCGACTATGTGCATGGCCAACGCCGCTCCAGAACCCTCACCCAAGCGCATTCCCAGATCCAACAGGGGTTCCAAGCCCATGTGACTCAGGGAGATTCGGTGACCCGGTTCCACAGACTGATGGGACGCCACGAAACTATGGGCGGCATCGGGGGCGATGGCATGAGCGATCAGGGCTGCGGCTCCGGAGATGAACCCGTCGACGACCACAGGCCGGTTGCCAGCGGCAGCGCCAAGGTAAACCCCGGCCAACACGCCGATCTCAAATCCGCCGACCTTCATCAAGATATCCAGACCGTGATTTGGGTCGGGCTCGTTCACATCGATGGCCTTCTTCACGACCGTTGCTTTATGGGCCAATCCAGCGTCGTCTAGTCCGGTGCCGCGACCGGTAGTGATGTCAGTGGATGCTCCGGTGACAACTGAAGTTATTGCGCTTGATGGGGTGGTGTTTCCGATGCCCATATCCCCGCAGGCCAGCAGGTCGGCTCCTGCGGCAATCTGTTCACGGGCAGTTTCGATTCCATTTTCGAGACATTGGATGGCCTGTTCCCGGGTCATGGCCGGGCCGACAGCTATGTTGTCGGTTCCTTTGCCTGCCTTGGCGGAACGTAATTGGGGGTGCTCCGGTAGATCCGCAGCGACACCGGCATCGATGACCACGATCTCGGCACCGGCATGGCCGGCCAGCACGTTGACCGCCGCGCCGCCGCCTAGGAAGTTCATCACCATGGCTGACGTGACGTCTTGCGGGTAGGCGCTGATGCCCTCGGCAACCACTCCGTGGTCACCGGCGGCCAGGATAACGGCCTTCTTGCCGATCTTGGGTGTTCCTTGGCCGAAGATACCGGCCAGTCGTATGGACAATTCTTCCAGGCGTCCCAGACTGCCTAGGGGTTTGGTCAGTTGGTCCTGCCTGGCACTGGCCTCAGCCATTGCGGCCTCGTCCAAAGGAGTTATCGCGTTGATGGTTTGGTCAATCAGGTCTGAGATTGCCATTTAGCCTCATCTGATCCTTGGTTAAGAAGGATTTGGTTGATTAGAATTCTATTCCGGGTTGAGCTTTGATCCCTTGTTGATAGGGATGCTTCACCACATTCATTTCAGTAACAAGGTCGGCGTATTCCATGAGTTCTTCCGGAGCGTTGCGACCGGTGATGATCACGTGCAGCATCTCCGGCCGGGCCTTCAATACCTCAACCACCTCTGATATCTCGATCCAACCGTAGTGCATGGGGTAAGTGAACTCATCTAGAACGATCACGTCATATTTGCCCGACGAGATTGCCTCTTTACAATCTTCCCATTGAGCACGGGCCAGGTCTGCCGACTGGTCAAGGTCTTTGGAGCGCCAAGTGAACCCATCGCCCATGGACCTAACTTCTATACTCATCTTCTGCGCGGCTCGCTGCTCTCCAAAGTTGGCGGTGGAATGCTTGATGAACTGGAACATGATCACATTCATGCCCCGTCCCCAGGCCCGAACCAAGACGCCAATGGCGGCAGTGGTCTTGCCCTTGCCCTTGCCGGTATTGACGATCACCAGACCCTTGTCGATCCTGGGGCCGGTGACCGACTGAGGCCCCGGCTCTGCCTGGTCTTTGGGGTCTGTGTTTTGATTCTCTGGTGTTTCTGTACTCATTGTTATTCCGTTAACTATCCTGAAACCGGCCCATCCGGTCGATTTAGACTTTGGCCGCGGCGCAGGTACCGACGAACCTGGCTGCCAAGCCAGGGCGGCTGCCCAGGTGGATGTGGACGTACGAAGCCCAGGCGTTGCCTGTGCGGAAGCCGTCGAGCCGGTTATCTTGGTCCACGACTTTATATACTGATTCTTGGGTTTCGGGCTGTCTGGCCAGCGTCGACCAATGGAATTCGTGGCCCCGTACCCGCCCACCCTTGGGCAGAACCGGACTATCGGAGCATGACTCAACTTCGCGGTACCCCAAGGTCAACCGACTCTGAGACATGGCTGACTCGGCTGGAATGACCCCGATCATCGGATGGATCACGCCTTCCAGGTCCGACAGACTCTTGCCCAGGTACATCAGGCCGCCGCATTCGGCATAGACCGGCACACCTTGGCCAACTGCCTGGCGCATCGCCTCATGCATCGGCTTATTGCCTGAAAGCTGGTCGGCGAAGAGTTCAGGGAACCCGCCACCGAGATATATACCACTGGCTCCGGCTGGCAGTTTTTCGTCTTCGAGAGGACTGAAGGGAGCAAGTTCTGCTCCCCAGGCGGTGAGCAGATCCAGGGAGTCCTGGTAATAAAAATTGAAAGCCATGTCCTGGGCCACCGCGATGGTGGTCTGAGTTGAAATCGGATTTTCCGGATAGACGATTGGAGCCGCCGATGGTGTCTTGGCCGTTTGGGCCAGCTTCAGAATCGCCGGAACATCCATGGTCTCTTCGATCTGGAGAATGATGCTGTCGTACCACTGGTTGGCCACCGTGCCTTCCACGGTTGGTATCAGTCCCAGGTGCCGCTCCGGCTGGATGAATTCCTCTTTCCGAGGCAAGTAGCCCAAAACCGGTAGGCCGGTTGTGGCTTCCAGCTGTGGTTTGCAAAATTCCAGGTGCCGTTCGCTGGCCACGCCGTTCAGGATCACTCCGGCCACGTTCAGGTCTGGGTCGAAAGTCTGAAAACCCAGGACCTCAGCCGCCACGCTACGGGCGACTTTGGAGGCGTCAGCAATTAGAATGACCGGCGCTCCCAGGAGCTTGGCCAATTGGGCGCTGGAGCCTTCTTCAGTGAGGCTGGAGCGGCCGTCAAAAACGCCCATCACGCCTTCAACCACTGAAACGTCACGACCGGCGCTGGCCCGCTGGAAAAGTTCCAAAACAGTGGGATGGTCACAGAGCCAGGTGTCTAGGTTGCGGCTAGGCACGCCGCAGGCCAGCTTGTGATAGGAGGGGTCGATGTAATCCGGCCCGGCCTTGAAGGGCTGGACCTTGTGGCCACGGCGGGTCAGGGCGCCCATGATGCCAGTGGCGATTGTGGTCTTACCCACGCCGCTACGCACTCCCGCTATTACAACTGTTGGGACCATCTGATAATACCTGAGTATCTGGTGACCGGAGCCCATACGTGGGCCAGCCCTTGAGATTTCTGAGGTTCATTATAACCGGCGTTCTGGGAAAACGCAGTGAATACATCAATAACCTGCCTTGATACACCTCGGGAGCCGGGCACCAGCGTGACTAGACCCTTCTTGACATACCTTTGGCCAGGGAATATTTTTATGGACATTCCAAGCCCGTTATTCCAGCATCGTATGGAGATGTCATGCCAAAGCTATCAGCCCTGAGTGAGATTCAGCGAAAGAGCATGTTGATGTGGCCGTGCGTCGAGCACGACGACACACCCTGGACACCCATGGCCAAGCCCCTATCCGAAAGCAAGTTGGGCCTGGTGACCACGGCGGGGCTCCACGTGCGGGGCGACAGGCCTTTCCGGTCTTCCCATGATGGAGGTGACACATCTTTCCGGACCATATCCCGACGCGCCAGCGCCGCCGACATCATCCAGACCCATACCAGCCTGGGGTTCGATCACACCGGCATCTACCGTGACATCAACGTCACCCTTCCCATCGACCGTCTACCCGAGCTGGTAGAGCAAGGGAAGATCGGCTCGCTCTCGGACAATTATTACTCATTCATGGGTGCCCTCAGAGATGTGACTGGCATCGTCGAGGACTCCGGCCCTGAGGTTGCACGCCGACTCAAAGACGAGGGCGTGGAGGTTGTGCTCCTCACCCCGACTTGACCGGCCTGCTCCCACGCTGTAAGCGTGATTGCGCGCATCATCGAAGAGGCAGGCATGACCACCACTGGAATAGTCCTGATCGAGGAACATGCACAAAGGGTGAAGCCACCGCGGATGCTGGCCGTCCCCTTCTTCTTCGGAAACGCTCTCGGTGAAGCGGACAACCCCGATTACCAACACCGTGTTCTCCAAGCGACGTTCGACCTACTGGACCGAGACAAGGGGCCGGTGTTGGAACAACTTCCGGACGACATGATCCCTGACCTCCTGATTCAGGGCTCAGAGACCACCAACGAGTCCGAGGCGAAAGGACTAAACGCCGCCGACGAACTCACATCGCTCCGGGCCTACTACGAGCAGTGGGTGAACTCCCGCAACGGACGCACAGCAGTGGGCGCAAGCTCCATACCGCAGCGTCGCTTCCGTGGAGTTATCCGGTTCATCGAGGGATACATCAGCGGCGAAGAGACGGATATGAAAGAAAGGCCCGAGGACATAAACGTCCCCCAGTTCCTCCGCCACTGCGTGAACGACCTGAAGGCCTTTTATTACGAGGCACGCATGGCCCAACGACCCGATGGCGCAGACCGGGACATCCACGATTGGTTCTGGTCTGACACTGCCATGGGTGGCCTGGTAATGGCCCTAGGCCAACACATGAGCAGCGTTGATGACAAGGAGACCCAGGCGGTGGCCTACGGTATCGCCAGATAGCTGTGCCATCCGCACAAACCATCAATCAGATTAGGAAGTGAACAACAATGGTTACCTACAGCTACGACCACATACACTTGCGCAGCCGCCAACCATTGGAGACGGCCAAGTACTTCAACCAGATGTTTGGCGCTGATATCAAAGAGAGTATCCAGTCCGACGGTCAGGGCCGGGTCGATATCGACATCAACGGCCTGGTGGTATTCATCGCCCAAGCAGAGGACACTACGCCCGATGGCCCCCAAGACCCGTATGTGGGCCTAGACCACTTTGGACTACGAGTTGAGAATCTTGATGCCGCAGCCGCAGACCTGAAGGCCAAGGGTGCCGAGTTCTCCATGGAACCCAAGGACCTCCGCCCCGGACTACGCATCGCCTTTGTCCGTGCCCCAGGGGATGTTCGTATTGAACTGCTGGAACGCAGCGACTAACCCTGCTCCACACAAGAATTAAAAAGGCCGACGCATGATGCGTCGGCCTTTTTGTTTTGCTTATTGAGACGTTTAGACGGGGCCGTCACTGTCACTATTGCCCTTGATCCAAAAGTAAATTCCGGTGGCGATGCTAAACAAGCCGATCAGAACGAATAGCCAACCGATACCTGTGATCAGCCACTGCCCCACCGGCGAGACCAGTATCAGGCCGAGCAGGAATAACAGCCCACCGCAACCGATTCCGGCGCTGGGTCCCCCGACTCCCAGATTGATCTGTCTAAACTGCATTCGATTCAACCTTTGACCAATTTGAAGGTGGCCTCGGATCTTTCGACCCGGCCTTCTTCAGTCAATTTATCCAGGTGGGTGCGGACGTTCCGCCCGGCAGCGGTGCGCAAATTACGGCGCAGGTTGCGCGAGTAGACCGCAGTTACGATCTCGTCCACTGAATCTACTCCAGACTCTAAAGCCGACAGAACCTGGTTTTCCCGCTCGGTGCGGTGGCGGATGTAACCCTCAACTCTGGCGGTGCCATTTTTGATGATCTGACCATGGCCAGGGCAAATCAAATTTGGCTTCAGTCCGGCCAGGGTTTCCAGAGATTCCATGTACTGCTTCAGGTTGCGCACGCTGGAGGAAGAATTCCCCAGTATGGTATCGCCGCTAAAGATCACCTTGTCTCCGGGGATGTAGTAGGAGATGTGGTCTGCCTCGTGGCCAGGGGTGAAGTGGGCCCTCAGCTTGACCCCGCCGCCGGCGATAACCGACTCCCGGGACTTGAGTTTTTCCACCGTGCCCTCACCCAGTTTGTGGGTGAGCAGTGGCTCAAGCTTGGGATGGCAGCGAACCGGGCATCCAAACTGCTCTTGAAGTCTGTCCAATCCTCCGATGTGATCGCCATGGCCATGGGTGACCACTATCGAGGAAATACGAGGTTTGCCAAGCTCGGAGTAGAAATCCTGAATCTGCTTGGTCCAGGCGCGGTAAGGCTCACCCGAGTCCACCATCACCATGTGGTCATTGGGATCCCCTACAAAATAGATGTGGGTGCCGCCAGGGTGCATGGCCCCAAAGGTGCTGGAGTCCTCTTCAATGTGGGTTGCGTAGATATTCTTGCTAATCTGCATCGGCCTGTTCTTCCCCGTAGATAAATGCTGAGACTTTAGGTGCAGGGATGGTAGACCTGAGCCTGGGAGTCGTCAATCCCCAGGCTGGCTTATGTTAATATCCTAGGGATTCAACCACCCACTTTCATAACCATGAAGGGAAATATGATCTCTGCAATGATCACCGATCAAGATTTGAAATCGGCCATCCCCAACTTGAGCGGCGATGTGTCGCTGAAGGGATTGGACGGACAGGTCAAGATCTATCGGGACGAGTACGGCATTCCCAGAATCAAGGCAGGCTCGGAGATGGACGCCTACTTTGCCCAGGGGTTCGCAACGGCCCAGGACCGGCTGTGGCACATGGAATATGACCGTCTCCGCGGTTCCGGACGCTGGGCCGAGGCCGTTGGACAACAGGCGGTAGCCCAAGACACCATGATGAGGCGATTCCGGCTAAAAGCCGCCGCCAAGGCAGACTATCAGGGCATGGACTCCCACACCAAGTCCATGTTCGACGCCTACGCCGCCGGGGTGAATGCCTTCATCAACAGCGGTGACGCCTTGCCCGTAGAGTACCGGATCACCGGGCTGACACCAGAGCCGTGGGAGCCCTGGGACGGACTGATCGCCTATAAGGTCCGCCACATCTCAATGGGGGTATTTGAATCCAAGGTCTGGCGGGCCCGTATGGTCCGGGAGATGGGGGCCGAGACTGCCGGCAAGCTTTTTCCGGGTGTTGAGCCAGGATTCCTAATGATCCTACCTCCCGGGTCAACTTCTCCGGGCCCGTTGGATGAGGGACTCAAAGAACTCGCTGAGGGCGCAGCCGCACTGAACTACCTGAATGAGATGGACTCAGGCAGCAACAGCTGGGTTCTCTGCGGCGCAGAGACGGCCACTGGCAAGCCGATACTGGCCGGAGACTCACATAGGGCGTTGGACACGCCCAACGCCTACTATCAAAACCAGGTGGCTTGCCCCGAGTTCGACGTTGTGGGGTTATCTTTCCCCGGCGTCCCGGCCTTCCCTCACTTTGGCCACAACGGTCGAGTCTCCTGGAGCGTCACCCACACCGCCGCCGACTACCAGGACCTGTATATAGAGCGGTTCAAAGAGAATGAGACAGGCAAGTATCTGTTCAAAGATCGGTGGCTGGACGCCGAGACCTTCCAGGAAACTATCAAGGTCAAAGACGGAGCTGATGTCCAAACCACGGTGACGGTGACCCAGCACGGGCCGATCATTGCCGGTGATCCTGCAGAAGGGTCAGGACTGGCTTTCAAATACACCGCTACCGAGAAAGCATCCACCTGGCCGGATATCCTCTGGAAGATGCTGCGGGCTGATAATAGCCGCGAGTTCGTGGCCACAATGGAAGGCTGGGTGGACCCGTGCAACAACCTGCTATTTGCCGACACCCATGGCGATATGGGCTATCTCTGCCGTGGTCGGATTCCAATAAGGTCTAGGGTGAACGGCTGGTTGCCGGTGCCAGGTTGGACCGGGGAGCACGAATGGGAGGGAGATATTCCCTTCGAGGAGCTGCCGGTCTCGATCAACCCGCCGGAAGGCTACATCGCCACCGCCAACAACCGTCCGGTGGGCGATGATTATCCCCATTACATCGCCATCGATTTCACGCCCGAATTCAGGGTGAAAAGAGTTACTGCGGGGTTGAAGTCACTGACTCGCCCAACGGCAGCGGATATGGCCCTGGTACACGCCCAGAGGGTGTCCATCCCCGCATTGGCCTATCAGGGTGTGATCAATCAGATGGAAGCACTCGATGCCGTGAGCCGCGCAGCTAAAGACCGGCTTCTAAGTTGGGATTGTCAGATGGACGCCGATAACGTGGCTCCAACCATCTACAGTGCCACGCGCGACGCCCTGTTGAAAGAGGTCTTGGAGACCAACCTAACGGAGAAGCTGGCCTATGAGGCGTGGCACCCGGCAGACCGGGGGCTCGGGTCGTTCTCGAATCGCCTCAAGGCCAGATTGGTGGCCATGATCGAGCAAAATGACACTTCGCTACTTCCCGCCGGCGACACCTGGCCTACCGCAGTGGCCAGGGCATTGTCCAAAGCAGTGTTGACGTTGACCGAGCGACTGGGAGACGACATTGACCAGTGGCAGTGGGGCAAGGTGCATCAGGCCAAGCCCAAGCACAACCTATCAGCGGCGTATCCAGAGCTGGCAGAGCTGCTTAACCCGCCGGCCATACCCACCAGCGGGGATGGCGACACGCCACTCCAGGGTGGTTACTCGCCAGCGACACCGAATACGGTAACGAGCCTATCGGTGGCCCGTTACGCCTACGACCCCTCCAACTGGGAAGACTCCCTCTGGGTCGTGCCGCTGGGGAGCTCCGGCCATCCAGGCAGCGAACATTACGCAGACCAGTCTGAGACCTGGCGAAAGGTCAAGATGATTCCCATGGGCTATGACTGGGAGATCATCAAGACCAATTCCGAGACTGAGCAGACGCTGATTCCTGACTAGGAACTGAGTTCTTCACCCAGCAAGTCAAGTGCGGCTTTGGCGGCTCCCTGTTTGCAGGCGTCACGGTCTCCTGGCAACAGGACTTCAATAGCTTTGTCTTCACCGTCTTTTACGGCTAGGCCAATCCAGAACGTGCCTATGGGTAGGCCTGCTCGTCCGGCGGCCGGTCCTGTCACTCCAGTGGTGGAAACTGCATAGTCGGTGCCACACAGTTCCAACGCGCCTCGGGCCATCCCGATTGCCATCTGGCTGCTCACCGTACCGTGGGTGGGGGATACATCATCGGCGACGCCTAGGACCTTCTCCTTGAGCCCGCCAGTATAGGCAATTACGCCGCCAGGGAAATACTTAGAACTCCCGGGGATGGCTCCCAGCATGTAACCGATCAAGCCGGCGGTATCGGCCTCCGCCACTGAAACGGTCTTACCTCGTTCAGTCAGTATTTCTGCAATCTTTTCGACTTCCATTTGAGATTCCCCCTTAAATTAGTTGCCTGATTTCATGGTTTTTGCAACAAAATGAAAAATTCTTGGTTGCCGGCGTCGCCCTTGATGGGAGAGCGGCAGATGTTTCTAACTCGGATTCCTTGCCCCACGGCCCAGTTGACCGTCTTACCCAAAACATCGGCGTGTACCTTGGTATCTCTGACCACACCGCCCCGACCAACCTGGTTTTTCTGTGCCTCAAACTGGGGCTTCACCAGAGAGACTATGTAGTGGCCCGTCTTTAGGTGACGCATAGCATCAGGGATGACCATGCTGATTGATATGAACGACACGTCCATAACTATCAAGTCAACCAGCTCTGAGAGTTCAAATGGGTGCCGGGCGTTGGTCTTCTCCATGACAATGACCCTATCGTCCTGGCGTAGCCCGTAATTCAACTGTCCGTGCCCCACGTCCACAGCGTAGACCTTATTTGCGCCGCGCTGGAGGACACAATCAGTGAACCCGCCAGTGGAAGCGCCGATATCCAACACGGTCCACCCGGCGACATCAACTTGAAACTCATTCAGAGCATGGGCTAATTTCAGTCCGCCGCGGCTGACAAAGGGAAGTTTCCCCTTCACCTCAAGTTCCACGTCTTCAGGAAGGGTGGAACCGGCCTTCAAGACACGGCCGGTGGGCGTGTAGACCACACCTTCCATTATCAGGGCCTGGGCTCGTTCCCGGGATTCCGCCAAGCCTCTCTCGAAGAGCAGCCGGTCGGCTCTGATTTTAGCTGGACGTGCTGTCAAAAGGTTCTCTGATCAACGTCGTAATCGAGTCTGAAGGAATTAATGCCTGAGATTATTCGCCGACAAAGTCAGGGCGGCGCTTTTCCAGGAATGCTTTGTAGCCTTCCAGATAATCTTTGGTGTCGAACTGGGTCAGGGGTAGGTTCTCTTCTTCCTTAGTTAGGTTCTCCAGGGAAGGCTTGTTTTGGACCTGCTGCATGGTCAGCTTATTCACCGCGTGGGAAAGGGGCGCCAATAACGCGATATCCGCGGCCAGTTTATAGGTGTAATCGTGGAGCTCGGAGGTCTTCACCACCTGGTTCACCAGGCCAACCCGCAGTGACTCATCTGCGTTTAGCAGGCGGGCCGACAACAGGATATACATGGCGTTACCCTTGCCCACCAGGTTGACCAGACCGCGCATCTCTCGGTGGCCGATGCTGATGCCCAGCTTGCCCACTGGGATTCCCATGCGGCTGTCGTCACTTGCTATACGTAGGTCTGTGGCCACCGCCAGTTCGCAACCACCACCAACGGCAAAACCACGGATCATAGAGATAGTCGGAGTCGACATCTCAGACAGAGTTTCCAATGCCCCGTTTACGGCATCGTTGTAACCTCGTCCTTTGGTGGAATCGGAGCGATAATCGTCAAAGTCTTGAATATCAGCTCCGGCAGAAAAGGCCTCGTCACCGGCCCCGGTGATTACCACGGCTCTAACAGACCGATCCGCGTCCAATTTCTTCATGATACCGGAGAACGTTTCCCACATCGCAAAACTAATAGCGTTACGTTGGTTGGGTCGGTTGAAGGTGACCGTTGCAACGGGGTTGGATGGATCAAGGATGATGTAATCGTTCAAGGCAGTGGTGTCCTGTTATGCCGGTTTGCAAGGCGATAGGCGGAGGATTTGAGCAAGCAAATCCAGTATAGCCCGTAGCTTGTTGAGTGTCACCACTGATTGAAGTTGGGAG
>PYIL01195095.1_pt1 | contig 11314 bp, 7 predicted proteins | sample 3578041 | NCBI WGS metagenome assembly PYIL01 (sample SAMN08408023, study PRJNA431606) | Marine metagenome isolate SA_KN192-05_S13_150m, whole genome shotgun... | biome: marine; feature: oceanic pelagic zone; material: water; isolation source: 150 m water sample, 0.2-0.8 um fraction ... | reverse complement strand
ACATTTTCTTTAAGGCGATAATCAGATGAAGTGTTATAAGCTGTTGCGCTTGACCCCACGCTAATACTCCCACAAGCGGTTGTAGTGCTATGTAGAAAATACATTGCAACACCAGTTGAGGCATCAGTTTTCACTTCGATAGCGTATTCTGATCCGCCTCCGGCGTAACCAACAAACATAGCGTTTGATGCTGAAGCAGCTAGACTCGTATTTGAACCAACGTCAATTTCATCAATATATGCCTGTCTCCATCTAGTCGCATTTTCACCTAAATCATAAGTTGAGTCTGCGGCAGCTAAAACGTGGCCTTCATGTGTGCAGTCGCCAGTAGAATTAATAGTCAACGCATCGGTATCTGAAGCACTGCCGATAGTACCGCCATCTGGAATAACAAGCCCAGCAGCACCGGCCAACACTAAATCGTCAGTGGATGTATCCCAAAGCATAAAAGCACTTGCGGTGTCACCGAAGAACTTAACGTCATATCCAGTATCATCTTCACCTACCGTCACAGTGGAATCAATCTGAACGGCTCCGTCAATATCAACAGCATCTAGATTAGCCGTTCCATCAACATCAATATTTCCACTAACTGTCAGATTTCCGCCAGAAGACAACGACATCTTTTCCGTCGCTGCCTCGGATGCGCCTGTTTTGAAAGACAGCTTTGTGGCGTTGCTGGTCGCAGAAAAATCTCCCTCGGACACGGCAGCTATTTCTGCTGCAACTAAAATAGCATCTGTGCCTTCCGCCTCATCTGGCGCTTGGAATTGAATTTTTCCGAGAACGTCGTTCGCCGCAATGTCTGTTTCGCCCGTCTGCATCAGCAAAAGAACCGGGGTGTCATCGCCTGTAGACGTATTTTTAAACGTCAAACCAGAATCGTGAATATGGCTGAGAAATACGTCTTGATTGTCGCCGAAATAGACAACTCCACCGTCGTTATCCAGAATAACGTCATCACCGGTAATGACATCGCCGCTGACTGTCAGATCTCCCGCAGAAGATAACGACATCTTCTCTGTTGCGGCTTCACTGGCGGCGGTCTTGAATGATAATTTCGTAGCATTATTGCTAGCAGAAAAATCTCCCTCGCTGACTGCTGCGATTTCGGCAGCAACTAGAATAGCGTCTGTTCCCTCAGCTTCATCCGGTGCTTGGAATTGTATTTTCCCGAGAGCGTCATTGAGTGCTATGTCGGTTTCGCCGGTTTGCACAAGTAAAACGAATGGCGTGTCATCGCCCGTAGACGTATTTTTCAGCGTTAAACCGGAATCATGGACATGAGTAACCGTGACATCCTGGTTGTCGCCTAATTTAATAACCGCAGCATCCGAATCTAGCAATAAATCATCGCCAATAGTGGCATCGCCGGTAACGGTGAGGCTCGATACGATCAATGGATCTGTGCCGCTCACTTGCACCTGCATGATTTGGACAGTGCTGGTGGTGTTCAAAATTCCCATGAACATTTTGCCAGCCGCGTGCTGGCCCGCCGTCAGTGCTGCTCCATTGTCTTGCAGCGCAATCGCACCCAAACCCGATATAGCGACAGTTGTCGCAGTGGTGTTCGTGACGCCACTTGCCATCCATACAAAGCGCTGTCCTGCCGCGTAAGCGGTGATCGGAGGCGAAGGCGTCAATGTAATAGCATCGGCGCTGCCGCCCGCTGTGCCGCACCACACGAACGCCTCGGCCTGCGCTTGGCCTAGTGACAGGCTGTCTGTGGCAGCGGTGCCGACTTTCATGCCGGTAAATTTATGCGTAGCGAGTGGCAAATCAGCCGTCACGACGCTTTGGCCGTCTACGGCGATAGATTGCGTTAGCGCTGTCGCGATCTGACTGTTGTTGGTGTCAACCTCGGTTGACGAAATAACCGTCCCGCTAACAAAATTCGGGTAGGGGTTGGTGTACGTGCCTGATCCATTTCTAGCCATTGGTTAATTTCCTATTCCTAATCTTGCGCCTTGTTGCGCTGAAGGTGTCGTTGCCTGCAATAACAAAGCCTGAGCCAATTCGTCAGGAAGCGTAGGCACGGGACTGAAAGTTTGTGGAGGACGAGGAGCAGTGGCGGGCAGAAAGTTCACGAGATCGTCGTCAATCGCAGCAGAGTCAATTTGTACATCATCAAGCACTTGCGTTTGTGATGGCCGAGCCTGTGGCCGCTGCTGTGGTAATGCCCGTAATGGCGTATAAGCTCTACCCGCTATTTCTTCGGCCACCTGCCTAGGGCGAGTTGTGCGTGGTATTGCCGCTTTTCCTACCTCAGCCCCTAACCGGCCAATCGCATATCTACCGCCGAGTAGCGCATTAATCATATTTTGCGGAACATTCCCTAGGCGCTCAATGAGTGGCCTTAATTCTTGCGGGGGTACGTTCCCTAATTTTCCCTCGGTGGATTTCCCGACATTGAAAAAAACATCTTCTGCCTTTAGGCCATCAAAAAGTTTACTGAACTGAGCCGAGGCAGATCCCCCAGATGCGTCAGGCACCCAATCTCGGTACAGGCTTTTTAATTTCGATAAGTCGCCTTCGCTCTTATAAATAGCCTCCACCTTGTTGCTATCTATATTTGCATCTTTTACTTTTTCTTTTAGTGCGTGAGCGGCTCCGATCTTTACTCGTTCTAATTGTTCTGGCGTTTTTCCGGAAATCTCGACGACTTTTTTTGTAGATTCCTTTCCGCCTATATACCTTATACCGTACTCTATATCTGCAATTTCATCAGAGGTTTTGCTATAGGCTGCTCTCGCTGATCGTAAAGCATCCGAGCCACCGGAATTATCTAACGCCGCAAGAAACCTATTCTTAAACTCTACTAATGCTCTTAGCTCGTTAGCGCTATCGTAGGGAGCCGTTTCTAGTCGAGAAATTTCTTTATCAAGCCCCCATTTAACATACTCAAGCCTTCTTGCCGTAATTGGCCCGACTGCTTCCTTAGCCTCTTTTTCTAGGATCTTTCTTAATTGCTCTTTGGCTTGGCCTTGTAAATTGTTTAATAGCGATAAATTTGCATCAGATATTTTTGTGCTTAGATTCTCCTTAAATCCCCCTCTTCCTTCGAGTCCAAACATTCGTTTTGCGTAATTAGTAGCATTCTGAAAAATGCCGGGATTATTCAACAATTCTTGCAATTCATCACTCGGATCTATGATCTCATCCATCACGCCCTTGTAATTTTCTTCAGCCTGTTCGCTTCGCCTCAGATTGAGCCTATCTATTTCTCCGATCTCGTCGCCATCCCCATACGCTTTTTTGTTGCTGACATTGTCATCTATTTGCTTGTTTATCCGGCTCGACTGTTCTTGATTTCTTTTTGCTACTCCAGCCGTTAACGCAACATCGGGACTATTGCCGAGTTCCCTATTAGCGGTTTGCTGTAACCTGCTACGATTACCTAATAAAGCGACACTCGCATCTACCGCTGTGGCTTCCGGCCCCATTTCTTGCATTTTGGCTAATAATACCTCGGGGCTAATATCCTCTGCCGCTGCAACTTCTCTAAATGTCTCATCGGCAGGATCGATTATATCTTTCCTATAAGTTTTTTCTGTTACATAATCTCGATATTTTTGTTGCCATGGAAATGCCCTAGACTCTAATGCGTTCTGAACAAACGGCAATTTGCTACCGACGTACTTTGCACTACCTACCCCCGCCGGAATACCAGCGCCAATTCCTGCGCCAATTCCTGCTCCGATCCCAGCCCCCAACCCCCTGTCCATAAGGCCTTGTTTGGTAAAGATATTGCCTTCGCTATAACCGGTTCCGGCTACTGCGCCTGTTGCAGCACCGACTTTACTACCTTGAGCTATTTTCTGCGCTATAGTTGGCGCTTTCAGAACACCGGCTCTTACAGCGCCTAAGCCTCCTGTAGCCAATCCACCAGCACCTTGTAGAGCTAAAGACATCAAAAAGTTGTTTTTTTCAAATTCTTTATTGGCGGCACGCTCTTTGTCTATACCTTCATTTATCGCATCCCTAAACGATTTATTTGAGGTTAATCCGGTGCCAATGCCGCGTAGCGTGCCAAAGGCCTCGTCTCCAAAACCAAGCAGCGTCCCTTGTCCGATTGCTTGTCGTGCAATATTAGCTAATGTTATGCCCCTATCGTCTACTGGAGTACCATCCTCTCGGTTAAACATTTTGGAGACTATTGAATCTCGGGCTACTGGGGCGCTAACGAGATCATTATCAATCGCTTCGGAATCAAATGGCTCATCATTTACAGCAGAAATAGTTTCTTCGGTTATCGAATAACCCATATCTGCTAATTGGGAAACAAGCTGATCTATTGAGAGATTCGGAAAATCATTACTCAAAGATTGAAGCTCTTCCGCCGTTAATGATTCGTTCGCCATGCCTATTGCACTCCGCGATTTCCGTAATACTTGTTCAATCTGTCTTTTCTTTGTTCTGCCGACGTATACGCTTTTTTGACTTCCTCATATAAAGTCAAAACAGTACGCCTAAACTCTTTCTCCGATTGATTAGCATCTAAATTGAGTATGGCAGCAGTGGCTTTTTCGCCTTCTGCATCAGAGATGTGCCCTCCTCCCTTTAACGCATCATATGCCTGCATAAATGCCGAACCACCTATTTGGTTGCGAGCCGCTATGAAATCCGCCGCATTCGTTCCCTGTATCGCACTATCATCGGACACGAACGGAAGATTCTGAAACAAAGCACCTCCGACCAACCCTCTGACACCGGTAGCATTCTGAAGCCCCGGATGCTCTTTGTTGATATTAGGAACAAGCTCCTTTAAGCCTGTGCGTGGATTCTGTTTATACATTGGCGTACCGTCGTCGTTCTTCATGGGCGGAACGATATTTTCAAGCTGCCTCAAAAGCCTTTGCCCGCCGACTAATATCGCATCGGCATTGTCTAAAAACTCGCGATTCGATTTTTCTGTTTCTATACCTTCCCGTTTGAGTCGTGCTGTTCGTAATTGTGCAGCTTGCAGGCTCTCTGGAGTCCCGGATTGTGGTGCCGCTTTGGGTTTTGAATCCGGTGGCGTTCTTTTATCTATTAATGCTTGGGCGGCTGTCGCGAGATCGGGTAAGGTATTTTCCCCGACACCAGCCGAAGTAACTAAATTAGATCCAGCTATTTGTGTTTCACCGGAGTCCAGTTGAGGGGCTTCGCCATTTCGAGCCATTTTCCATTGTTCATATGAAAGAGTATCAGGATAAGGTATTCCCAATTTCTGATAAGGCTCTCGTATTTGTGCCATTTCATTGTTATAAGTCTGAAGAAGTGCGGCTTCTACTCTGGCATCGGCTACTTTTTTATCAGCCTCTATCTTGGCTGCGGCTTTTACGTCATCAGCCGTTTTAGTGGCTCTGGCTTTTGTTTGCGCTGCAATTGTTCTGCCGGTGATTTCCGCTTGTACCTCGGCCAAGCGAGATGCGGCCAGTCTATCAGCTACCTCTTTCTCATAGGCACGCTTGTCTGCTAGAAGCGCTGCTTCTCTCGTCGCTGCCGCATCTTGAACTAGGGCATTAGTCATCATTTGCTCTTTCAAATTACGTCCGGATCGCGTTTTTGTTTCTACGCTTCCGAGTCGATCCAATAAAGCACGAGGAGAAGATTGATCAAGCGCAAAATCACCTGCTATTTGCTCTCTTTCTTGCCCCACGGTTCGAGGATCGCCGATCAGCGCTGACATCATTCTTGGATCGTCACCAAGCGGAGTATCAATGTATTGATCTGCTGTTCCAGCTTGCGATTGAAATGTTCCTAATTGCGCTGGATCGAGTCCCAAGGCATTCGAAGGCACAGATATTTCTTCAAGCGGAAAATCGTCCCTATAGAGTGCAGCGCGATCAATCAAATCGTCGGCATCGATTCCGAGTCCTTGATCTGTAGGCGCTGACATGGCTTCTTGTTCCGCTTCTCGCGTTTGCGCTAAATACGGCGAACTATAGGCTTCGTAATCTGCGTCGGTAATTTCTGGCGTCGGTAATTGATCTAATAATGCCGTCCTATCTGCCGCCTCTTGGTTTCTTTGAAATGCCCCCACCAAGTGCGTTGCTAACGTTGGAAAAAGTTGCTGCTGCGATGTTGCGACCGGAGGCTCGAACAAACTTCGTCTACGCCTGTCTATATCGGCTTGTTCAGCGCCCAACGCTTGAAGTCCCGGCGTTCCCGCGAAATCCACGGATGCGAATCGCGGCTGACTCGCCGAGGAAGCCATAAGCGCTGCTAACATTCGCTGTTGTTCTTGCCTAGTCATTAGCCAAACCCCGGTATTCTGCTCAATCCACGACCGAGTGCGTTGCTAAACGCATCAGTACCGATAAGCGCCCCACCTAAAGCACCATACGCCCCTGCCGTTGCACCTTGCCGCTGTAATTGAGCGTTGTACGCATTAACCCGATTCGTATAGTTATCACCGGCCAATCCCGCATAATCCGTCGCAGCGATAGCCGTCGGAGAAGCCGCGCCGAACGTGGGATTTTGGATTTGAGTGCCGGACATCAGCGCGGCAGTTTCATTGAGCGGCAGATTACGCAAATAGGCTTGTTCCTGAACGACGCGCTGGCGCTGTTGATCGCTCAATCCAAACAGTCCCGTTTGCGCTTGTGCTAGATTCTGCATCTCTTGCATCGGTATTTGACGTTGGCGTAATTGCTCATCAATTTCTCGATCACGCACCGCGCCCATTGCATCGAACTGTCCTTGGCGCAAAGCCTGCTCCTGCCCATACATGCCCATAAGCTGCGCTTGTTCCGCTGCTGGTAACGCACGCAAGTAATTCTGCTCAGCGATGGCATTTTGACGCGCTTGAGTACCGATGCCGAATAACCGTGATTGTTCTGCACCGCCCGCTTGAATTGCAGCGTTCAAAGCAGTTTGATATGCATCGGTTTTGCCCAAATTAAAATCGCGCATGGCACTCGAATACGCCTCACTGCCTCTCCCTATTCCTGAATTTGCGAGTTGATTCTCCATCGCAATCCGTTCGCTTTCAAAGCGTGGATCTAAGCGAGACTGAGCCTGTCCATACATCGACTGAATCACTTGCTCTCTCGCTGCTGCGTCGGCTTGTGGCGCTGCGGGGGCAGAGGAGTAATCAAACGGGGTTCTGTAGTGTTCTGCGGCAGTGATTGAGGCTTGTGTGCCAGCGTCCGCCGCTGCGCCTATGCCTTGGGCAGTCGGGGCAAAAGACTTCCCGGCCTGCAAATCATAGGGGTTTTGCGTCATCGCAGCTAAATTTGAAACCGTTTGCCCGACTCCGGCAGCGTCACCGCCAGCGGGCATTCCTTCATAGGTAAACGGCGTTGCTAGCGTTTCTCCAACCCGGCCAACCTGTTGGCCCGCAACTCGATTTAGCTCAAGATTAACCTGATTTTGTTGATCTAAAATGGCTTGCTGCGCTGGATCTAAGGTAGATATTCTCGCCATCCGCTGGATGCCTTGCGGCGTCGGATCGCCGGTTGGCGCGTAAACAGAGCTGCCGTATGGCGTATATTCATCAAGTTGATTAAGTTGCGATTGAGCAACGGCTGTATCTTGGTTAATTGCGCCCTGCGCTGCTGCGACTTGCGCGGGATTCGGCGGCGTCGGTGCTTCCGGTGTCTTTTTACCCATTAGTTTCTACCCATTTTTTCGCTGGCTCAGAATAGAGTCCGTAGGTGATCGCAGTCGCTTGATTTTCTCCGGCGAACGGGTGAACGCCTTCCTGCTTAAAACCAAGCCCAGTAAGCAATTTTCGACAACGTTTGTTTTTTTTCGTCGTGATAGCAGACAACCTCTTTACGCCAAGCTGGACAAAGGGATAAGCCAACATTGCCCGTATATTGCCCTGCGTGGCCCACCGTGGGGTCGCTGCAACGAAAGATACCTCGATATCCGAAGAATAACGATAATTATTGTAGATTGCCACCGCCATAATTTTATCCTCGTCGTCAGCTACCCCTATCGCTGTCAATGGCCTTTGAAATGGGCCGAGGCCGCTGCGCTCTGCCCATGTCACTAACTCCTCATCTCGGCCAAATACCAAATTAGTCAAATCGCGTTACCTTGCTGCCAAACCATATCGTAGCTATTAAATTGCATTTCGAGCTGACTTGTTCCATGGATCGCAGGAGAAGCCGCTTCGCCCAACCCCGTAACCGTGATCCAATTAGACACCTGCGTTTCCGCCGTCCAAGACGATTCGTCCCATTTAGAAACATCCCAAGTCGCTCCTGAAATTGCTGGAATCGTCGGCACGGATGTCGGAGTCTGGTTGGAAAAATTGACGTTCAGATCTATAGCGAAACTCGGGTTTCCGGTGGACGTGAAATTCGGACGACAGAGCGTGAAAAGTTTTTGATTGCCTCTTGCGCCGTAATATGAAAATGCGGGCAGTATCTTCCAATCGATATTATTATCATTGTCGGTTACGCCAATGTCTGCCTTGTAGATAGCCCCACCGGTTAATGTCCAGTAGGATTCATCCCATTTAGAAACATCCCAAGTTCCCCCAACCCCCTCGAATTGCTGGGGTATTTGGCCGCCAAAATACAAATCACCGTTAAATAAACACCAACAAGCGGCATTTTGGTTAGTGAATTTACACCAAGCGCCCGTCTGCGTGTTAATGACATACTGCACCGCAGTCGTCGTATTAATTGGAATATTGAATAATTGGTATGAACCCTGCGGGTAATGCAACGATTGCCAGCCAAAATTAGCGCTATAGTTTCGCGTAGCGGCCAAAAACTCATTTTGAATGTTATTTGACATCGCCATGCTACTGCTGGCGACTTGATCAATCGGCAAGAACGTCGTCAGCGATATTGCGCCGTCTTGCGTCGTTACGATCAAATCCGCGCCGACTTTCTCAATGCACCTCCTACCGATTGGTTTGCCGATGCTGAATACGCCCGACAACACCCAATTCGCTGCTGTGCTGGGATCGTTCCCCGAGTACAAAATCACCTCACCCTCGGATGTGATGGCAACGAATAAGTCATCAGGGCCAGAGCCACCATCTCGAGTCCATGAGCCAATCGCCATCAAATAGCCGCCCTTACGGCATAGCCCACTTAAATCGAACGTCGAAACCGTGCCAGCGATGGAAACCACTGGCAGATAGCCAAAAGACAGACTATCGTTAAAAACGAAAAATAATCGCCGCTGATGCGTCGTAACATGAACGATGCTCGTCGCCGTCACGCCCGAAAGCGTTGGCGTAACAAATGCCGATCCAGTGTAATAAATCGGCGCGTCGGCACCGTTTACCATATATAAGAAATTACCGCCTGACGTACCCATCATCGTCGTTTGCCATCTGCCATTTGTTTTTCCGGTGGCGATGGGAGTCGAAACACCCGCTGCGGATGAGTCATAAATTACGCTATCGGCAGCACTGATGAGTTTACGCGTTACCGGCCCAGCATATTCCACCAACGTTTCTACAGCGCCAGTGCCGTTGCCGGTGCTATGCGATGCGTAACCTCTACGCAAGTCGCAACTCGTTAAGTTGGGGAAAATGTTTTCCAGCTCGACCGCAAAGTCTTCGGGCATATTCGCCAATGAATCGCGGGCATTCCAGCCGCGCACAGGCGCAGGAATGCTGACGCTTTGCGACGTTTTGATTCGTTTTGAGTTGTTATTAAGCGGTTCTAACATTTTGGGATCGGCGGCGAGTCGCTGCGGGGCGCATTAACGCCTGCTGCATTATAGAAGTTCGCGGATAATTTCTGCTTTGATCGTAATTAACGATAGGAATATTTGCTGCAATTGGAATACGCGTTGGCGCGACATAAGGCCGCGCAGCGTTCGAGGTTACGTTCGCAGTGCCAGTTATTGGGGCTGCTGGAGCTGGAGTTGTTGGGCTTGCGCTTCTCGCTGCTAACGCAGAAGCGCCGGGGTATGCCCCAAGGTAGGCGCTTGTAGGAAATTTTCTAAAAGCTATATCTTGATTTTCCGGCTCGAAAGTCGTGATTTTCGGACTTCCACCCTCACGAAGACTATATTGATCGGGGCTTAAATTAGCTCCCGATTGATTTATAGCGTTACTAGCGACGATGGCGCTACCGACATAGGGCGCGACTGTTTTTGCGACATTGGCTGCTCCTGCCGCCACCTTACCTAATTGAGAAGCGGTTGATGCTCCCTTAGCGCCAGCACTTGCCGCAACCATTGCATCGACAGCGTTTCCCGTTGTTTTTGCTGAACCCAACGTGCCGCCAGCATAATTTCCTAGGCCTGCAAGAGCGCCCGATGTCAAAATATCCCCAATGTCCCCTCCTTGTACTGCTGAACCAGTACCCGCCAATCCTGCGGCTAAAAAAGGATCGCCAGCAAAAATTGCTCCAACCGATAACGCTAATCCGAATGCGTCTTTGATCCCAAACTTTCGTTTAGGCCGCTGATTTTTCCACTGTCCTAATCGCCCCGCATAATCCATCGCCGCAAACTTTTGCATGTCGGTCGCTGTGGCCGGGTTTATGCCGTTTTCGGCTAGAAACTGCCTCGAATAGCGGGCATACATAGTGTTAGGGCTACGTTGCTGATATACGTCATATGCGTAGGCACCATCGGCATACGTCCGAGACATTTGCATCCCCATGCCAGGGATTGTTGGATCAAAACGATGATAGCCATCGGCGTTGTGGTAGAGATCGTAGTTTGGATTCACCCAACCGATCTCGCCGAATTGCGGCTGATCGCTAGGTGTTCGCAGTCCCATACCGATATTCGGATTGGGCTTACCAGGAATTACTGGTTTAGTTTTTTTGCTATCAGCAATAAGTTTTTCAAAGTGTTCTTTGGCTGCTGGTGCGACATATTGTCCGGCTTGAGTGCCCATGCTAGTAGCTATAGTTTAAGTTTAGGAGGTATCTTGCTTCCGCTGGCGACAATTCCAAAACAGCCGCTAACGCATCCTTTTTGTCGGGCGGCAGCAAATCTATTTCACCGCGAATGTTGACTCCTGCGGGATTCGCTAATGGAATATTGGCATCAACATTGAAGCGATCACCACTTATTCCAGCATTGACAACTTGCGGCCCTGTTTGATTAATTCCCACATTACCGTAGCCGGACAGATCGCTACCTTGAGCCGCAACGCCAGGAGTAACCATACCGTTTTGATAGTCAATCGTCGGGTTTACGCTGCTTCCTCCACCGAGAGGAATACTTAAAGCGGGATCGGCAGTTAAATTATCAACTGGAAAATCATCCGGCACTCCATATTTTGCCTGCTCATCGGCATAATACTGCTCTAACAACGCCGCAATTTCTTCCTCGGTAGGCATTACGCCCAGCTTCCCTCTGGAATGTAGACGCCTCGCATCGGAGTTTCATCAGTCATGTT
>PYIL01030323.1_pt1 | contig 11320 bp, 11 predicted proteins | sample 3578041 | NCBI WGS metagenome assembly PYIL01 (sample SAMN08408023, study PRJNA431606) | Marine metagenome isolate SA_KN192-05_S13_150m, whole genome shotgun... | biome: marine; feature: oceanic pelagic zone; material: water; isolation source: 150 m water sample, 0.2-0.8 um fraction ... | reverse complement strand
TTCTCTTATCTAAGCGAAAATAATCCGAATTATACTTGGCTGAATTCGCAACATTCAGTAGGCCCCTTATTTGACTATGATCACAATCAAGATTGGATTCTGATTGCAAATCTTTTGTTAACAAAAGATGGGATGTGGAGAAAAAGAATAGATAAGAAAATTGGGTTTCCTGCCACAGAGAAAAATCACAAAAAAACTCTTAAGAAGATAATTGATGACTTAACATCAGATAATTTTTTAAGAGATTTGCTTCACATGGTTAGATACCTACCTCCACCTCATTATGAAGAAAAACAGTGGTCAGTGCTTCTATCTTTATTTAATTTATTGCCTACGGCAACTGCTGAACTTAAACGTTTATTTGTTCAAAAAAATACATCTGATTACACAGAATTATCGGACTGTGCTCACCAAGCACTAGGTGATAATGATAATCCTACAGACCTTGCTCTTATGATGGATTATAGGCTTAAACATATCATGGTAGATGAAATTCAAGATACTTCAGCTCGTCAATATGAATTAATTGAGAGACTTATTCAAGGTTGGGAAGTGAACGACGGAAGATCATTATTCCTTGTCGGTGATCCGATGCAATCAATTTATAAATTTAGAAATGCTAGCGTTTCACAGTTTTTATTAAAAACTAAACATGGTATTGGTGAATTGAAACCTGAGAACTTGATTCTTAGAAAAAATTTTCGTTCAGGTGCTTTATTGGTAAATGAATTTAATAATGTTTTCGAAACAATACTTCCAAAGTGTGAAGACTTAATTACCGGTGGTGTAAAATTTTGTGAATCAATACCAATTACAGAACAAATGAATCATGGAAACTATCAACTTCATACACTTTTTAACGAAAGCCCAAAAAGTGAGGCAATTTATACAGTTAATCTTATAAAAAAGAAGGTAGCTGACACTACAGGCAATATAGCGGTATTGGTCAGATCAAGACTTCATTTAATGCCAATAATGCATGCCTTAAAAAAAGAAGCGGTTAATTATAAAGCAATCGAAATAGATAGACTGACCGATTTACCGGAAATAATTGATCTGCTGTCTTTGACTCGTGCGTTAAGCCATAAAAATGATAAAGCTGCATGGTTGGCTTTATTGAGGTCACCTTTAGTAGGTTTAACTTGGAAAGAAATATTGGTTTTAGTGAACAATGATAGAGGTAAGTCCATTTGGGAATTACTGCATGAAAAGCAACGAATAAAATTCCTTTCTGAAGACAGTCAAGTCTTGTTGGGTAATTTTCACGAAATTATTACTCAATTTATTGATATTGGTAACATGATCTTTTTAAGAGATCGTGTTGAAAGGATTTGGTATAAACTTAGAGGTCCAGCATTACTTAAAGCACCTGAGCAATTAGAGAATATCAAGAGATATCTGGATGTACTTGGAGAAATAGAAGTAGGTGGCAGTCTCGAAGATCCCTCCGAGTTAGAGGAATTAATTGATAATGTTCGCGTCTCAAGCTCTCCTATTATGGAGGCGCGCATTCAAGTGATGACAATCCACAAAGCCAAGGGACTAGAATTTGATCATGTAATTTTACCTTCGTTAGGTCGAATCGCACGTCCTAGTGAAAGAACAGTACTAAATTGGTTAGAAAACCCGATAAATGAAAACGAGATATTAATTAGCCCCATTGGCTCTACAGAAAATGATAAGCTGCATTCATACATTCAAAACTCAATTAAAGAAAGTGAAACTTTAGAGTTAGATCGTCTCTTGTATGTTGCTTTTACAAGGGCTTCAAGATCTTTGGATGTGATTGGAAATGTGAATGTTAAAAATGAAGACAACAACTTACCCTTAAAGTCACCAGCTAAATCATCATTATTATCTAGATTATGGAAAGTTGTAGAGGCAGACTTTCAACGAGAAGCCAAGCACCAGTTAAATGAATATGATAAAAATATCGAAGTTAGAAAAAAATATTTAATTCCAACATTAAAGCGAATTAATAAAAATTATCAAATACCGATAGATAATAATCCTATTGCATTTGATTCGTTATCATTAGCTCAGAATGCAGATAAATATGATTTAATTGAGTTTTCGTGGGCAGGAGAAAATGCAAAACAAGCTGGAATTATTGTGCATCGGTGGGTGCACAAATTCTCTCTTGAAAAGCAGATACCTGCTATTAATGATCTTCAATTATATAAAGATATTTCTAAGAATTGGGCAAGAAATAATTACGTTAAAGAGGAACAATTAACAGACGTTATAAATAGAGTAGAAGAAACTTTAATAAATATCATTGAAGATAAAGATAATCATTGGTTTATTATAGGGAATGGTTTTTCGGAGTTACCTTTAACTGGCATTTGGAATAAAAAATGTTATTCAATCATCATAGATAGAATAAACATCGATGCTAAAAAAAATCACTGGTTAATTGATTATAAAACCGGAACACATCGCGGTGGCGATGTGAACAAATTTATTAATGACGAAGTCGTTCGCTATCAAGGTCAATTGGAAAAATATGCAACGATTTATAAAAACTATTGCGGTGTCATGCCGACAGTAGCCCTTTATTTTCCTAATTTAAAAAAATTACAGCTTGTTGAGTTTAAATAATTTACAGTTCACCTTCAAATCGAAAGTTTCTCTGATTTTTTTCATTTGCTGATCCGAGAAACGTAAGCATAGTTTTTATGTTTTCTGGAGTGAAAGCATTAGACGCAACGATACCTGTTAAGACGTATTTACCGTCTCTTGTAATTGTTATCGTGCCGGCGACATCTAATAATGCGTTGATGTCATCAAAGCTGCCAATAATTTGATTATTTTGTGTTATTAAATCAATTTCATAACTCCCAACTGATTGATTTGATAACCCCTTTATTATTAAATCATTCAAAGTTATTTTTCCATTGATTAATGTTGGAGCACCGGAATTCATAATAATTTCATTTATATTTAATTTAATCGCACTGTCAATTCCAAAATATGGAAATATAGCCTCCAATGTGCCATGCGATAAATTACCTTTTAATTTGTTGAAATTTATAATTTCATTTGATTTTAGTGTAAGAGTTGTGTCGACCAAACCATTAAATGGGTACATAGAGAGCTGGTAAGATACTTCGCCTGAGAATAATTTTTTTGGTATAAATTCCCATTTTATGTCTCTTAGGTACCATCTATTTATTTCAGCCTCACTGGCACTTCCTTTCCATATTGTTCCATTAATTCCATTAACTTTGATGTGATCACTTTCAAGCCATTGCTGGCTAACTGTTGCTGGAAATTGAATGATCAAAGCCAGCATAAATAAAATCAATATAAGCGCCACTTGAAGGCTTTTGATATTCTTTATCATTATTTTATTATGAGTGTAAAACTTGCGTTCACGGTACCTGGCTTTCCAGATTGAGGTATGGATAAATTGGCTGATTCTACATCTAGGTTATAATTCTTATTGAGCTCATCAAGACATTGAATTATTTTATTAAAAGCAACATTATTTAGATCAATTCTTATTCTGTTGTCATCGATCGGCTGGCTTCTCTGTAGGGCTGGAAGGATATTAAATTTCCTCAATGATCGATCTATTAAGATAACTAATGATTCACTGGTATCAATGGTTTCCTGAAGATTGAGATTTACTTGGCTTTTATTTTTTTTGAGGTATTTGATTTCGACCATTGACCATTCTAATTGTTTTATCCGAGCTTCCAGAAAGTTTATTTTAGTTGAAAGTGGTTTCCATATATAAAAAGGTATTACCAAAACAAGGATAAAAATTATTCCAACAGCTAAAGCAATTCGCTCGCGAGCCTGGAGTGATTTAAACCATTTGTTCATTGACTGAGAACCTGTATCTCTATTCGGCTTTCGACTGTATTATTCTCTTGATTTGTAGACTGTATTCTCGCTGCATAATTATTGTTTTGATTAATTCCTCTTGCAATTGCATCAAGTAGGACAACATTAGGAGTAAAGAGTCTAATATTAAAGATGCTTCCTTGGTAAGTAATAGAATTTAATAAAACATTATCTTTGTTTTTGATCGCATTGCTGATTACGTCAAGACCTTCGAAAAATAATGAATTTTCCCTTATTTGCGGATCGCTTCTTTTAATTGCTGCAATAATTCTGATCGGATCACTTATATCGTTTGCATTGGTTGCAAAATATCGATATTCATTCAAAAAACGTGATGCCAGATTTTTTTCATACTTAGACAGCTGTAAATAATTGGTGCTCTTATTAATCAAGGACAAAGCGAAAAACGTAATTACAAATAGAATCGCATATCTCCATGGCTGAAGATATTTCTTTATGCTTAATTTTGGTGCATGTTCGCCTTGAAGAAAATTTACATAATCGGTATTTAATATATTGCGAGAGAGTTGTTGAAGTAGCCCTTTAGCAAGAATCTTTACGTCAACCGTTTTGTACAGATCCCTAAGTTCTTCACATTGCGATATTAAGTCTTGATTATTTTCGCTAAGATATATTTGAACATTGCTTATATTTTTTTCTGTATCAATCAAATTTACAGATTCTATTATATTCATGCCATCTAAAGCATAAGTTTTATTCAGGCCATTATTTATATAGACGCAGGAAGACTCAACCAACAAACTAATGGTTTTTTCTATTATTGGCACGCCATGTATCTCTGAGGTAATCACATGAGGTTGAATATTATGTGCAAGTAATAGATTTTTGTAATTATTTAATTCACTTTTACTGATTGCTGCTACATGGGTTAATTTACCTCTCTTTGGCTTTACGAAACCAAAGTGAATATCTTTAATGTTACTGGCAATTTGATCTTCAAGAGCATAAGGAATTGCTTTTCGCAGTTTACTGTTGGATTTAATGGGTAAGTCAATAAAAGTTAAAAGAGAATCTGTTGCCGGGATTAATACGATCAGTGTATTGGTTTTATCTTCTTCCGGGATATCATTTAGGTTTCCTGATTTTATTTCAGAGATTTGTTTTCCATAATTATCAATAGTTACCCATTCACTATGATCCGGAAACTTTTTATTTATTCTGATAATTGTTGTTTTTTTCATCTCTTTATATAGTTCCAAAGCTTCTATTAATAACTGATGTATTTCCGTTAGCTTCTCTTTTGATTGTTGTAAACATAGTTATGGTAATGGAATCTATATTGACCAATAATTTCAATTGAAAGTAATTTGATTTATCAGATATGTTAGATAAATTCTCTGGAAGAAGTAAAGGTTTAAATGAAGTAAATATATCTGCATATCCGGAAGGATTTCTTTCGTCAATCAAGCGTTGAATATCATTTTGAGTCACTCCATCATCAAGCGAACTCAATATAATAGAACCAGCAGTATTTACATTAATTTGTGTAGAAATTGGTACAGCCGTAATATGAGGTTCTAGAGTTTTATATGACTCAATACTCATGGAATCTAATGATAGTAACTCAGTGATTGTTATTATCTTTTGATTGGAAGTTCGATATGGCGGGTTCTTTTTTGTATAGATATCATCTTCAGCACCGCCTGGATACGATGGATACTGGTCCTGGTCAACCCAATCAACGATTACATTAGCCATATTTGGATCTAGGTCTAAAATTTTTAATAAACGTTGAAGTTGATTGAATTGATTTTGATTCAATGTTCCATCAGATTGAATAATATTATTAATATTGAAACGGCTTTGTAAATCAATGATTTCTCCTGATATGCCTCCACCATCTATGGGAAGGTTAGGGAGTTTCTTTGACCATAACTCATTTAAATGATCAGTCGTGGTATTGATCGCATCTTGCTTTAAAATTTGCCGAATCCAGTTTTCTGCTCCAATTGCAACTTGAATTGCTTGATCCCTGTTTAATGTAGACATCGTTTTTCGGGTATTGAGTATGTTATCCCAAAGTAAATTACTAGAGATGATTCCGGTAATCGCTACAATCAGCATCGCTGTTATGAGAGCAACACCTTTGTTCTTATTCGAAATATATATTTTTTTACTCATGGTCTAATTTCGATTAATCTGTATATTTGGCCGATATCTGTGAAATTAACGGTGATTCTTATTGCTTTTGGTAGAATCTTTAATGCTTGATCATCTATGTATTCAATTGGTGGCCATTGATCAATCCATTCCTCATCGTCTTTCATGAAAGAAAATTTAATCTCTTCGATATTGTTAGTGAGTTCATCTTTTATGATTTGGTTGCTATAGGTTTTATCTAAAACGTTCCAATAGTATCTGATCAACTTGTCATCGATTGTTTCATACGCTACACGTTGTAAAGTGCTTCTGTTGAGAGTTAGAGGGTTATTCCAGCCGTGTCGAGTAAACTCAATAGGGTAAGTATTGGATGGGTGTGTTGTTATTGCAGCAAGGTATGTATTGCCAATCTCACTTCTGATAGGTCTTTCTGCCAATTGTATAAAATCTTGTTCAATTAATCTCATGGTTCTTTGGAGCGATTGAATACGATCCATCCTTTCTGATAAGACATTAGCAGTAAGTAAACTCTGATTTAAAGTGCCATAAGCGAGCGCTGACAATATTGAGAATACTGAGATAGCCACAAGAACTTCTATTAAGGTGAATCCCAATGACTTATTTTTAATCATTTGTATTTGCTTCAGTATAAACAAAGCCAGTCAGTTTTCGGATGGATACATCGTCGTTTACGTTACTTACTGAAACATCCATTCTAAGTAGATTTTCAATACCAGATTTTGATGTGACAATCTCCCAAGTCCATTCACTTCCAGCATATATAATGGAACCATCTTTAGTTCCTACGGAATTTTTTATATTATTTAAACGATTTTCGGCTAATTTATTCTGAGCGATCCAGTTCGCAAACATTCGTTTTTGCATGGAATCCACTCTCATAATATCCTGGCTTGTAATAGCAATAATTGTACCAAGAGCAATTGCCACTATAGCTAACGCTACCAATACCTCAATTAGCGTGAAACCTTGATTGTATGACTTACTTGCTGAGCTTAATATTTTTCGCATTCTTTAGTGATTTAATTTAATTATCAATAATGTTAATTGTTCCATTAAAATTTCCTTCTATTATTATTCTGGACGTATTTTGAAAGAGGGTGTAACGAAAAGGGCTGATTTCTCCACTGGATAGAATAAGTACATGAGGAGCATAATTTTGCAGCTTATTTTTTTTGGGGTCAGGCTTTTGAGTAATCTTAATGTCTTTATTTTCGATAGTTAGAGTAAATTCTAATTCATCAGATATATTTCTTTTTCTAAATATATGATCGTTTTGTTTAACTGACCAAGTTTCCAGCATTGCTTCATATTCAAGAAATTGATATCCATTTTCTGTGAATTCAAGTCCAAGTTCACGACCCTGCATAATTGCTTCCTCTTTGGCAAGCTCAACCAGAGAAATTAATTTATTTGCTTCGTCATACAAATTGTTATTTCGTAGAGTTGAATTAAGGGTCAATACAGATATTGATATTATTATTCCTATGATTGCAATAGTTACCAGTAATTCGATAAGTGTAAAACCACAATCGTTAGATGTTTTTTTAAGGCTTGAGCACCCATTTAATTGAGACATATACCAATTATTAGTTATTCATCCAATTACCAATGTCAGCATCATCACCATCACCACCTGGCTGTCCATCGCGACCATAAGTGTAGACATCAAATTCACCATTTAATCCTAGGTACGTATATAAATATTTATTACCCCAGGGGTCTTCAGGAATCCTGTCCAAGTAAGGGCCTTTCCAGTTTCTCGAATTTTGACCGACGGGTTTTTTGGATAATGCTTCAATACCTTGTTCTGTGTTCGGGTAATTGAAGTTATCAAGTCGGTACATTCTAAGTGCACCTTCTATACTTCGTATGGTTTGTTTTGCGGCAGTTACTTGCGCGTCCCCAACTCTACCTATTATGTTGGGGGCTACAATGGCTGTTAAAATACCTAATATAATCACGACAACCATTATCTCAATTAGCGTGAACCCTTTATTATTTTTTTTGATTTTCATATGAATACCATGTTCGTTTAATCAATACTATTGAAGTTATTATCATACATTGATATTAAAAATAATATCCAAGAAAGGATCTCAAGGAAAGTATAGCAGTATTAATTATGATAAAGTTGTTGTAGCGTTTCATTTAAACTCACATTTAATCCTATTTTTACTTAAATAGAGGTATATATGATTGCTGCTATGTTTCCAGGGCAGGGTTCTCAGTCAATTGGGATGATGGCTGATTTTTATAATACTTTTGCCGAAGTTAAAAACCTTTTTAATGAAGCATCTTCAGTGCTTGGTTATGATTTGTGGAAATTAATTCAATTCGGATCTGAAGAGGAATTGAATAAAACCATTTATACGCAACCAGCTATGTTAGTTTCAGGTGTTGCGGCTTGGAGCCACTTTAAATTACATTTTGACACAAATATTAATCTAATGGCCGGTCATAGTTTAGGTGAGTATACGGCGCTCGTTTGTTCAGGAGCGCTCAAATTCTCTGATGCAGTTTATATTGTGAAAAGCAGAGCTGAATATATGCAAAATGCAGTTTCAGAGAATATGGGCGCCATGGCAGCAATTATTGGATTAGATGATGCCGCTGTCGTTAAATTATGTGCTGAAGCTGAAGAAAATGATGTTGTGAGTGCCGCCAATTATAATGCTCCAAATCAAGTTGTTATTGCTGGGCATAAGTTAGCTGTAGAGCGTGCAGTAAAACTTTCAAAAAAATTTGGTGCAAAAAGAGCTATTTTGCTAAAAGTTAGTGTACCTTCACATTGTGTATTAATGAGTAGTGCGTCAAAGAAATTAAGAAACTTATTAAAAACTACGAATTTTGATAGCTTTTCTGTTCCTGTTATTAGTAATGTTAATGTTGAAGAATATCAAGATCAATCTGATCTTCTTGAAGGTCTATCCAATCAGGTTTGTATGCCCGTTCGCTGGGGTGAAACTATTCAATATTTTAAAAATCAAGGTGTAAGAATTTGTATTGAATTTGGACCTGGTGGAGTTTTATCTGGTCTTTGTAGACGGATTGATAGCTCGATAAAAGTGATCAGATATGATTCAATCGATGCTTGTAAAGAGATTAATGAGGAAAATCTCAAATGAATATAAAGTGGTGATTCATGGCTAATAAATATCCGACTGGAATATTAACAGGTAAAATTGCATTAGTAACTGGCGCCAACCGAGGAATAGGTTCAGCTATAGCCTCATCACTCACAATAGCCGGTGCTTACGTAATTGGTTCAGCAACGAGTGATCAAGGCGCTAAAAAGATAACAAAGTCTCTTCGAGGGAAGGGGCGCGGTATTGTGCTTAATGTAACCGATAGCGAGGGTACCAAGGAAACGATCAAAGAAATTATTAAGCAAGAAAAGGCGTTACATATTCTAGTAAATAATGCAGGCATAACTAAAGACAATTTGTTGATGAGGATGAAAGAGCAGGAATGGGATGATGTTATTTCAACCAATCTAACCGGTGCGTTTCGATTGTGCAAATTAACTCTAAAAACCATGATGAAACAGAGATTTGGAAGAATTATAAATATTGCATCGGTAGTGGCTTTAATGGGTAACCCTGGTCAGGCGAATTACGCTGCCTCAAAATCAGGTTTGATTGGGTTTTCAAAATCACTGGCTCGTGAAGTAGGTTCTCGCAATATTACTGTGAATGTTATTGCCCCAGGATTTATAAATACTGACATGACGGATGCACTTTCAATCGATCAAAAAGAAAAAATGTTAAATAATATTCCATTGCAAAGGTTCGGAGAGTCAGAAGAAATAGGCGATTCAGTGGTATTCTTAGCTTCTGACTCCGCATCTTATATTACAGGCGAGACACTTAATGTAAATGGCGGAATGTTTATGAATTAAATCTCAAGTAGATTGAGTAACAACTTTCCCTTACAATACTGCAACATTAATTATAACGATTAGTAAAAATATAATTTCGAATAGATTAATTGCTGAAAAAATTTCATAAAAGTGTTTTTTGTGAATCAAAAGCAGTTAATCCTTAAGGAGATAAAAATGAGCGATATTGAGAAACAAGTCAAAGGTATAGTTGCCGAACAGCTTGGCGTAAAGGAAGATGAGGTAACTAATGAGGCATCTTTCGTCGATGACCTAGGTGCTGATTCATTGGATACGGTGGAATTAGTAATGGCGCTAGAAGAGGAATTTGATACAGAGATTCCAGATGAACAAGCAGAGAAGATTACTACGGTTCAACAAGCTATTGATTTTGTGAACTCAAAGAACCAAGAATAATTACTGTTTTTATAGTTGTATTGAAAAACGCCTCTTTTGAGGCGTTTTTATTTGTTTGGTTAAAATTCTTTGCTATAAATTAATTTATTAGTACTCTTTGTTAAGTTAACCTTTTGTTTTGATGAGATGATATTACTTAGAATGATATTCAAGAACATTAAACCACTACTAATTGGAATGACATTAATGACATTCTTCTTTGGTTATGTTTTCTACAGTGTTTTATCGGCACCAATTAAGCTTCACTCTCAATCAGTATTTTTTGAAATTGACAATGGAGATAATTATACAAATGTAATTAATAAACTTAAGAAGCAAGGATTCATTGACGAAACACATTGGTTAATTTTGTATGGAAGGCTTACTAATACGAGTACAAAAATAAAAGCGGGAGAATATTTATTAAAAGACAGTGATAACTTACTCTCGATAATTGATCGTTTTGTTACAGGCGATGTATATCTTCATCCTTTTACAATCATAGAAGGTTGGACGAAATCTGATTTGCTTGCCAAGATTAATGAATCTCCATTGTTTTCAAAAACTGATGTCAATTACAATTGGACGGTATATCTTAAAAACATAGTCGATAAAGAAATAATTGATAACCCAGAAGGACTATTTCTCCCAGAAACTTATTTCTTTCCAAAGCCGACTCCAGTCATATCTATGCTCGAGCGTTCTAATAAAATGATGTTAGAAGTATTAAACGATGAATGGGCTAATCGTGATCCTGATCTTCCTTTAAAATCACCTTATGAAGGTCTTATTTTGGCCTCCATAATAGAAAAAGAAAGTTCAATTACGGATGAAAGACCAAGAATAGCAAGTGTTTTTATAGAAAGATTAAAAAAAAATATGCGATTACAAACCGACCCGACAGTTATTTATGGTTTAGGTGAAGATTTTAATGGTAATTTAACAAAAAAAGATCTTCGTTCAGATTCTGAATATAATACTTATACAAGAAACGGCCTTCCTCCAACTCCAATAGCATTACCTGGCAGAGATTCAATTCGCGCAGCATTTCAT
>PYIL01268820.1_pt1 | contig 11350 bp, 8 predicted proteins | sample 3578041 | NCBI WGS metagenome assembly PYIL01 (sample SAMN08408023, study PRJNA431606) | Marine metagenome isolate SA_KN192-05_S13_150m, whole genome shotgun... | biome: marine; feature: oceanic pelagic zone; material: water; isolation source: 150 m water sample, 0.2-0.8 um fraction ... | reverse complement strand
CAGTACAGGTCTTAACTCCTGCACCAGCGCCACAGTTACTATTAATGTAAGTAACTGTTGCATCGGATGAACCAACAGCATCAGCTTCGCTGGTTCCACCTGGACCTGCAGTTAAATTGCCGAGTGAACGTTCAATAAATAACGCCATTTCTTGACGTGACACATTGTCATCAGGAGCATAAGTTGTAGCTGTCTTACCTGTGGTGATACCGAGCTGCTTGAGCTGGTTAATCGCCAATTGTATTTCAGCTGACTTACCTGAAATGTCAGTGAATCCCTGATCTGCACCTGTAGGCAACGCGGTGTTAGCCACGTCAAGTGTACGGGTGAGGAACAGAGCCATCTGCCAACGCGTTACTGAGTCAGTAGGCGAATAGGTAGTGTCTGTTGTTCCATTGACGATGCCATAATATTTCAAGCAGTCGACAGCGGAATCGGTGGTATCTGAGAAACCAGCCGATGGTATGCTCGCACTCGCCGGACAAGCCAAATAACTGGCTTCAGCATCCAAGCCTGCCAACGTCGAAATTGCCGTTGTAGCTGGTGCCGCCGATACAGGCGAACTTGAAAGAACCGGAACTAGTGCGGCCAATACAGACACTGCTGCAATGACCCCTAACCGGCGTCTTAAATTCGAAAGCATTTTGCCTCCATATAGTTGATTGATAAAATTTCAAGATCACAAACCCATAAGGGAAGCAAACCTGATCCCTAAATACTAAACGTAAATTACGATCGCATTGTTTTCAAAGCGAAAAATGCGTGTAAAAATAATGTAAAAAATGCAAAATTAGCTAAAAATCAGGGTTTTTAAGAATTTTTCCTATTTAATTCAATTTCTGTCACACTCGACAGAATTTTCAATAACTTCGCATCGAACCCAGGATAGTTGATCATCGGAAATAGGCAGGAAGGAAACCTCGACGATAAGAGGTCCTTGCCTTGAAACCACAGCAGGTTCGTACCCAGTAGCGTTTAAAGCTGAAAAGAATCTAACTGATTCACCTGTGATTATAACGGTTACAGAACCACCGTTAGCTGAAATAAAACGATATTCACTGACAATGAATGAAATTGGTTGTTGTATACTAGTTTGATTTGCGTCTGTAATCTGAATTATTGCCTCAAATACACCTGATTTGAATGGATTACCCTTAATTTCACCATTTTTATCCACATTCAGACCATCGGGAAGCCTGCCTTCCAACAGAATGGTTCGGTAAGGTTTTTCTCCTCCCGTTATGAGTTTTCGTTGATATTCCGCACCGACACGTAAATCGATTGTTTCCATAGCTACTCCGACAAGTGGGGCTATTTGAGCCTTTGATTGATCGATTTGAATTGTTGTGGTAACAACTGGAACTGCAATTTCCACGGTTCCAACAGTTTCGGGAAAATCTTCTGACTCACTTTCTTCTACCGGTACAGACTCAAGTGAAATTGCAGTAGCAGGTATTGACGTTGTGGTTGTATTTACAAACTCTTCATTTTCTTCTATGGAACTTTCTGAATCACTCTTAGTTTCAACTGTTTTAAGATCGTCTTCGCTATTTAAATCAGAGAAAGCAACAGATGTCGAAGTAGGAATTACTGGCAAAGTCGTTATCCCAGCAGTAACAGTTCCACTATTAGAATCTGCCGAGTTGTTTGAATTCAACTCTTGTTCTCCTGGAGAAAGATCCACTGATATTGATGGATCGGGTGAAACATCTTCTGGTTCAGATAGCGTTAAAACCTCTATCCGTGTCCGATTCGGAAACATTTGGAGGTCAACTAAGCCAACAGCAGTATTTGCCACATATGTAACGCCTACTGTTGCAAGCAACCAGAAGATGAAAAGTAATTTATTACGCATCAAACCTCAAGTATTGTCTTAAGTAACAAGAAGTGCCATCCTTTAGGAGGGAAATGTCAAGGATACTAGTCATCGAAGATGACCAGCGCATTAGAGAACTTGTCTGTAAACATTTAGCTGAAGAGGGCCATTTGGTGACAAGTCGGTCATCAGGATTGGAAGGTTTAAGGGCTATAACCGAAGCTGAACCTGAAGTTCTAATCCTTGACTTAGGTCTTCCAGATCTCGACGGTTTGGATCTTCTCAAAATGGCACGAAGTGTAACTGAAATCCCCGTATTAGTTCTCACTGCTAGAGAAGACGAAGACACCATACTGAAAGCCTTCTCAGTCGGAGCTGATGATTACGTAGTGAAACCTGTTTCTGGACCCCAGTTATCAGCTCGAGTGGAGGCACTAATGCGCCGTTCCAAGAACGACTCATCAGAAACACTCAAAATAGGTGATTTAGAAATTCTACTAGGCCCCCGTCGAGCAATATTTAAAGGTGATCAACTTAAATTGACGGCGAAAGAGTTTGACGTTCTTTCCTATCTGGCATCCCGAGAAGGAACCGTCGTGTCTAAAGAAGAACTACACGCAGCAATTTGGAAAGCGCCTGCAGGGACTGAAGGTAGAACGATCGATGTTCACATTTCGACTCTACGAAAAAAACTGGGTGAAAAACCAAATGACGTAATGAGATATATCGAGACTTTTATCGGGGCAGGAGTCAGACTTATGGAACCTGAAGAATAGTGCGACGTCGATTAGCTTGGGTGTTCGTCTCCTTATCAGTAATGCTGACAGTTGGCTTTCTAGTTCCTCTCGGAATCTCAGTTAAATCACAAGCAAAACTTCGAGGCGTCGCTGCAGCCCAATCAGACGCTCGTGGCGTGGCTACTGCTGTAGCTGCAGTAGCAGGTGCTACCGGAGAGGCTCCTGATATTTCCGAAGTGGAATTCATTCTCAATACTTACGGAACGAACAAATTGGTAGTCGTTTTACCTGATGGAAAAGAAGTAGGGGAGATCCCGTATGAATTGACAAATCTTCCAATAAGTGACGCAGGTTCAATTGTTGTTGATGTAGAAGGGGGTGCGGTCGCTCTTGTTCCTGTAGCATTTGCCGACTATGAAAAACCTTATGTAGTTGCTTCCTTTGTTAGTAACAAAGATTTGCAAGAAGGCGTAACTACTTCTTGACTGATTCTTTTGGCTTTAGGTTTAATAGTTGTTTTTGGATCAGTGCCTTTAGCAGACCGGTTTGCAGCTTCACTAGTTCGACCCATGAAAAATCTGTCAGATGCAGCTCATAAGTGGGCTAGCGGTGACCTTCAAGCCCGAGTGTCTCCTTCAGGACCAGCAGAAATAGCCGAATCAGGGCACGCGTTTAATCTTCTGGCCGAAAGACTAACTGGCTTGCTATCCGCTGAAAGGGAACGAGTTGCTGATTTGTCTCACCGACTTCGAACACCCTTAGCAGCACTTCGATTACAGGTAGAATCAGTTGACAATGAAAATCAAAAGTCTGCACTCATTTCTGATATTTCAAATTTAGAAGGGGAAGTCACAGCCTTAATTGAAGATGTACGAAGATCAGATGAGAAACAGCCATCCATCTCAGATCTTGCCTCTGTGGTGACTCATAGAATGGGTTTCTGGCAGGTGGTTGCTGCAGCACAAGATAGAGAATTAACTGTTAAGTCTCCCGAAGGACAAGAAATTCTAGTGGGCTCTTCCGATGCAGAAGTTCTAACTGTTCTAGACAACCTGATTCAAAACGTTCTTACCCACACTCCGACGGGTATCGCTTTTCATGTAACCATTCTAGAAGAACCACCTTCTTTGATAGTTACTGATGAAGGAGAAGGGCTTTCTTCGCCCGATGTTTTTGATAGAGGTTCCTCAACTGGTGAATCAAGCGGCTTGGGTCTTGACATAGTAAGACGAATTGCAGAATCCTCAGGTGGAGATGTGAGAATCGGCCAGGAACCGGGGGCAAGTATTGTTGTCAAATTCGGTAAAGCTGTCTAGTTATTAATAACTCCAACTAGATCATAGGCAACACCTTCCCACTTCTGTTCAGATTGTCGCAAAAAATATTTGTCATCAGCTTCCCATGTGTGCTGTCCACCAGTGCGCCTTAACAAATAACCAAAGGGGTGCGTTCGCCACATTCTACATCCTGCCAATTGGGCATCCTTAATTAAAGCAATATCAACTCCTCGCTTCAATTCCCTCCAACCGTTAATCTCACGTACTAATTCAGATTTAATAAGCAAGGTGCCACCGGCCAATGTTCCGCTCTCAACCTCACTATTCCCTAGATCTCGTCGAATAGTCAGATTTTTTTCTTGAAGAAAAACAAACTCGGAGCCCTTGCCGACCAGGTCAGCATTTGCATACCTTGCTGCTAAATACAGGTCTGAAATGTGTTCAATTCCATACCAGTCGTCATCGTCCATCTTCGCAATCCACTCTCCACTTGCAACTGCTGTCGCCTCAGAAAGAACTTTTCCGAAGATTGTTTTTTCAGGAAACTGTAAGACTGTTATTGGCAGCTTGCCTGCTATTGGCGATTCATAATCCTTTGAAAATGAGTCGCCATGCAAGGCAAGAACAAGTTCAAGGTTGAGGTAATCTTGCATTTCAACGATCTCAACTATTCGATCAACCATCTCAGGTCGTTTCGTCGCAACAACTACTGAAATTGGAGGTTTTCGAAAAACGGTTAGGTCAGCAGCTTTTCTTATTTGCTGCAATCGAGATGACGACGAATGGTTGGATAAAACTGCTCTACGTAATTGAACGGAGATTTTTTCCCTTTCTGAAGGATTCTTGATTTTTTCGACATCCACACGGGCTAGGACTTCAGTCGTTTCGTCGCCTAACCAAGTAGCGATTTGAGAATCATCTTTTACAAGCACCGGAATACCCAAAGCAAGATACTCAACAGTAGCAAGAGCTTTTTCCACAGAGTCAATCTTTTCTATTTCCAAAGCAAGAGCAGAAGTTGCTTTATCAATTCTTTCATCCAAATTAATTAAGAGTGGAAAATTTTCTATTACAGCGCCTTTCTTTACTGGCCGGTATCCAGATGGATTGAAATTAAATTCATTGAATGGGGGGGAGAGTGGAATTTCTTTTGAAACACCCAACTTAATTGAAGCTGTACCTTCTAATTCCAACTCTTCAATCACATCAGGAGTAACAACAACAACTTCAACTCCATCCTCTTTCCTTTGCCATTTTTTAAAATTCGGGAAATAAGAACTGTCTCCAGCAATTCGTAACCAATCAGATTGGTTGCTTAAAGAAACTTTTTCACCAACAAACGACCAAGACTTTCTTGAAAATTGTGTTCGTTTAAACACATTCACAAATCCCCTCAAAAACCAATACACGAAGTTCCGAAGCTCACCAATACTCTTGATACTTAAAAATTTATTCAATACTTTCTTAGCTAATTGCCAAACGGGAGGATTTACAGTTGCCACCGATCTAGCGAAATTTTTTTGATTGGCTAAGTGAGTGGAAAAACTGTCCTCGGAGATTACGTTTTCACCAAAATACAATTTTGCAGTTTCCCAAATGTCTAAACTCCCAACTTGCTGAGCTCTTCTTAAGGCACGATTTCTAGCAATACGGATTTTCCCAAATTTTTCTAGATTGACTTCGCCCACACCAAACTTTTCAATACTTTTTATCAAAAAGTTAATCGATCCGGAGGTAATACAAACTCTTGCTGGCAACTCCAAACGATAAGCAGCTTGTGGGATTTCATTCATTGCATCGTCAGAAATTTCAATACGCGGATCTGAACCGTATTGCCGTTTAATATTTACTTTTTCAGGATGCGTGAAAGGAACTTTTATTACAACTTTAAGATCATGAAAGGTTGATGCCAGCACAGAATTTACCTGCGCAGCTATTTCTTCAAAATTTTGACCATCAGAATCGATCAGAACCGTGAGCATTGGGATTTCGAAACTTCTACCCGGTAGCGACTGTCGGAAAGTTTTTTCTGCGATTAGGTGAGACAGCCTATGCCGCTGCTGTACCAGAGAAACCTCTTCATTCTGATCTGGAGACGCTCCTTCACCTTGATGCCATGCGGTTGCTAAACGTTCCGGAATTAGAATCCCTCCGGAATTAAAAGCTCGAAATCCGAATTCAATATCCTCACCTCCCCATTGTTTAAAACTCCCATCAAAACCTCCAATTTCTTCAAAAAAAGATTTCCGGATCCCTAAATTTCCTCCGGTTGCTATTCGGAAAAGATCGGAATCATCCGAAGTCAAATTTTTTGTCCTTCGCATGTGAAATTCGATCCACTGTGGACTGGTTACTACCTTCCCAGCAAACAACAGTCCAGGTTCTTCAACTTTTAATAAATCTTCAGTCGATACACCGGAAAAATCCGCATGATGCCGAAATCCGAGAGTCAAAGAAAACCTGTTCACATGATGCCAACGAGCATGAGCTTCCACTAATTGAGATTCAGGGACCATGTCACAATCTAAGAAAATCAGTATCTCGCCACTGGCTCTTTCAGCTCCTAAGTTTCTGGCGCGAGCGAGGCCAAATCCGTCACGTTCCTGCGCCACAACAGAAGTTTTAAATGAAAGTTCTGACGGAAGTTTTATTGAAGGTTCCGAACCATCATCAACAACTATGACTTCAATGAGATCATGCGGATATGTTTGTTTTGAAAGACTTGCAAAAGTTAATGCCAACTCTTCTTGACCCATATAGCAAGGCAAAATAATTGTTGCTTGGTCTATATAAGTGCCTTCTCCAATAGGAGAAGGTTCTAAGCTTTTCCAATCGTTGCCTTTAATCGTCTCAATAGCTCTGCTTTGCGAAACGGGTACAGTTCGCGAATTTTCTCGCGCTGAATCCTTTTGTATCACTTTTGCATCCCATTAGCATAATTTTTCATAACAGAAGCCCTAACTATTCCGTAATCGCCTTTTTCTCTTTCGAGTGCGGACTCAATCTCACTGTCGATCCAATCAGGTAAACGGTCAATACGCAATAAAATAATGTCATCTAGTGGAACGGTACCCAAATCTAGTGCACTCGAAAGACTGGAAGTCGGCAAACTCCATTCACGCGAGACCCACGTGGGCCAAGGCACCTGTGGCAGGTGCCAAGCAATTCTCTGACTATCTGATAGTTCCACCTCTGAAACAAGCCTGCCAGCATCTGATTTTTTGACAAAATGATCTTCATGTAAGTTTTTAGGGTGGAGATTCGCCACTAAAGCCAAAAAAAGCAATAGAAAAATAACAGAAGAAATCAATTTTGTAGTTTGGTGACTAATCGACTGAAACTTCTCGTTCATGAGACTCATCACCCATTCACCCATAATTGCAAACCCAGGAAATAAAGCCAAAAGAATCGGAAAATTCCAATAGTTATGAATCCATGCACCGTTAGAAGGAACTATCGCAAATACCAAAACCATCAAAGTTAAAGAAGTGGTCAAATAACGGGTGCGTGAATCAATTATTCCTAACAAGAACGCTGGTACAACAAGAATCGTATACCAGAACGGCAATAGAGAAGTTGCGAAATCCCACTGTCTTTGAACAAACTGACCCCAAGTCCAATCTCTCTCAACTCGTTCACCGAAATGTTCTCCAAATTCACTGAAACCACCTCCCTGAGATACCCAAATTAGAATCACTAGACCACCTACCACACCTACGCCTATGAGTGAAAGCGTCAATCGGTCAAATTTTCTCCGATGCCAAGCGTGGAACCATAAGAAAGGCATCAAGAAAACCCCATGCCAAGAAGCGGCTATAGCAAAAAATGTAGCTATAGAAGCTAAAACTATTCTTCTTTTCGTGGGATTCAGTGTTGCTGCCCAAATAGTTCCTATCATTAAAATATTTGGCAGCAATCCAAGCCCTAAGCGCCCATACAACCACCACCAAGGCGTTGTAAGTAAAAGCAAAACCGAAAGTAATACTGCCTTTGCATTGATTCCAAGATTCCTGCCCATCCAGTAAAGAGCCGGAACTGTAACGATTCCAGCAGCGTAACTAATCAGTTTTATTTGTCTAAGACCTTCACCCACCAAAGTTGAAACAAAAACGTGTAAAAAGGTGAGAGCAGGAGGATGGTGTGTATAAGGGACATCAGAAAAAGGCTCCCATGAGGCCCCAAAGGAAGAACTAACCATGCCCATGCTCCAAAAATTTTTCATATGAAGAGCAAACTGACCCAAAACTCGTCCTTCGTGCGAGTCCCCAAGTGGTAATCCAAATGCTGGAAACCAAGAAAATAGCAGTAATAAAGCCATTAAAGATACGACTAATCTTGCTATCAGTTTTTCATTACTAGTTTCCGTCATCTGAACCATTACATCACGATAGTGTCGAGATGCGTGATCGACCGAGCAGTAATTGGGGCCTGGGTTGGTTCTTCCAACCTCGGCGATGAACTAATCTTCTCAATACTCCTGCGCCTGCTAAAAGAAAGAGGAGTGACAGCAACCGTTCCTTCCGTAAACCCAAAAAGAACTAGAGCTAATTTCGATGTCGATTCTTTCAACCATTTAAATTTTTCTACTTTAAAAAAACAAATAACTAACAGTGACGCTTTTATTTTTGGAGGAGGAGGTCTTCTTCAAGATGAAACCGGAATGTGGAATCTACCTTTTCATTTAAGCCGAATAAGTTCAGCAAGAAAAAGAAACCTTCCCTGGGTGGGAGTAGCTCTGGGCGCTTCAGGGTTAACAAGCAAAAGAGCTTTACGTCAAGTTTCAAATAAATTTAAAGACCATCTAGGTGTCTCTGTCAGAGATGAGAATTCAGCTCAAATTCTTGAGTCTCTGAACATACCTAATGTTATTAGAGCAGCTGACCTTGGTTGGCTATCGGCCATTTCTGACGATGCAAGGCAAATTTCTTCCTCAAGGTTTCTCGGAGTATCCCTGCGGAACCCTCAAACTGCTCGATTATTGCCTGCAGCAATAGGCCCTAAAGCTCATTTGTCAGAAAAAGCAATGGGAGATCTAGCAGAAAGCATCGATGCTGTTGCAATTTCTACCGGTTTAAAAGTTAGATTCATTTCACTTAACCCAGATGAAGATGCTCTATTACATAAACGAGTTGCAGACAGACTAAAAGTAAACAGTGAAATACTGAATCCAGATTTAGAAACATTTGAGCAGTGTTTCAATAATGTAGAAGCAGTTGTGACTATGAGGTACCACGCTGGTTTGATGGGAGCTTTAAAAGGTGCTGCCGTGGTATGTCTTCCTTTTTCTAAGAAACTTGACTCTCTAGTTTCTGTTTTAGGATCTGCTGCTTCAAGAGCAACAACTAGCGACTTAGTTTCCACTGTTGAAAAGGTTCTGTCAGGTCGTTCTAATTTGAACGAACATGTAGAGACCCTCCGAACCGAGTCGTATAAGAATGTTGAAGTAATCGACCTTTTAGATGGAATAAAATGACTTTTAATAAAAGTATTATTAGTCGAATTTATCTTATTTCTGTAATCGCCATCGTTATCTGGCTTCTTATCGATAGAGGGTCAGATATGTTCGATCTCTTTTCTGATGCTCGCCCTATACCTCTTATCGCACTCGTGGGTTTTGCGGTTTTGCCTTTTTTCGCTAATACAGCTTTTTGGACCATCGCTTTGAGAGAATTGGGCGAAGAGGTCACTTGGAGACAAGTTAATGAAGCCGCTATTAAAACAACCCTTACACGCTATTTACCAGGTGGAGTCTGGCTTTTTGCAAGTAGGAGTTTGTTTCTTGCAAACGAGGGCGTCGCAACACGTTCGTTAATAGTCTTGTTTGGACTCGAAAATTTGCTTGCTGTGCCTGTCGGTGTCCTGATCGGATCTTTGTTGCTTGCTACCTCTGCAGGAGTTCCGGCATGGATAGGTTGGATCTCTGCAACTTTCTTAGTTGTCGTCACAACTTTAGCAAGACCCTTGTTGAACAAAATTCTGGCTTGGTGGGCTAAACGCAAAGAACTAGAAATTCCTAACAGAGTTTCAAATCTTGGCATTATCCGAATGATAGTTTCTCTGTTTCTTTATTGGATCATCTTCGGTACGGTTTTTTTCACTTATTTTCATTTCATGGGTCAATCAATCGATTGGTCAACAGCAGTTGGAGGTTTTTCTCTTTTATGGAGAGTAAGCCTTTTCGCTCCGTTCGCGCCCCACGGACTGGGAGTATTCGAGCCTTCGTTTATTGCTTTAACTGATTGGACCTTTAATGCTCTTTTACTGGTTGGTGCTTTTAGAGTGATTTTACTACTTCGAGATTTACTACTAACTGGTATTTCCAGTTTCTTTTTTAAAGAACATACCAAATTTAATTCTCCCCAATAATTTCATTTAAAACGTCAACCACTCGCGATGAAGGACTTGCATCCCAGCTCTCCCCTTCAAATCTGTATCTTTCAAAATCAGTTAAAAAATTATTGACAATCCTCTTGTCATAATTACTTATAACGACGTTTCTTTCTAGGCCATTTTGACGTTCCGTCCTTTTTCTCCAAAGTAAACATGGAACTCCAAGATGTGCAGTCTCTTCTTGTATCGAACCCCCATCTGTTATGACATAGGGTGCATTCGCAAGTCTTTTTACAAAATCGCTATACGGGAGAAGAGGGACAGTTCGTATTCCGGATTTTTCGATTTTATCTCGAACACCATACTTTTTTATTATTTCCTCTGTCGGTTGATGTGTAACAAACAAAACTTCTTGACGATTTGAAACAATACTTTCTAAAAGTTCCAAGAAACCATTAAAACGTTTTTTGCTATGCAAGTTTTCCACCCTGTGAAGAGTCGCTACTACAGGTCCAGAATTCTTTTTGACTTCTTTTATGTACTCTTCTAATGACTCAATACCTGTATTGAATGATGTTTCCTCTACTCGTCCTTTAACTTTTAGTGCTAGTAAATTTGAAGTCGCTTTTTCATCAGGTGCAAAAAGAACATCAGATGATTTCATCACAAGAACTCGAATTAATTCTTCTGGAAATGGATGTAAAAAATTACCTGATCTTAGACCTGACTCTAGATGCGCTATCTGAAAACCTGCCCGTTTGGCATACAAAACTCCAAAAAATGTAGACGGAGTATCTCCATGCAATAAACAGATTCCTTGTCGGGTAGAAAAAATTTTTTCTACCCGTTTCCGGCTCATCAAAGTCAGAAACAATAAACAAGACCATTTGAACACTTCAAAAAGGGTGTCCACATCACTATGACTTCCCATTCGCACGTCAGGTTCCCGTATATCTAATTCTTCTCGCAATTTAGACAAATAGGCACCATGTTGACCTGTTTCAATCAAGTGATAAACAACCCCGCGTCTATCGAACTCCTTTAATACAGGAGCTACTTTTATCATTTCGGCCTTTGTTCCTATTAAGACATTGATCTTCGGGTTCATAAATTTTCCAAAACTATGTGATGGCACGTTAGCGCAACTAAGAGTTTAAGGCTCTACGATCGTTGAAACTATAGAATCGATT
>PYIL01074329.1_pt1 | contig 11356 bp, 5 predicted proteins | sample 3578041 | NCBI WGS metagenome assembly PYIL01 (sample SAMN08408023, study PRJNA431606) | Marine metagenome isolate SA_KN192-05_S13_150m, whole genome shotgun... | biome: marine; feature: oceanic pelagic zone; material: water; isolation source: 150 m water sample, 0.2-0.8 um fraction ... | reverse complement strand
GGATGACTTCACAGCTCCCGCTGCCGCTAACGGTGTTCAGGCTACCAAACCCCGAGCGGGCTCCACCGCAGGGGATTTCAACGCTAGATGCGCTGCTGACGCAGATTGCGCTAGCGGCATCTACACAGGTGAGACATACGACGCTGTAATGATGATTGGAAAGGCCGCAAATATGGCGAATGGAGCCAATATGGCAACACACCTCGGCATGGTCGGCACGGACTACGCGGGCGCCAGTGGCGTGCACACGTTCGACGCCAACGGCGACGTCCCCGGAGCAGGGTACGACATCTGCCGCTTCGACGCACTGTCCTCGACAGACGTGTTCTTCAGCTGCAGAGCTCACTGGACTGTTGGCGACGGCCTCGCGGCCACTGCCTTCACCGGTCAGACGGTCAAGATCGGGTTCCTGAACCCGTCCACTGGACCGATCGCTACCTACGCTCCCGGCTTCGCAGCCGCAGCGGGCATAGCGCTCCAGCTGATGAACATCGCAGGATGGGGCAGCGGGCTACAGTTCGAGATAGTAACAGCCGATTCTGGTTGTGATGCTGATGCAGCAGCTGCTGCGGCCACGACTCTGGCCAGCGCTGGTGTTATCGGAGTCGTCGGTGCAGCCTGCTCAGGCGCTACGATGGCAGCCAACGCTGTTCTCAGCGCTGCTGGCATCCCGATGATTTCGTATGCCAGCACGAACCCGAGCCTCAGTAACGCTACGGCTTACCCGCACTTCTTCCGTGTGGTTCCGAGCGACGAGCTGCAGGGCCCTGCTATTTCCGACACCATCACGGCTAGGTCAACTGCAGCTGGGACAGCAACTACCAACGTTTGCCTGATGTACATGACCAATGACTACGGATCAGGCCTAGCAACAGCCTTCGAGTCCGCTTGGACTACTGCCTCAAACACCGTCTCCCTGAAGGTCGGTTACGATGTCGCCACCACTACAGACTTCACCACTCAGGTGGGCAGTGTGGTTAGCGATGGTTGCACTTCAATCGTGCTGATTTCATACGCAGCCGACGGCGCTGCAATAGTAGAGGAGCTGGCAACCCAAGGGTACACCGGCACCATCTACGGTGGTGACGGAGTTGCAGAGGAGGGTCTCTGCACTGGTATGGCTAGTAACAGCACTTGCGCTGGCATCGTGGCTACCAAGCCCGCCTCCGCTGCTGCCAACGAGCGATCAATGGCCTTCGGCGCCCTTTGCGGTGCTATTGCAGAGTGTGCTGGCGGTATCTACACCGCTGAGGCATTCGACGCACTGATCATCATGGGATACGCCTACTTCGCGGGAGCAGCCTCCCCACCAGGAACCACGATGACACAGCTGATCGCCGCAACCGGCACGGCATTCATGGGCGCTGCAGGCATCCATACCTTCGACGCCAACGGTGACATCGCAGGCAACGGTTACTGCATCGGTGACTTCACTGTTGACGCTGATGGAGCGGCTGTCTACACGTGCAACGAGCACTGGTCATTGGCCGACCCCCTCGACTACACAAGTGGCACCATTACCGCCAGTTGATTAGTTAGGAAAACTGGGACGTAAAGCGCTTCGGCGGGCTCCAGCCCGCCGAAGCGCCCCCCAACAATGATTACTTCGATACTCCACCATTAACCGGGCCCGATGCCCGGCGATGACAGAAATGCTTCAAGACCTTGGAGACCAGTGGCTGAATGCCCCTAGGGCGACCAAGAGGGTAGTGATAGCTCTCGCGATAATGCTCGATTCCAGTATGGGACTGCTCTATCAGAACGGGCTCCTCAATCTCCTGGATTGGGCCTCAGGGGGTGGCATACCCAACGATATGGTCTGGCTTCTTCAGTCAATTGAGTCGATTTCCGGGGCGTTCTTTATTGTCAAGATCCTTTTCGACGATGTACCTGCTGGATACTTGAGGACTCTGGGAATTGCCACATCCCCGCTTTTCCTCCTTCTAGTGGTTTGGGTGACACTGGACTTTCTTTTCACCGGTCTGGGCAAGGACGCAGCCGTCACAATCGACATGGCAACTCTTGTCGTGGGAACGCTGACTTGGTCATCGACCTACCTTGCAATCGCGGTCGGGTTAACCCTAACATACAAGGTCCAGAGGTACGGGAACTTCGCGCAAAGCGAGCTCTTCATGATTGGCATGTATCTGGCCATGGTGATGGTTTGGACAGATTTCTTCTTCCCACTACATGACGCTGAGGGGGACGGGGTGTTGGTTTGGTCCCTGCTCGTTTGGACAGTTCTCGCTGCATTCGTAATCACCGGCGTAGCCGGAGTTCTGATTGATCGCCTTGTCTACCGTGGTTTCAGGGACAAGGGAGCAACGCCGCAGATCATGATGATCGCATCCCTCGGCGTAGCACTCATCCTCCGTGCCATCGTCTACCTCCGCTTTGGCGCGGGAAGGAACATGTTCGAGCCAGATGGTGACTGGAGACTGCCCACACTCCGGTGGGACCTACCCACTCAGAAGCTCAGATTCAACCTAGGTGTCCGTGACATGGAGGGGGGTGAGCCCTACACCGGTTTCGTGTGCGAGGCTGGAGAGAGAGCGATTCACGAGGGTGGCAAACCGCTATTCGAGATATACGGCACGATGACTGACTGCGCAACAGAATACACAACAGGATACGCCTACTACAAGGGCGCCATGCCTGTGGTGATATTCAGCTCAGTACTCATGCTGATGGTTCTGCTAAGGAAGACACGACTAGGAAGAAGGATGAGGGCCGTTGCAGACAACCCAGATCTTGCTGCAAGCAGCGGCATAAACGTCGAACGCATCCAGATGACAAGCGCTTTCCTCTCTGCGGGCATTTCTGGCATGGGGGGCGCTATCTTCGCTATGACCCTCAGGTTCGCTCCCGAGACAGCCTTCACTCTGTTGTTGCCTTCATTCGCGATCATAGTTTTGGGGACCATAGGCTCGATAGAGGGCGCTATTGTCGCAGCGCTGATAGTTGGCTTCGTTAGATCCCTCTCCTCACCGATTCTCATAGGGATTGGACTAGATCTGGGCAGATCCAACTACACAGCCCTAGACGGAGTGATGCCATACATCTTCTTGGTAGCTATCCTCATGATCATGCCTGAGGGGATAGGTGACGCCTACGAGAAATGGAAGGTTGAAAGGCTACGCAAAATAGCTGGGTCAGGTTCCGATCGCTCCGGTAAGATCGCTGCGGTTCTGGCGTTCTCTCCTCTCGGAGCACTAGGCGCACACAATTTCTGGCAAAGGAAGACAGCACGCGGCGAATCGATGCTGATAGTCACTGCCGCAGCCTACTTTCTCAGTAGGGTCACACGTTTCATCTCAGAGAACTCGTTCGCAGCTGACTCATGCTCTGAGGCGTGCAAGGAAGGAACCCACCTTTCGAACTTCCAGATGGTCACTGGTAGGACTGACGGGGGCTTCGTTCTTGCAGACTCGCCACTCACACAGTTCGACCTGCTGAACCAAAAAAGCCCCCCCGCCGAATACTCCCCGTTCGAGTCAGAGCAATGGGTCGCTCAAGCAGTCTCAGACATGCATGAGTCTTGGCTAAACCTGATGAACTTCGAGTTGGAATTCGTTGAGCTTTTGGTATCATTTGGAGATATGATTTGGCCCACTGTCCCCATCATTGTCTGGCTAATCGCCTTCGCAGAGGGCGTATACCTCCTGCAAGGACGCAAGGATGACCCTCTGACCCCATTAGTTGGACGCATTGACACTCTTGCATCCTCGTTCACTAATCTGAGGAACCGGGTATCCGTCGGATTTAGCGATTCGATTAAGCCCGCCCAACGGTCATTGGAGGATTTTCAAGCCAGGATAAGCACATCATTAGGTGGGCTGAAAACCCCAGGGGAGGGTCTCAAGGCGCATTACCAGAGATTCACCGACTGGGCTCCATATGGTAGAGAGAGTCCCAATGGCTCATGGGCTCTGTTCTCCGTGATGCTGGTCTTTTTACTGCTTTTCGTTGTATGGCTTCCCGTCGCTGACCAAGAAGGTGCACGCTTCATCAAATCGCTACAAGTCTCAAACGTGCTAATAACACTCTCAATTTTCTCTCTGATGGCATTCTCCCTCAACCTGCATACCGGAATCACCGGGATGGTAAACTTCGGTGTGATATTCTTTGTTGGAATAGGCGCCATCACGGTTGGCATTCTGACTGCCCCCAAGAACCTTCACGGGTACGATTGGCCAATATTCTGGGCTGCCGTGGCCGCCGTGATGCTCGCCGCAGCCGCGGGTTGGTTGCTCGCTTATCCGACAGCAAGACTGAGGATGGACTACTTTGCCATCGTGACAATCTCCCTGGGAGAGATTGTCAGGGTTCTGTTGATGGGCGAGCCACTCCTCAGGGCCGGATCATGGGGCTCTTCGATAGGGATCTCCCGATACAAACTACCCCTTCAGAGCTGGTGGTTCTGCGGTCCTGAGGTGCCTTTGAAGCCCCCACTTCCCGGACCAGACGCGTTATTGGGCACCGCTGATGACCTGATTCTGGAGATGACCTTCGATGAGTGCAGCAACGTGGTGGGGATTGGTAGCCCAGCCGAACGCGTCGGTGACTTGCTTAACCTTGGCCAGGCAGCTCCTTACATGATGGTTCTCGCTGTAATTGGAGTCATCTCCCTAGTACTGGTTTGGTGGATGCTTGAGACTATTCTGAAGTCGCCTTGGGGAAGGATTCTCAAGGCTATAAGGGAGGATGAGGAGGTTGCGCAGCACCACGGTCATAACGTGCTGACTCACAAGGCTGCGAGCTTGGCCCTTGGAGCTTCCATAGCCGCCCTAGCTGGAACTCTGTGGGCGTGGAAGCTCACAGGCTTCCAGCCCAGCTTCATGGCTCCAGCCAAATCTACCTTCCTCGTGTGGGCCGCGTTCGTCGTAGGTGGGACTGCAAACAACAGGGGTATGGTAATCGGAGCTTTCATCATAGTCCTAATGGAGTTCGTGTTCAACGTATTGGTTGCAGGTCAGGGATCCTCCGACCTACCCCTTCATGAAACGGCTGCCCACATAGACTCGCTCTTTGAATGGCTGGTAACTCAGTCGATGGAGGTGGCTGCATACTTTGCAATAATCGCAGTCATTGGTATTATAGTTGGGTGGAGGGGTATGTCCGAGGTCGGATTCTCAGGGGCCATCATCATGATCTTCTCCGGCATAATGATGGACGAGAGATCGATTAGCGAGTCGTTCATTGGTGGATCTCTCCAAGCTGACATGGCCTACGTCAAGGTCCTCCTGATTGGCATGATGATCCTCTTCTCTCTCAAGTACAATCCCAAGGGCCTTCTCCCAGAGGTCCCAAGCAGACCCCCTCGTCCCTCAGGAGGTGAATCGAGTGACTGAGGTGCTTGGGGTAAAGGATCTGAGGATGGAGTTCGGCGGACTGGTAGCTGTCAAGAACGTCTCGTTCGACGTGCAGGGGGGCGAGTTCGTGGGGCTAATTGGACCGAACGGATGCGGCAAGTCCACCACCTTCAACTGCATCAGTGGACTACTGCGCCAAACCTCGGGAACCGTGGAGATGTTCGGGCAGGACGTTTCGGACATGCGCCCGGACCAGATTCAGAATCTCGGGATGACTAGAACGTTTCAGCACACTAGGCTCTGGCGTCGGATGACCGTAATTGAGAATCTGCTGGTTCCACCCAGAGGGCAGTTCAAACCCAATTTGCTGACGGCTCTACTACAACCGGACTCTCGTCCTGAGGAGGGGGAGAGAGTGAGCAGGGCTTACTCTGTTCTGGACCAACTTGAGGTCCCGCACATGGCCCACAACCTCACTAGCGACCTCTCCGGTGGGCAGAGCAAGCTGGTGGACATAGGACGCTCGATGATGGGGCAACCAAAGTTGCTGCTTCTCGATGAGCCAGTCGCTGGTGTGGCCGGCCCACTGGCCATGAAGATATTCAACAACCTCAGGAGAATTGTCGACGAGACCGGAATCTCGGTACTAATCATCGAGCACAACATGGACTTCATCCTTAGGCAAGGTGTTGACCGAATCATCGTTATGAACGAGGGCGAGGTCCTAATGCAGGGCACTCCGGACGAGGTCCGCAGCAACAGATCCGTAATCGAGGCTTACCTAGGCGCAGCAGGGGATTCTGAGGGGGAGGAAGAATGACTAGAATGCTTGATGTAAGGGAGCTCAACGGTGGCTACGGCACAGTCCAAATCCTGTACGGCATCGACATTCACGTAGACGAGGGAGAGTTTGTCACAATCATCGGCCCCAACGGCTGCGGCAAGTCCACTCTGATCAAAACCATTTTTGGAATTGCGACTTACTACGGCGGCGAAATCGAGTATGACGGACAGGACGTCTCAGGATGGCGCACAGACCAACTGGTGAACCACGGCATCGCATACGTACCTCAGGTGGACAATGTATTCCCATCCCTTTCCGTAGAGGAGAATCTACAGATGGGCGGAAATGCTCTTCCTAACGACACGCTCAACAAGAGGATCCAACGCTCATTGGAGATGTTCCCAGACCTCCGATCCCGAGAGCACGACCTAGCCGCCTCGCTTTCTGGCGGTGAGAGACAAATGCTCGCAATTTCACGGGCATTAATCTCCAATCCCAAATTCTTGCTTCTAGATGAGCCCACCGCAGCCCTCTCCCCGTTGTATCAGCAGCAGATCATTGAGCGCATCGACTCCCTGCGTGAACGGGGAATTACCATTTTGATCGTCGAGCAGAATGCCCGCCTGTCCCTAGCCCGCTCCGATCGAGGCTACATCATGGCCAATGGCAAGGTGGTACATTCAGGTGATGCACAGCACATACTGACCGATCCAGAGATTGGCGAGTATTTCCTCGGCACAACTGTGCATTAAGAATTTTCAATCCAGCAGACTCAGGCATTTCGGAATTATCCAATGTTCGCCAAAGCTTGCTGTGCCCACATCATCTTCGCGACTCTCCCCGGCATTAGCTCAAGGGCTTCGTTAACCGCCTCGATAGTAACCGGGTCCATCTTGGAAAGCTGCTCGAACGAATGAATCCCCAGGACATTGAGTTTCTTCTGAGTCGTCTCATCTACCCCTTCAATCTTGGTTAGGTCGTCCGGTTCCATTTCCTCCGCTCTGCCTATCTGATCCCAGTTGATTTGGTCCGCATTGAAGCCCGTTTTCTCAGTGTTATCGATTCCCACCTGTGCACTTGGTGCTTCATCGTCAACTTCGTCCAGTCCAATGATTGTAGAAGCCTGCTCTGTCCACTTCATACTATCAATCCTGCCTGGCATGAATTCCAGAACTTCATTCACAGACTCCGTTACCGCAGAATCCATCTTTGAAATTTGATCGAATGTCTGAATCCCTAGGACATTGAGCTTCTTCTGGGTAAATTCGTCTATGCCTTGAATCCTAGTGAGATCATCCGACTCTCCGGTCTCCGCCCTGCCTATCTGGTCCCAGTGGATTTGATCGGTTCGTTCGCTAACCCTCTTGAGAATCAATTCCTCCCTCTCGCCTTTCTCCTCGTCAGCCGCAATTTGTTCGACGTTCTTTTCGATTTCCTCGGCCTTTCGAGCAGCTTCGTCCGCTCTCTTCTTGGCAGCCTCCGCCTCCACCTTGGCCTCCTCGGCCTCCGCCTCCTCGATCTCGGCCATCATGCGTGCCTCCTCGGCCTCCGCCTCCTCGGCCTCTGCTTTCATGAGTGCCTCCTCGGCATCCGCCTTGGCCGCTGCGGCCTCCGCCTCCGCCTCCTTAAGGGCCTTCTCAGCCTTCGCCTTAGCCTCCGCCTCCAAGCGAGCCTGCTCAGCCTCCGCCTCGATCTTTTCTTGGGCTTCTTGCTCCGTCCGCGCCTCTTCCTTCGATGCTTCAAGAACCTCTTGCTTCTGCGCCATCTCCGCCTCGAGCCTTTTCATCTCAGCTTGAATCAGCTCGATGTCTCTTTCAGCTTCATCAGATTTCCTAACAGCCTCGCTCTCGGACCCATTATCTTCTCCATCCTCATACGAAATCTGGACATCCTGCTCTTTGATGTCGCTCACCTCATTCGATTCTTGATTTAGTACCTCAAGTTTCTCCTCACTGTTAGCCTGCTTACTATGGAATTCTTCCAATTGAACTCCCACCCCGGTCTTGCCCTCCATCAAACTAGAAACTACATTGGGAATGAGGCGCAAAGACTCTTTCATTCGATGGTTGTCATCGACTTCATGAAGCACCACAATCGCACTTTCCTCCGAGACGCTTCTCGAGCATCTAATTGGTACCACTTCATCGTATATTCCATGCATTATTGCAGTTGGATGCGCTGGATTCGGCCAAGACATTTTCTCTGCTGATTCCATGAACTCCCATGGTAGCATTATATCCAATTCGAAGCCCGTGTATCTCCTCTCTCCAGTCTGCTTCCAAGCATTCTTCCCAGCTTCCCCCAAGCCTTCCCAATTATCAGCCAAGCCAAAGGCAGGAGCTAATAGCAGTAATCGTACGTTCGCTTCGGGCCTCATAGAAGAGGCGTTTGCAGCAGCGAGGCCTCCCATCGAAGAGCCAACCACAAGATCATAATGATCTTCATCTATGTGACGAATTAGAACTTCGGTCTGGCTGGCTATGCTCCACCCTAACTCCGACATCATCGGTGCCGTGACGTCCCAACCCAATGCATCTTTCATGTAGACAGCCTTGGACCCCGTAGGGCTACCCTCAAAACCATGAGCGAATAGTACCTTCAATCAATCACCTATTTCGCAGAACGAAATTCTAAGGAACTCGCTTCCAGTTTGCTCTCTCTGAAACGGATAGCGCTCGTCGCCTAGCACACGAAGGTGTATCTCAGCGGTTACCTCGACAAAAGCCTCGAAAAGATGCCCACCCCTAACTACGTGGTCATTGTCTGAGCAGACAATGTGTATGTGAGAGAACGCCCCCTCCGGACCTGGAGCCAGGCTCCCCTGCATCGATAGCAGCTCCATTGGCTCATTGTGAGCCATCTTCTGGTAGACTCCATCTTCATCAAGGAAACCAATCACCGTATCTCGCAACCTCCCTATTCCGCTGGTAATTGCCGCGGTTGAGATTCCTTGCTCTCCCAGACGTCTGATGGAGGCATGCAACTCCTCACCTTTGTCTAGTCTGACAAAGACATCCTGACCAACTCGCACGTGCTCCACGAACTCCGATTGGACAACCGAACTTCAAACTCTCCCATGGAGTGTCCGATGCCTCGGCTCGGTTGTTGTTGACGTTGCAGTAGAAGTCAGAAGTACCAGAGTTGCCACCCTGCGTTGACCAAACTTCTCCACTGGAAGCAAAGGGGTCGGAATTTATCACCGTACTATTGATAGGCCTTGCCTTCGGAGGCACAAAGCCGGGTGGTGAAATCTTTTGACTATGGCAGCACACGACGCCTCCGCGAGATGGAGGACCTTCCTAGAGGAGACCAAGGAACCGCAAGTAATGACTCTCCTTTCTCTCCAATCAAATTACCCATATTTGTCAATCCCATTCCATGATCTTCAGATCTTTGACCCTGAGTTCGCGGAGGACGTCCTCGAGCACCCAAAGCCAATCCTTGCAGCAGGTTCGAAGACCCTAATGGATATCTGCAGGGATCGGGGTGAGGACATCGATGCCATCCTCCGTGTCGGTGAACTGCCTAGAGACAGCCGCAAACCCCTGAGGGAGATAGGGAGCGCCGATATTGACAAGCTTCGCAGCATCGATGTCATAGTGACCAAGATCTCGGAGATTAAACCGAGAATACACCGGGCCGTGTTCAAATGCGAATCTTGTGGATTTGATATTGAAGTCAACCAGGAGAACGAGAGAGAGCTCAAGGAACCGCTCAATTGCCCCCAATCTATCGGTGGCTGTGGGAGTTCCAAAGCTAATACTAGGTTCGACCTAGTTCTAATTAGCTCGAGGATGGTAAATAACCAGTGGATTGAGATCCAGGAGCAACCGGAGAATGTACCCAGTGGAGCGCAACCCAGGAGGGGGATGGTGCTCATAGAGGGGGATCAAGTGAACAAACATCTCCCCGGCGAGCGAATTACAGCCAATGTGATTCCTGTAGTCAGAAGTGAAATCAGGAATCGAAAGAAAACCCCAATGTTCGATGTAATCTTCCACCTCGTCAGCTCCGAGCACGAGAGCACTCCGTTCACGGAGATCTCAATCGATGAAGAAGATAGGGACCGGATAATTGAGATCTCAAAACGTGATGACCTATTGACTCTGGTACAGCGATCCATAGCCCCCTCAGTTTTCGCAACTGGGATTCTGGGTCATGTAAAACGCTCCCTTGCGCTCCAGCTTTTCGGCGGGGTTTCCCGTATCAATGCGGACAAGACCCGATCCCGCGGCGACATCCATATCCTCCTAATGGGTGACCCAGGTGTGGCCAAATCCCACCTTCTTTCCTTCATCTCCAAGCTATCTCCTCGAGGCAGATTCGCAACCGGAGGCGGCGTCTCTGGAGCTGGACTAACTGCAGCTGCAGTTAGGGATGCTTTCGGAGATGGGAGGTTCGCTTTGGAGGCTGGCGTTCTACCCCTTTCTGACCGCGGGCTCGCTGCGATCGATGAGTTCGACAAGATTTCGGAGGAGGACCGCAGGATGATGCACCCTGCTATGGAGCAACAACAGGTGCATGTAGCGAAGGGTGGGATTACGGCAACCTTGCATTCTCGATGCTCCATCTTGGCTGCTGCAAACCCTAAGGACGGTCGATTTAGCAAGAGAGGGGCTAATCAGAGCGTTATGCGTTCTTTCAAGGAGACGGGCCTTCCTCCGCCACTGGCGTCCAGGTTTGACATCATTTGGATGATTAGGGACGAGATTCGGGTTAAAGACGACGAGAGGATAGCTAGACATATTCTAGACAACAAAACTTCTGGAATTAGTGAGACTAAGCTGGAGGAGACTCTGAAACTGAATACATCTGACTTAGATCCAGATCGCATTTTCGACGAAACCCAGAACGGCTCTAAGTACCTCTCTCAGGATTTCCTGAGGAAGTACATCGCTTACTCAAAGAGAATAGTTCACCCGCAGTTGGACGAGGGCGCGAAATCGGAGATTCTAGAATACTATACTAATGAGAGAATGTCCTTCGGGCGGGAGGATCAGATGGGTGAATCGCAGGTGGTTCCCATTACCGCCCGAGCCCTTGAGGCACTGATCCGACTGACTGAGGCTCATGCTAGGATGCACCTGAGAGACATAGCAACCTCAGCCGATGCCAAGGTAGCACTGGCCGTATTCAAGCACTGGCGGGACGAGTCAGGAATAGAGGACGAGTCCGAACTCCACTCAGGCGTTTCTGTGAGGGCCCGGGGGAACAATGCCACTATTCGTCAGATAGTTAGAGATGTCTGCTCTGAGCACAG
>PYIL01131451.1_pt1 | contig 11360 bp, 9 predicted proteins | sample 3578041 | NCBI WGS metagenome assembly PYIL01 (sample SAMN08408023, study PRJNA431606) | Marine metagenome isolate SA_KN192-05_S13_150m, whole genome shotgun... | biome: marine; feature: oceanic pelagic zone; material: water; isolation source: 150 m water sample, 0.2-0.8 um fraction ... | reverse complement strand
TCGAAGCCGAGACCGACGGGATCAACCCGACAGTCAACCGCCTGGCTGTATCTGGTCACCAGATGGCTCTGTCGGTGTATGACACTCTCGTCAACGTGACCGATGATCCGTGCGGTTGCGTGTTTGCTCCAGGGTTGGCCGAGTCGTGGACCCATTCCGATGACTACATGACTTGGGACTTCAAGATCCGTGAAGGTGTGAAGTTCCACGACGGAACGTCGCTAACCGGTGAGGCGGTCGTGTTCGCCGTCGAACGGCAGTTGGCTGATTTCCTGATCTCGCTGGCCCTGAAGCCATTGTTCGTGCCAGACAACGGGGTTGAGTTGGTCGACGAGATGACCGTTCGCTTCAACCTGAAGCGTTCCCATGTCGACTTCCCGCTGTATATGGCCGGGCAGTTGGGTTACGTCCCATCGCTTGAGTACATGAAGGCGGCTGTTGACGATCCCACGCTCAATCAGGCACCGGTAGGTACCGGTCCGTTCATGTTCGACAGCCGGGAACAGGACTACATGACCCGGCTCGTCAGGAACCCGGACTGGTGGATGGGCGACGTGTATCTCGACGCGGTCGAGTTCTACATCTACACCGATACGGTGCTGGCTGCCGATGCCCTCGCCGTGGGTGACGTGGACGCTGTGCACTCCTCGAACTTGGACGCGATCCTGTCGCTCCGGGAGATCGAAGGCGCTCAGATCTTCGAGACCGATGACGCTGAGGAAACGTTCGGCATGCTGAATGCCTCGAAGGCTCCGTTCGACGACATCCGGGCCCGTAAGGCGCTTGCTTTGTCGGTTGCCAAGGACGACTACATGGAGTTCATCGGTCAGGGCGTTCTCCGGTCGGCCGACTCGTGGTTCCCGCCCGAGTCGATCTACCACAACCCGGACGTTGTTCAGGAGCATGACAGCCCCGACCAGGCAGCACCGCTGGTAGCCGAATACTGCGCCGACCTACCCGAGAACTGCAGTGACGGCAGGATCAACATGGAGTTCCAGTACTCCGGACCTTCGGTGCTCCAGGAGCGGGTCTACGACATCTTGTCCGCTGGTTGGGAGCCGTACTTCAACATCACCAAGGACATGCTGCTTCAGGATGACCACATCACCCAGACAGCTGTCGGCCAGTACGACTGGGTCACATGGCGCCAGATGGGTGTTACAAACCCGGATGCTGACGTCACGTGGATCAACTGTGAGGCCATCGGTGTCCTGTCCCTCAACTGGCCGCGACTCTGCGACCCGGCGAGAGACGAGTTGCTGTACACCGCTCGGGCCAGCACAGATCTGGATGAGAGAATCGCGATCTGGAAGCAGGTCGCAGAGATGGTGAACCAGGACTACACCTACATCATGTTCACCCACACTCTGTGGACACATGTATACGGTCCGAATGTTCGGGGAATGTGCACTTATACGCAGCCGGGTGGTACCTCACCGCAATGCCATGGCAGCGGATACTTCACTCGGCCCTCTGCTCTTTGGATCGAGGGGTAGTAACTGATTTGAGTTGGATGGGGTAGCCGGCCTTGATGCCGGCTACCCCATCCAGTTTTCATCTCGCCAGGGTGAGTTGGGTCTCGCCCGTCCGGCGTAGCATCCCCACGTCCGATCGAGGACAGCGGGTGGCCGGCAGGCCTGGTGCAACAACTAACCGAGGTGCGCGATGCCCTTTGTAGCTAAGCGTGTTGCCCAACTGGTCTCGGTCATCCTGGCCGTGACCTTTCTGGCATTCGCTGCTATGAACACCCTCGGGGACCCGCTGTTCAACGTGGTCGGCTTCTACGCGGCCGTGGACTGCGACGCGGTGTTAGCCGGTGAGGTCGAGGACGTGGCCCGCGGTGGCGGTACCAGCATCGGTGACTGCGCAGTGGTGGAAGAGGCCCGAGAGGAGTTCCACCTGAACGACCCCTTGCCGGTCCGCTACGGCTATTGGTTGGCTGACGCGGTCCGGGGAGATTTCGGGACCTCGTTCAAGAACCGGACGCCGGTAAGTACCGTCCTTGCCGACCGGCTTCCCAAGACCCTACTCCTGCTAACCATGGCTCAACTCGTGGCTGCCGCTGTTGCGATTCCGTGGGCCGTAGCCTCCGCTTACCGTTCCGGCGGTCGCTTGGATCGAGCATCGAACGCAGGTGCCTTCGGGCTGCTGTCTATGCCTAATTTCGCACTCGGCGTCATCCTCTTCTACTTCTTCGTGGTCAGGTGGGAACTTTTCCCCAGCCGGTTCGAAGACGCGGACCTCCTTGTGCGTCTCCACTCACTGGTGTTGCCGGCGTGCACGCTCGGCCTCCCCCTGGCTGCCATTTACCAGCGGGTACTTCGCACCGACCTCCTAACCACCCTGCAGGAGGACTTCGTAGTTATGGCCAAGGCGAAGGGTCTTTCCGATCGACGAATCATGTTCCGGCATGTCCTGCGCCCATCGATGTTTTCGATGGTGACCATCTTCGGACTTTCTGCTTCCTCGGCCATCGGAGGAGCGATCATCATTGAGCAGATCTTCTCCATCCCAGGAATTGGTCGAGCCCTCTTAGAAGCTGTCGTGCGGGACGACTTCCCGGTGGTACTCGGTTCCGTGGTGGTGATTGCCACGGGATTCGTGGTTATCAACCTCGCTGTGGATCTCGTCTATTCGTACCTCGACCCAAGGGTTAGCCGTGACAGTTGACCGCGCCGCTGCGCTGGGGACAGAGGAGGGCACATGCGCCAACGACGCTATGCAACGCCGACTTGGACCCGGATTCTGGATTCCTATTGGGTGGATCACCCTCATGGTGGCAGCGGCTGTGCTTGCCCCGATTCTGCCAATCGCCGACCCGGAGGAGATCGGCGTCGGCGGTCGGCTCGAAAGTCCGAGTTGGGACAACTGGTTCGGTACCGACACCAACGGCCGGGACATGTTCGCCCGGACGATCTGGGGTGCCAGAGTCTCGCTGGTGGTTGGCTTCGTCGCGCTGGTGGTCGGCTTTGTGATCGGAGGAACGATCGGTGTAGTAGCCGGATTTTTCAGGGGGCTCGTCGACAGGTTGAGCATGTCGGTGGTGTTCGTGTTGCTCTCTTTCCCCGGCCTCGCCCTTGCCCTGATGATCATTGGTCTGCTCGGCCAGAGCCTAGGTGTGGTCAGCATCGTCCTTAGCCTGGCGGTCATAGCACCAGTGGCCCGTCTGGCCCGGGCAACAACCCTCTCTTTCGCTGAACGTGACTTTGTGTCCGCCGCTCGAGTGCTCGGAGCGACCGACCGCCGGATCATGGCAAGGGAGATTCTGCCCAACGTCCTCATCCCTTTGAGCGCATTGTCGCTCCTCGGCCTAGGCCTAACCATTGTGGGCGAGGGTGGACTGGCCTATTTGGGTCTCTCGGTGGAGAACGGGTTCTCGTGGGGGAAGATGATCCAACTCGGCGCTGCACCTCGGACACTCCGCACCGGACCGTGGGTGGCATTTACACCGATCGGTGCCATGTTCTTGACCGTTCTTTCGCTCAACTTCGCTGGCGACCGCTTGCGCGACTACTTCGACGTCCGCGAAGTCGGCATCACGGGGCGTTGAAATGGTCGGTCCGTTACTTACCGTCGCCGACCTTAGGGTCGGTTTCCGCACCGAGCAGGGTGTTGTCCGGGCCGTGGACGGTGTCTCCTTCGACCTCGAGCCCGGTAAGTCGATCGGCATCGTGGGCGAGTCCGGCTCGGGGAAGACGGTAACCGCCAAGGCTCTCATGAACCTCCTGCCCTCCTACGCACAGGTCGAAGGAACGGTCACCTTTGATGGCCGCGACGTGTTCGCCATGGCCGCCAACAGAGAGAAGCACTTCTGGGGGGTTGAGATGACCATGATCTTCCAAGACCCCATGACGTCCCTCAACCCGGTCAAGAAAATTGGCGAACAGATTGCCGAGTCCCTGCGAGTCCACCTTTCGCGGGGTCGGCGGGAAGCTTTGGCTGAAGCCGGCGATCTACTCGAGCAGGTCGGCATCCCCGAAGCGGGCAAGCGCCTCACCCAGTATCCCCACGAACTCTCAGGTGGGTTACGCCAACGGGTGGTGATCGCCATGGCTCTGGCCTGTGGACCCCGCCTGCTTATCGCCGACGAACCCACCACGGCGCTCGACGTGACAGTCCAGAAGCACATACTTGATCTTCTAGACGACCTCCGCAGAGACCGCGGCATGTCCATGATCCTTATCACGCACGACCTTGGAGTGGTCAAGGGCCGGGCCGATGAGATCATGGTCATGTACGCCGGTCACACCGTGGAGGAGGCTCCCACAGACGCCCTGTTTGCCGAGATGCGCCACCCCTACACCGAGGCGCTTCTGGAGACCATCCCCAAAATCGATACCCCCAGCCACACCCGACTAGTTCCTATCCCAGGACGACCCCCTGAGGTGATCGAGATACTCGACGGCTGTCCGTACGCTCCACGATGCCGGTACTCGATCGTCAGATGTCTCACCGACATACCGGGTCTCAGCTCCCAGGGGGCCGGTCACACGTACGCCTGCCACGCCCCGGTCGGTACCCCGTTGGGCAGCGAGGCCCGGGCGGCCAACGAATCGGCCGGAATCACCGCAGCAGGCCTCGATATGGCCGAATTCAACGTTCGAACTGGCACAACTCTCGGAGCAAGCGACTAATGGCTGGCAGCGGCACGGACCAGCTACGCGATGCCGACGACATCGTCCTGCGGGTCGAACAACTCGTTATGGAGTTCCCGGCCGGACGCCACCAGGTGGTACACGCAGTGTCTGATCTCAGTTTTGATGTTCGACGCGGTGAGACACTCGGGATTGTCGGCGAATCCGGGTGCGGTAAATCGACTACGGCCCGGACGATTGTTCAGCTCCCTCGCCCGACCTCCGGACGGGTAACGCTGAACCCGGGAACCGAACAAGAAGCCGAGTTGACAGCCCTGAAGGGTGAGGATCTGCGACGGGCGCGAACTCGCCTCCAGATGATTTTCCAGGACCCCATCTCGTCGCTGAATCCTCGTCGCCGAGTTCGCGACGTCGTCGCCGAAGGACTCCACGTTTGGTCCAAGGGTGACGACACCGATGAGATCCAGGCCAAGGTCGACGAGGTTCTTGAAGCCGTCGGCCTGGACCCGGTAATCGCTGCAAATCGTTATGCCCACGAGTTCTCAGGAGGCCAGTGTCAGCGAATCTCGATCGCCCGGGCGGTAGCTATCGACCCGGAGATCCTCATTTGTGATGAGCCGGTCTCAGCTCTCGACGTTTCTGTGCAGGCACAGATCCTGAACCTCCTCGAGGAGATGAAAGATCGCTACGGCCTGACCCTCTTGTTCATTAGTCATGACCTATCAGTGGTCCGCAACGTCAGCGACCGGGTGATCGTCATGTACCTGGGCAAGGTGTGCGAGATCGGTGATGCAGACACCCTCTACTCGGCGCCCGCTCACCCCTACACCCGGGTGCTACTGGCCTCTGCCCCCCAGCCGGCAGCCACCGTGGACGAGTCCGAATCAGCCATCGGCGACGAAATACCGTCCCCCATCAACCCGCCGTCCGGCTGCCGGTTCTGCACACGCTGTCCTCGGGCCGACGATCGGTGCACAACTGAGGAACCGGCTGTGCGGGCCGTGGGTGATGACCACTTCGTGGCCTGCCACTATCCGACGGTCGCCGAGACATCCGGTTAGTAGCGGACCGGCCGGGTTGTTTAGCCGAGTCGGCCCAGGATCTGCTCCTCGTAGGACCAGTCGAAGTCCCGGCCACCGGTCTCGGAGTGCCAGGCATGGGTGTGGGCCACCATGGACGCCAGGTCGTGTTCCGGTTCCCAGCCGGTATCCCGGCGCAGGGCGTCGATACTGAACACCACGTTACGGTTCCATCGGTGGATGTTGGGGGCCAGCCGGGGAATGACCGAGGTGAACCGGAACCGGTGGCGGATCGCGGCCTGCCTCCGGGCCGCCTCCTTGCTGGTCCGGATGTCGATGTTGGGCCGAGACTGCCCGCCTGATTCGAACTCGATCCGACCGTCCCACAGATCCTCCATGAACGCCGCGGGAATGAACCGGATGTCGGGTTCGACCCCCAACACCTCCGCGGTGGTATGCACGTACCCGAGGTCGGTGAAGTAACCGCGCCCGGTCAGGTTGTACCGCCGGCCCAACGTGGCCGGTTTGCCCATCACCGCCTCGAGGGCCCGGGCCTGGTCTTCGACGTGGCCGACCTGCCCGACGGTGGTCCCGTCACCGGGCACCAGAACCGGTCGTCCGGCCTCTAGGCGGGCGAACATACGCTGCTCCCGGTCGGGGATGATGTTCCGAGGCCCGTAGACCATGGCGAAAGCAACCGTGGTGGCCGGGAACCCCCGTTCGGCGTGGGCCTCGACGAGCAGGTCCTCGCAGAGCAGTTTGTGCATCCCGTACTCGATCTGGTCGTCGCCCCGTTCCACCGGGTGGTCCTCGCCGATGGGCAGCAGGTCGGCTGCCGCGTAGATAACCGTGGAACTGGCAAACACGTAATGGCCGACCCGGCCGTCGAGGATTTCGACCATGAGTGCCACATCCTCCGGGTGGTAGGCGGTCATGTCCTGGACCACGTCGAACTCCAGGCCACTCAACACCTCCCGCACCGCGTCGTGGTCGGAACGGTCGGCTGTTAGGCGGTTGATGCCGGCGGGGAGCGGCGCCTTGGTCACCCCCCGGTTCAGGATGGTCACCTCATGACCGCAGCGGGCCAACTCGTGGAACAAGGCCAGTCCGTTGAACTGGGTGCCTCCCATGACCAACACCCGCTTCGGGTCGCTCACCAGCGCCCCTCTACCGGATGCCGTCCCACAGCAGTCGCTCACCGGCCGCCGGGTCGTCCACCAGTCCGCACTCCTCGTCGAGATTCATGACCGCCCGGCGGTCCGGCTCGTAGGACGGCCAGTGGCCCAGCGCGCTGGTCGACGGGTCACCGTCGCGGATGAAGGCGATCCAGGCGTCGTGGATGACCTCGCCCAGCCCATGGGGGACCTCCCCGTCACCTATGAAGGCGTCAACCCCGGCCCGGTCCAAGGTGTTGAACGTGAAAGGGATCTCCAACGCGTGGGCGGCCCCGAACCGTCCCTCAAAAGCCCGGGAGTCCCATGAGAACTGGTACATCCAGGTGGTGCCCCCGTTGGCGTGCCGGGCCTCGGCGTGGCGTACCGCGGGAATACGGAACACCCAGTCGGTACTCACCGCACAGGCCAGCCAGCCAGGGTCGTCGCCCACGCGGGGCCGATAGGCGTCAATGAAGGGATCCGAGTCGTCGACGATCCCGCCCACGTAGCGGTGCAGGCCGGCCTCGCCGAGAGTGGCCAACCCCCATAGCGACATCTCGTCCTCGTTGGTACCGGTCAGCAGAGGTACTCCCGCACCGCGGCCGTCGGCCGCCAGGTCGATGGGAGGGCCGGGAAGAGCCTCGTGGCCCCAGGTGGGATAGAAGGGCTGGATGCCGCGGGCCTCGTAGCCGCGGGCCTCGATCACCGCCTGCTGGGCTTCGAGGACGGTCAAGGCATCCAGGTCGCGTAGTTCCCCGGCGTCCGGTCGCCCCAACTCGGCCAGGAACTCGTCGGCCACCTGGGCCCCCGCCTCAGGGTCGTGGACATGGTGGGTGGCCCCGCTCTGGGCGATCGCCCGGTGGAAGAGACCGTCGGCCAGCGGCGAGACCAGCAGGTTCGACACGCTGAACGCCCCAGCCGACTCGCCGCCGATGGTCACCCGGTCCGGGTCACCGCCGAACTCCGCGATGTGGTCGCGCACCCACCGGAGGGCCGCCACCTGATCAAGGGTGCCGTTGACCCCCGACGAGGCAAACCCGTCTCCGAGGTGTGAGCCCAGGTCACAGAATCCGAGGGCCCCAAGGCGGTAGTTGATGGTCACCACCACAATGTCGCCCCGGATGGCGAACGAGGTGCCGTCGTACCACGGCACGGCACCCTGGCCGTGTTGGTAGGCCCCGCCGTGGATCCACAGGTACACCGGTCGTCGGGCGTCGTCGCATGCTGGGGTGATCACGTTGAGGTACAGGCAGTCCTCATCCCATCGGACCGGCAGTCGGTCGGTCATGCCCTCCCCGGGCAGTTGTGGGGCGGCTGGGGAGAACCGGTGGGCGTCGCGCACCCCCTCCCAAGGCTCGGGAGGGGCTGGTGGGGCGAAGCGCCGGTCGCCCACCGGGGCCGCTGCGTAGGGGATCCCGCCGAACAGTTGCACCCCACGCCGGTGGCGACCCGCCAGTTCGCCCAGGCCCGTGTGGGCAACAGGTGCCTCGGTGGTATCGAGAGAGGTCATGGTCTCGCGGCCGTGGTCCTTCGGATCGGGGAACCCCCGAAGGGTACCCGGCGTGCCTCCGGGGGTCCGTCCCGGGCCGGCCGCTTGTCTTCACGGTTTGCCGAGGGTCGGGACCGAGGGAAGAATCGGCTGATGACTCGCCAGCCCATGCTCGCCGGATTACAGGTAGTGGAGAGCTCCCTGCTTGGTCCGGGCCTGGTCGGCACCTTCCTGGCCGACCTGGGAGCCGACGTGGTCAAGGTGGAGTCGCCGACCGGTGACTACATACGTCGGATGACCTGGCCGATCGTCGACGGAACGTCACTGATGCACCTCCACACCCACCGCGGCAAACGCAGCGTGGCCATCGACCTGAAGGCCCCCGAGGGGGCCGACCTGTACCGGGGCCTGGCCCGGAGGGCCGATGTGGTCATAGAGGCGATGCGTCCCGGGACCCTGGCCCGGCTGGGGTTGGGTTCCGACGACCTGCGGGCCGACAACGAGCGGTTGGTGTTCTGCACCATCTCCGGGTACGGGGCCACCGGCCCATACCGGGATCTACCCAGCCACGGGATCGCTTACGACACGTGGGCCGGGCTGATCGAACCGGTCGTCGACGACGACGGCTTCACCCGGATCCCACCCCTGCCCAACATCGGCATCAATGTCGGCCCGATGCTCGCTGCGCTGAGCATTCTCGCCGCAGTGATCGACGCCCGGGAGACCGGCCGAGGTCGCGACATCGAAGTGGCCCAGTCCGACGCCGCGGCCTATATGGACTGGTACCGGATCGAGACCTGTCGGGCCTACCTGCGACCCGACGACCAGGTGACGGGCAACCCATCCGACGACTACGAGCGTCGCGCCCCCGGCCTGGCCGGCATGTGGGAAGGGGTCCGGTACCAGATCTACGAAGCGGCCGACGGCCACGTGCTGTTTATGGCCTCCGAGCAGGCGTTCTGGAAGAATTTCTGCGACGGCATCGACCGTCCCGACCTGTTCGAACGATGGCCCGGGTCGACCTACGCCGACCACGCCCGGCACAACACGGAGCTCCAAGCCGAGCTGAGGGACATCTTCCGCACCCGAACGTGCCAGGAGTGGCTGGCCTTCGGCGACCGGGTCGACACCCCGATCGCCCCGGTCAACACCCCCGAAACAGTGGCCGACGACCCGCAGTTCGACCACCGCATGCCCTTCCACGCAATCGACGACCTGGGAGCCGAACAACTACCCCTGCCCGTCCACATCGACGGGGACCTACCACCCACTCCTACGATGGCTCCCCGAGTGGGGGAGCACACCGACGAGGTGCTGGCCGAACTAGGGATAGACGCCGATCGGATCGCCGCCCTGCGGGCCGCCGGGGTCGTAGGCGCTGCCGACCCGGGAGGGTCGTCGTGACCCGACTCAGTCGTCTCAGCCGCTCAGTGGAAGGCCACGTAGTGCTCATCACCGGTGCCGGGTCAGGCATTGGTCGAGCCACCGCCCACCTGTTCGCCGACGAGGGCGCCCGGGTAGCCGTCACCGACCTAGGCGACGGTCGGGTCGACGCGGTAGTCGACGAGATCACCGAAGCCGGTGGGGCAGCCCGCGGATGGATACTCGACGTGACAGATGCTGAGTCCATTGACGGGGTTGTCGAAGACGTGGCGACATGGGGAGCGGAGACGAACCGCGGCATCGACGTTCTGGTCAATAACGCCGGAGCGGCGATCGGCACCCCGATCGACGCCCCCGACGCGGAAGAAGCGTGGCATCACGGTCTCGAACTGTTGCTTACCGCTCAGATGCGGCTCATCCGCGCCGCGCTCCAACACCTGCGCGACGCGCCAGCCGGTCGCATTATCAACATTTCCTCCACTGAAGGGGTCGGCGGCTCAGCGGACATGACGGTGTACACCGCCGCCAAGCACGGAGTCGTCGGCCTCACTCGATCCCTGGCCGTCGAACTCGGCGAAACCGGGATCACGGTGAACGCAGTCGGCCCAGGACCGATCCGAACCGGGATCACCGAGGCCATTCCAGAAGACATGAAACGAAAATTCGCCCGGCGTCGCGTGCCGACCCGACGCTATGCCGAACCAGAGGAAGTGGCCCACGGCATCCTCCACCTGGCCCTTCCCGCGTCGAGCTACATCAACGGGCATGTGCTGATGGTCGACGGGGGAATGACCATCAAGAACAACTGACTCAACGCAAGAGTCCGGGTCGCCCGGAACATCAAGCAGCGACCGGTACCTAGCCCCGGTCGATCAGCCCTGATAGAGAGTCAGAGAGTCGTAAAGCACCGAGGGGACGTCGGCACCCTTGACGTGAATAGCGATCTGGGTTGCCACCAAGGTTCCGTGCTTATGCTCCCGGGCCTCGCTGATCCGGCTCCGGGCATGGACAGTGGATCCGGCCGGTACCGGGGCCAGAAACCGAAGCCGATCGCCGCCGTAGTTCACCGCGTTCTTGGCCCCGCTGATCCGCATGCCGTCCTCGTCAAGCATCGCAGAAAGCATCGGAACCAAGCTGAGGGTGAAAAATCCGTGGGCTATCGGTCCGCCGAACGGCCCAGCGTTGGCCCGCTCGACGTCTACGTGGATCCACTGGTGGTCGCCGGTCAGATCGGCAAAATCACTAATCCGTTCCTGAGTCATCTCATACTCGGGACCCCACGGGCCCCATTCCTCACCGGCTGCCGCGTTCAGGCTGCGGAAGGCCTTGAAACTGATCTCCTGCATTCTCGGTTCCTTCCCCTCCGATCATCCGGGCCCGCCACGGTAGACGGCCCAGTGCCCAACTATCGTCCCGGGCCGACCGGCGTGGGTCGTCGGAATGGGACCGGAGGAGCCGAGTTGGACCAGTACTACCGGGCGGCGTGGGACTCGTTGACCGCCCCGGGCGCCCCATTTGCCTGGTCGGTGGTCGAGGTGGACGGGGTACCAACCCGGGTCTATGACGCGGCCCCGCCCAACCTGATTCCCATCTGGCAGATGTCGGCCGGCTACGGGGAGCGCGACTACCTCGTCTACCAGGAGGAGCGGATCTCCTACGCAGAGGCGCACGCCCAGGTGGCCGCCCTGTCGGCCTACCTGGCCGCCGAGGGGGTCGGACG
>PYIL01275547.1_pt1 | contig 11373 bp, 11 predicted proteins | sample 3578041 | NCBI WGS metagenome assembly PYIL01 (sample SAMN08408023, study PRJNA431606) | Marine metagenome isolate SA_KN192-05_S13_150m, whole genome shotgun... | biome: marine; feature: oceanic pelagic zone; material: water; isolation source: 150 m water sample, 0.2-0.8 um fraction ... | reverse complement strand
TATCTTGAGGCTTACCGATTTCGACGATGTAGCCGTTGTCCATCACCGCTACCCGGTCCGACAGGACCATAGCTTCCTCCTGGTCATGGGTGACGTAGATACTGGTAATGCCGAGCTGCTTCTGTAACTGGCGCAACTCGAACCGCATCTGGATTCGAAGCTTGCTGTCCAGATTACTTAACGGCTCATCGAACAGTAACAGGTCGACATCCATAACGATGGCTCGGGCAATGGCAACGCGCTGTTGCTGACCGCCCGAAAGGTCGGTCGACGACCGACCCTCCAAATGATGCAAGCCTACTAGTTCGAGAGCTCGCATGACCTTCTCTCGACGATCAGAAACGCCCTTGACCTTCAGTGGAAAGTCGACGTTGTCGTAAACGCTCATGTGCGGCCAGATGGCGTATGACTGGAACACCATGCCAATGTTTCGCCTGTGGATCGGCACCGACCTGTGTTGCTGACTCGAGAAGAGATGACTCTCGCCCAACGTGATCTCGGCGGAGTTAGGAATCTCCAAACCCGCGATGCAGCGAAGCGTCGTGGACTTTCCACATCCGCTCGGCCCGAGCAGGGTGAAGAATTCTCCCGTTTCAACGGTAAACCCAACTCCTCGGACGGCGGGAATTTCACCACCGTCCACGGCGTAGGCTTTCCACAAACCTTCGACTTTAAGCACGATTACTCACTGGACCACTTTCACCAAAACGGAGAACCCGTTATCTATTCCTCTCCAACAGTTCAATCATTTTCTCGGTCATCGACTTGAATTCAGCCAATCGCTCACCTTCGTGATACGCGATATTTCGGCTACCAATGAGTCTTTCCATTTCGGTTCCCTCGACGTAGGGATTTCCTCGATACACCGCATCTTCATACACCCTGGCACCTTCAGGAGTCGTCAACCAGTGGATCAAGAGCTTGGCAGTATTCGGATTCTTTGCTTCCTTGAGAATGCCGTAAGTGATTAATTGCACCGGAACCGGATCGGCAAACGTCCACCCCACCGGTGCTCCCTTACTTTTCGCCGCCTGCATGCGATGCAGGACGACGATACCAATCGGAGTTTCACCGGACGACAGCCAAGCGGACACAGCTGCGGCCGAACGGCTCAACCGCCAATCGTGAGCGAGTAGGCTCTCGAGAAAACTCACCGCCCTGCCCTCGTCCCACACCGCCGCAAGTGTTGCCCATGGTTGCGAATTGAACCACCACGAGCCTTGGCCTTTCCACTTCGAATCCAGAACATCATCCCATCCCTTCGGGATATCCGGACCCTTTACGAGATCGGTGTTGTAGCCGATGACATAGGCGAACATGCTGCCGACCGCAGTGTATCTGTCGAATACAGATTTCTCGGGAATCCCCAGCGCCTTCCAGTCCACCGGCTGAAGCAGTCCTCGTGCGGCAAAGTCGTCCATTTGAACCGTCCCCGATGCAACGATGTCGGCGTTTGAAATTCCCGCCCTGGCCTCGGTAATGACGCGAGTAACCGTTGCCCCAGCGACCAGGCGTTCCTGGTCATACGACGTAACGAAGGGATAGCGCTTTTGAAACGCCGCCATAATCTTCGCCCAGGCTTGAGGCTGTTGGCCCTCGTAGACCGAAACCCGACCTTCCTCTTTCGCGGCCGCTATGACCTCATTCAATGACTCCGGGTTTCCAGATTGTGTGGCTGCCGAGAGCAGGGAGTGCGTGAGCGCCGACAGCAGTAGCGTGATTAGAGCCAGCCTGACTAGGCGCCAAGACCTTGTTGCGATCGTCATCATTACCTCGGACTCTGCATGCAATTGATTCTTTCGTGAATTATCATATCCGACTATATTGTCGAGAGGTATTACCTCACCTCAAACCGGCCTCGACCGCTTTGGCAAATGCCAAGTCTGTTTACCGAAACCGTCGAGCGTGGAGAAGCACCATGACGGAGCCATTACCAAGTCTCGCGATTGTTGGCGGCACCGGAGCGCTAGGAACCGGTCTCGCCTATCGGTGGGCCCGAGCCGGCTATTCGGTCGCTATCGGTTCACGGTCTCCCGAAAAGGGCACTGCCGCAGCTGCCGAATTGCGCACGCGCTTGCCTAACGCGAAGGTTTCTGGAGGAGGAAATCGTGACGTCGCCAGAAGCGCGGCCGTCATCATATTGACTGTTCCATATACCCACCATCAATCAACGATCGAAATGATCAGAGCAGAGGTTCAGGGCAAGATTGTGGTGGACACCACCGTACCGTTGGTCCCGCCACAGGTTACACGGGTACAGTTGTCAGACGATTGGCCAGTAGCAAAGTCTGCCCAGTCATTCCTGGGCGATAATGTGCGAGTTGTGTCCGCATTTCACAACGTTGCCGCCGGACATTTGCAACGGGAGAAGGGACCCGACGACGGCGACGTGTTGGTGTACGGTAACGATAGTGATGCACGGCAGGCCGTGATCGACCTTGTGGCCGCAACAGGTCTGCGTGGCTTGCATGCCGGGTCGATTGATAATTCAGTGGCGAGTGAGGCGCTCACCTCCGTGCTCATTTTCATCAATAAACAATACAAGATCGACGGAACAGGCCTGCGAATCACGGGAACAAAGATGGGCGAAACCACGTGACCCTCGCCCCTCGGAGGCTCGACGCAGCGTTACCGTGGGCGATTCTGCCGATCAAATCGATGCACACGGCGAAGCAGAGATTGCGCACGTTCCTTACCGCTTCTGAACGACAGTCTCTCTTTCGTGCGATGGTGTCTGACGTGCTCGCGGCAATCGGTCAGTCGACTAGTCTCGGCGGACTGGCGATTGTCACTCGTGACCCAAGCGTCCGAAGTCTAGCTCGACATGCGAGGGCACGATTCATTCAGTGCGATCTAGACCAAGGACAGTCGGTTGCAGTCACCACCGCCGGTAAAATTCTACTGGATGAGGGTGTGACACGCATGGTCACGATACCCAGCGATGTTCCGCTCCTGACGGGAGCGGAGATCGATTCTCTGTGTTCGACTCTCGAAGACCGAGGAACGATCAGCCTAGTACCGAATCGCGACGGCACCGGCACGAACAGTATCGCCTGCTCACTGCCGTGCACCATACCGCTGTCGTTCGGCGAATCGTCCTTGCACAAGCACTTGACCGCCGCAAGAAATAGCGGACTGAAGACACACGTTGTTCCTCTGCCTGGTCTGTCTCTCGACCTAGACGTTCGTTCCGATCTTATCGAGTTCCTGAAACACGACATCAGCACGGCATCGCGAGCCTTCCTACTGGACAGCGGCATCGCCCATCGAGTCCACGGAATGACTCACCTGGACAGCCCTGGTGAAATGACGGGCACGGACCACTAACCATGTGGAAAGCCAACCTAAATACGATGATGCAGACGGCTAGCGACCTTCGCGATCAAGGTCATGGGAACATCATCAGCTACTCCCGCAAGGTCTTTATTCCTTTGACACGTTTGTGCCGCGACGTTTGCCACTATTGCACGTATGCGCAAGCCCCACACGATATCCGTAATCCATACATGTCCCGGGATGAGGTGCTCGCTGTGGCTCGAGCCGGAGAAAAGGCCGGCTGCAAAGAAGCCCTGTTCACGTTGGGCGATAAGCCCGAACTTCGCTATCGGGTCGCGCGGGAAGCCCTGGCCGAACTCGGATGTAAAACCACCATCAACTATGTCGCCCAGATGGCAGACTTGGTAATACAGGAAACCGGTTTGTTGCCGCATATCAATGCGGGCGTCCTAACATCAGAGGACTTGGTTATGCTTCGAGAAGTGTCGGCGTCACAGGGCTTGATGCTGGAGAGCACTTCGACGCGCTTGTGTGAAGAAGGCGGTCCACACGAAGGGTCGCCGGATAAATTACCACAACGGCGCCTCGACACCATTCGGCTCGCCGGCGAACTGCGCGTGCCGTTCACGAGCGGTCTTCTTATTGGTATTGGAGAGTCTCGGTCGGAACGCCTGGAGTCGTTGCACGCACTGCACGATCTCCACTGTCAATACGGGCATATTCAAGAGATCATTATTCAAAGTTTTCGCGCTAAGCCAGGGACGTTGATGGCGAATGCCACGGAACCGGGTCTTGACGAGTTGCAGTGGACGATCGCTAGGGCACGCCTGCTGTTTGGCCCGGAGATGAATATTCAAGCTCCGCCCAATCTGAACGCAGGCAACCTCCACCGTCTGGTCGATGCGGGCATTAACGATTGGGGCGGGGTGTCTCCGGTGACGCCAGATTTTGTCAACCCCGAAGCCCCCTGGCCACATCTCGCATCTCTCGCGGAACAAACGGTGCGTGCGGGCAAAACTCTAGTAGAACGATTAGCGGTGTACCCGTCGTATCTTCATGCAACGGTGGACTGGGTCGCGCCAGCCGTCCGATCCCGCGCGCTGCGCATGATCGACAGTGAAGGTTACGCTCGGACCGATGCGTGGTCAGCCGGACACACCTCGCAGGCACCGTACGATCTGCCCAGTCGATCCCGACGGGCGAGCACCAAACATCTTGCCGGTCTCAGCAACAGCTTGGTCGAGAGTTTGAAACGAGCTCAAGGTGGCGACGCATTATCCGAGTCCAACATCGTCGAACTCTTTAGCGCGCGCGGGACCTCATTCGATGCCGTGTGCGAGGCAGCGGAAACGCTGCGCGAGATCGTGAACGGCGACACCGTCGGCTACGTAGTCAATCGCAACATCAACTACACGAACATCTGTTACTTTGGCTGCGGATTCTGCGCCTTTTCCAAAGGCAAACATAGCGAGACCCTTCGCGGTCCCTCGTATGACATCGAACTGGAGGAGATCGCCCGCCGCACGCGTGAAGCCCACGCACGAGGCGCGACTGAAGTTTGCATGCAAGGCGGCATCCATCCACAGTATACGGGCCAGACTTATCTCGAGATTTGTCGGGCCGTGAAGGACGCCGTTCCGGAGATGCATGTCCACGCCTTCTCGGCATTGGAGATTTGGCAAGGTGCCGAAACGATGGGGTTGAGTGTCGCAAGATTTCTGGAACAACTGCAGACTGCAGGCCTGGACACCCTGCCGGGGACGGCTGCCGAAATATTGGATGATGAAATTCGTGCCGTTATTTGTCCGGACAAGATCAACACGAAGCAATGGCTCGATGTCATTGGCGCAGCGCACGATGTCGGCCTGAAAACCACTTCGACAATCATGTTCGGTCACGTGGATCAACCTCGTCACTGGGCGCGACACCTGCTACGCCTACGAGCCTTGCAACGCCGGACCGGCGGTATCACTGAATTTGTTCCGTTACCATTCGTGCACCTTGAGGCACCACTCTATCGACAAGGTATGAGTCGCATGGGACCCACATACCGGGAATCGGTGCTGATGCATGCCGTCGCACGGCTGTCGTTGCACCCCTACATTACGAACATTCAAACCTCTTGGACGAAGATGGGCATTAACGGTGCTCGGGCATGTCTTCAGGCAGGCGCCAATGATCTCGGCGGCACCTTGATGAACGAAAGCATCAGTCGAGCAGCAGGGAGCATTCACGGACAGGAATTGTCACCCCGTCGAATCCAGCAGGTAGTGGATTCGTTGCAACGAATCCCTCAACAACGCACGACGCTGTACGGCACCGTGTCAGACGAGCGCTCAACCCAATTGTTCGATACTGTCCCACTCGAGAAGGTGGACAACACGACGGTATCTCGTCCACAGCGTCGCCCTTCCGGTTTCGAAAAAACACGCCTGGTGCGTAACACCACTCGGGAGGCCTTGGGTAGCGAGCATGCGTCCTGATCATCTCGAACTCATCGCACTATCCGACATACCATTAGTAAGCGCCGGTGACGACCTGGCCGACTTGGTTGCCAACGCCTTGCAAAAAAGTGATGCCCAGCTCGACGATCATGATGTGCTGGTCGTGGCACAAAAAATCGTGTCGAAGGCCGAGGACCGACTTGTCGATCTTGCCACCGTCGACCCATCGGAAGAGGCCCAGCGACGCGCCACTCAAACCGGCAAGGACCCCCGGTTAGTGGAGCTGATATTACGTGAGTCCGTTCGCGTGGTTCGCCAAACAGATTCCTTAATCATTACCGAGACCGCGTTTGGCACCGTCATGGCGAACTCTGGTGTTGACCAATCGAATGTCGAAACGGGCCATGTGTTGTTACTGCCCGAAGATCCTGACCGTTCCGCGGCAACACTCAGACAGCAACTGATGCAACGGTTCTCGAGAACTGTCGGCGTGGTGATCGCAGACAGCATGGGTCGCGCATGGCGCAAAGGGATCGTTGGACATGCGATCGGTGTCGCAGGTGTTGAGGCACTCGTTGATCTTCGCACCTCGCTGGACCTGTTTGGCCGAGCACTCCGCGCTACCCAAATTGGTTTAGCCGACGAAATTGCTGCGGCCGGGACCATGGTCATGGGGCAAGGCGCGGAAGGACGACCGGTTGTTCTCGTCCGCGGATTAGGCAAATTCGATCAACCGACCAATGCCAAAGCACTGGTTCGCGACAAGGAGCACGACCTCTTTCGATGACGGTGAAACACCTTGCACTCTCTGGCGGGGTTGGTGGTGCGAAACTCGCATTCGGGTTGACCCACGCGGTGCCGGCTGAGGAGTTGGGGGTTGTCGTCAATACCGGTGACGACTTCGAGCATCTCGGACTGCACGTCTCGCCCGATCTCGACACACTGCTCTACACGTTGGCCGGAATCAACAATCCGATGACCGGTTGGGGGCGAGATGCCGAGACGTGGTCATTCATGGGGGCGTTAGAAGAAGTTGGTGGCCCCACATGGTTTCGACTCGGTGACAAAGACCTGGCACTGAACGTGCTCAGAACCCATGCGCTTCAATCGGGAACGACGCTGAGTGAGTTTATGGCCGACATGGCCAACCGCTTGGGGATCACCAGCCGCATCATTCCAATGACTGACGAGACAGTCAGAACAGTCATCGAAACCGAACTCGGACCATTGGACTTTCAGGACTACTTCGTGCGTCAGCGATGCGAGCCCGTAGTGCAGTCGATACAGTTCCAAGGAACAACCGATGCTGCACCCACAGCGGAGTTACAAGAAATAATGACCGCTGACGCCTTGTCCGCGATCATTATTTGCCCATCGAATCCCTACCTGAGCATCGACCCTATCTTGTCCGTGCCTGGTATCCGTGATGGTCTTCGGAAATGTGGAGTCCCTGTGATTGCAGTATCTCCAGTCGTGTCGGGTGATTCAATGAAGGGACCCACGTCCAAAATCATGAGAGAGCTTGGCATCCCCTGTTCCGCGACCGCAATTGGGCATCACTATCGCGGGTTGATCGATGGTCTCCTCATCGACAACGATGACGCTTCGCTCGAAGCGGAAATCGCGGATTTGGGAATTGCGGTCAAACTTTCCGATATCGTCATGCGGAGCACGGAGGATCGCTGCACAGTGGCGAAAACGGCGGTTCAGTTCGCCGGTGAGCTAGGACCCGGGCGAATGCCAAATGCCGAGCAGGCCACGTAGTAGGACGAGCTGCCCCACATGGTAAGCGTTGTGATCAGCCACGACGAGCGCCTCCCTCAAAATCGTCTGACCCGTCCCGTGCGGAATTTTCGCATGTAGATCGGTTTCCGGATCGGCCACCAGTCGCTGCATCTGATCCAAATCATCGGAAAACTGTTTCACGCTGTTCGTCCAGTTTGTGCGATTAGGCACTTCGTCATCCGACGGCCAGTAATCGTCAGGAAAAGATGGTTCGATGTAGTCAGGCTTCACACAGAAGTCCAAGATATCCCGTTGCGCAATTCGCATGTGCTCGAGGAGCTGCCAGGCGGAGTGTGGTGCGCCATCTGGAATCCGTGTGCGTGCCTCCGCGGGCCAACCATTAATTACTTCATCGAATGCAAGATGCGCACCCTTGCCCTTGAGTAACTCTATGAGTTGTTGCCTGAGATCTGGACCGTTGTCCGTTGCCATTGACACTCGTTCAATCTTTTATGAAGAAAGTTCAGAAGGCGCAACACATCCAGTTGATGGCAACAGGCTTTCTCGTGCCTTTACGTGTTTCAACCAGCCCTCAGTTTGTGTTACGGATAGTTCCGCCTTCTTCTTAAACTCTGCAAAACTGAAGTGGTCTGATCTGGAACTCGGAAGAAGCTGGAAATAGGCGATCCGGCTGACGGTCCCCAGCCAGGTATCCACCTTGCGGCGTATGTGCTCAGCTGTCCAATCTCGCTGCCATCCACCACGAATACATTGCGTAGCAAACACCAGCGCGGTCGATTCGATGAATTGAATCGCCGGACCCTCGAAGGTATCGATTCGTTCCGTAGATAGATCTTTCGTGGCAGATCGATAATCTTCTTCGGCTTTGCCGAGAGCCACCTCGACCTGCGGCTGATAGGCCTCAGGAAAACCTTGAGGAAAATCTAATTCCATCATCATATTTTACGCGATGGCGAAAGGTTCGACACGCTGGAAGTAATCTTCTTATAGGAATATCCTATGATCAACTCAGTCTGGAGGGAACATGCAGAACAATACAGGGATCACCAGTGTGACACGTATCGCAATCGGACACCTAGTCTCGTTCACTCACCGGACGACAGGCATCACCAAACAACTGGTGTCGCTCGGGGTTGTTCTCGCCTGTTTCTGGAATGCACCGGCCACTGGGCAAAACCTCGCCGATCATCCCGAAGTCGCGTCGCAGATCAAACTGATGGATGCCTGGATTGACGCCCAGATGAAGGAGATCGATCTCCCTGGTCTCGTTATTGGCATCGTGCACGACCAGGAAGTCGTCTGGTCCAAAGCCTACGGCCACGCTGACGTTGAGCTCGCCACGCCAATGCAGGTTGATTCAATTTTCCGAATCGCATCGCACTCAAAGCTATTCACCAGTATCGCTATCTTGCAATTGCGGGAAGCCGGCAAGCTGCGACTGGACGACCCCATCACCGACCACCTGCCGTGGTTCGACATGGAGAATCCTTATCCAGATGCAGAACCAATCCGGATCTCGAATCTTTTGACTCACTCCGCGGGTCTCCCACGAGAGTCTAATCATCCATCGTGGACAGAATTCGAGTTTCCGACTCGTGAAGACCTCCGGGAGACTGTCTCGCAACAGCAAGCCGCCTATCCGTCTGCAACCGTTTGGAAGTACTCGAACCTCGGCCTGTCGCTCGCCGGTGCGATCGTTGAAACGGTCTCCGGTCGGGCGTTCGAGGAGTATGTAGAAACGGAAATCATGGCACCGCTGGGCATGACCTCGTCGAGTGTGGGGGTGCCGAGCGAGAGCCACCGATCCCGTCTCGTGACGGGCTATGGTCGACGCTGGCTTGATAAGCCACGTGACACGATGCCGTTCATCGATGCGCGATCGTTCGACCCAGCCACTGGACTGTCCTCGAGCGTTAGCGACATGATGAAATTTCTCTCCTGGCAGATGCGGCTGCGCTCAACACATGTCACTGAAGTGCTTCGCGCAAACACGCTGCGTGAAATGCAGCGCGTGCACTGGCTCAGAGAAAATTGGCGGAGCGGGAACGGATGGGGGTTCTCCATTTCTCATCGAGACGACCGTGACCTCATTGGCCACGGTGGCTCCTACCCTGGCAACCGTACGACTACCCAGCTCAGCCCGAAGGAGAACGTTGGTGTCGTGGTGTTCACGAACGGCGGTGACGGTAACCCAGGCCGCTACCTGAACAAAGCGTTCGAGTGGATTGCTCCGGCCATCGTACGCGCCACGGCACAACCCGCAGTTCCCGCCGCCGCAGATCCCTCGTGGACGCAGTATGTTGGCATGTATCGTTCTCGCGGTGGCGAGCGACAGGTCATCGTGCTCAACGAAGAACTGATGGTCATTTCGCCACGCAGTGACGACCCAATGGGTGGCAAGTCGACACTCCGACCCGTCGGGGAACACACTTTCAAGATCGAAGGCACCGGTGGTGGTCCGCATGGAGAACTCGCACGCTTCGAGCTCGACAACAGCGGAAACGTTATCCGACTCTATATGGGTGTGAACTACTCCGAACGCGTACCCTAGGACGACCTCATATCATGGGGTACGCTGCCAGCGCGAGCCGATGCTGGCTGCTTCCCCACCAGGCGCCCAGATGACAAGGGCCTTGGCCGGCGGTCCGTCCGGGTCGACGATGTGGTTCACCACGTCGGGTGGCTGAACATAACCCAGCATGCCCTCAGTCAGCATGTGACTCTCTCCGTTCACCACGTGTTCGAGCGTTCCTTCCAAGATGTAAAAAATCTCGGTCACCCCATGCGAGTGGTCACCCGAGTTGGTTCCGGGAGGGAACGTCAACTGTCCGACATCGACGTCCGCGCCCATAGTGGGTCCGTCAAACAGGACATCAAGAAGTGTGCCGTTCGGTCCGCTCTGGTAGCTCACAATATCCGTTGCGGTTTGCGCAAACATGCCTGCCCCAAAACAGACCAGGCAGGCCATAACTGCGTAGGTTGATTGTCGTCGAGTCATCAGTCCCTCCATTTCGTTCACGTCGATGAAGATGCCGACGCCCATCCTACCGCTGACTCGTGACGGGTTCAACGTGGCGGTCGAATCAGCACTCAGTTAAAAGCTCTTAGGTAGGTTAAATGACAGGGGAACGTTCATGTGTATAATTAATGTCCATTAAGGATGGCCTGGACGGCTGATCCTAAAATTTTTGAAACTTAACTCGGGAGAAACACGACCATGAATACGAAACGAATCTCGATCGCAGTTGCGGGAACAGTGGGTGCGTTGGTGTTAACCGGACTCACAATCGTTGCCCAACCACAGAGTGACGAGCCGCCCGAAATGGGTTTCTTTATTACCAGCGTCGGCCTTGGCGATGGTGGCAACTTGGGCGGCCTCGCGGGCGCGGACGCCCACTGTCAGGTCCTGGCTGAAGCGGCAGGCGCGGGACACCGCACCTGGCGGGCCTATTTGAGTACGCAGGGAGACGACGCCGTCAATGCTCGTGATCGCATCGGCTCCGGACCCTGGGCCAACGCCGAAGGTCTGACCATTGCAACTAACAGCGAAAGTCTGCACCACGACAACTCGAATATCACCTGGGAACATGCCCTGGACGAAAATGGTGATCAATTCGAATCGCGACTCGGCGGCGACCCGGAGTTTACAGAACATGACGTGCTAACTGGAACACAGATTGTTGGGACGGCATTTCCGGCGGGCGACGACCAAACCTGCAGCAACTGGACAAGCAATAACGAAGGCAGCGCCAGAGTCGGACACCCGGACCGCATCTCGTTCTCGACACCAGGGGCCCCCTGGAACTCCTCCCACGGAACCCCGGGTTGCACGCAGGCGAATCTCGTGAGTGTCGGCGGCGCGGGTCTCTTTTACTGCTTTGCCGCGGAGTGATATCCGGTCAAGGAC
>PYIL01344698.1_pt1 | contig 11376 bp, 10 predicted proteins | sample 3578041 | NCBI WGS metagenome assembly PYIL01 (sample SAMN08408023, study PRJNA431606) | Marine metagenome isolate SA_KN192-05_S13_150m, whole genome shotgun... | biome: marine; feature: oceanic pelagic zone; material: water; isolation source: 150 m water sample, 0.2-0.8 um fraction ... | reverse complement strand
CGCTCCGCGGGAGTGGAAGATTCGACAAGGAAACCGGACTGGGTATAGCGAGGGTTGTCAGCCGGCACTTCCCCATCGACAAATCCCATGGCAAAAAAGGGTCGACCTAGCGGCTCGAAGTCCTCCTCGTAACCTAAGAGAGGCGGCAGCGGGGCCGCACCTTGTTCGGCCACTACGGACATCACCCGATGCTGAAGGTGGCACGATGACACCAATCCGGGTGCTTGTGCCGGGAACATCGGGCCATCAGATGGCTCTAGGCGACCAACGAGCCGATCCTGGTGAGATTCGCCGTCTTCGGTCCACGACACGGTGAACAGCACTGTCTCGTTTGAGAACCCGGTGGCCACCGGGATTTTGAGATCGGTGATGGAAATACCGGTGGCTTGTGGCCGCTGGCGAGCGAAGTACCCGGTTAACGCCGCGATGTAACCATCCTGGTCAACGGTAAACATGGTTAGTTGGCAGCCAGGGCAGCCTCGGCTGCCGCCTCACCCCTTTCTATTAACTGTGGAACCTCATCGAAGTCGATGTCGAGTCCAGCGTCCTCACCGGGAACAGCCACGTGGAGCACGTCGAGGCTCTTGGGAACGTCAGCCCATTCCTGGTGGGTGACCTCAGCGGTGGCCGCCCGGAACCCGACCATCATGAGCGACAGGGCAGTGTGCTTCTCGGGGGGCAGAAAGCGCGACGCCACGTCCAAGACCACCAGCCGAGTCGGCGCCAGGGACATGGCGTAGCGCACGGGGATGTTCGACACAACTCCACCGTCCAGATGGTGGTGCCCGTCGGCCAGTTCCACCGCGGGGAGCATGCCGGGCACGGCCGCCGAGGCGCAAAGTAGGTCAACAGCCGGGCCGCTTCTCCACCATTCCACGAGGCCGGTCGAAGCGTTGGTGGTGCCGAGATGGAAGGGAAGGATCGTATCGGCCAGGTCGGTTACGGGAACATGCTCTTCGATGAATTCCCTCAGGCGGTCGCCAGTGTCGAAACTCGGGCGACCGCGAACGATCGACAGCATGGTGCGAAAGACGTTGCCCCGGATAGGTGCCCGTTCGACAACCTCGAGCCACAGCGCCTCAAGGTTGTCGACTTGGCGCAACGTCGGGTCGGTGGCCAGGTGCAAGCCGTTGAGGGCCCCGACCGAGACGCCCACCACCTGGTCGGGTACTACTCCGTTGCGGAGGAGGGTGCGGAGCATTCCCACCTGGGCTGCGCCTCGGACCGCGCCACCGGACAGTACAAAGATCGTGTTGGCGGGTCGGCGGCGGAGTCGTCTGCCAAGTCGGGCGAGTTTGGGCACTGGGTCAACGTAGCGGCCTGCCGGAGGATCGGCGTATGGTCTCATCATGGTCGCTTCCGATAGTGGAGGCCCTGTGATGTGGCCAACGACCCGCTGCAAGAACACCCGGGCTCTCATCGACTTCCTCGTAGAGGCCTTCGGCTTCGAGGAACATTTCACCGTCCCAGGTGAGGGTGGCAAGGGCATCATCCATGCGCAAATCCGGTGGCCGGGCGGTGGCGGGGTGATGCTCGGCGACGACGAAGTAGGTGACGCTGACCACCTGGCTCTGCCCTCCGGACCTATAAGCGTCTACGTGGTAACCGACGAGCCAGACGCCATCCACGATCGGGCCGTGGCAGCCGGCGCCACCATCGTCAAAAACCTCACCGACGAGGAGTACGGCTCCCGGGGCTTCTCGGCCGCCGACCCCGAAGGAAACGTCTGGAGTTTCGGGACCTACGCCGGCGACTAGCCCTAACCGTTCATCTCCGGTGGTAGCGGTCCGACCAGGTGGCCATCAGCCAAGAGAACCCGGCAACCACCACTAGGAACACCGCGGCACCGATCGAGGCGAAACCAGCGGCAGTGATGCCAGCCAGCAATAGGGCCGCGACCAGCAGGCCGACAACGGATCGACGCACTCCCCCATCGTGGCATGCCGTCGGAGTTGCCGATCAGTTACCGACCCCCAGGTCGGCTAAGGCGGCCACGGCACCCCCAGCCTGGTCCACACTCACCCACAATCGGCGGCATCCCGCCATGTCCAACCGGAGGCACTCGCCGTGGCGCGCCAAGACCCGCGCCTGCTTGAAAATGCGCAAGCTGCCCCGGTAGCCGAGACCACCGGAGGAGCGCCACCCAACACGCTCCACACCGGCGCCCACGATGTCGCCGAGGTCGATGTGCTGGCGAGGCCAACCATTCAGGCCGTAGGCGATAGTGACCCCGGTGGCGGTGACGGTTACATCGAGGCGGCGGAAGACCAGGATCAGCGGTGCTGCGGCCAACACAAGAACCAGGCCCAGGGCGACCCTTGGCCACAGGATCAAGACGACAATGAAGACGGTGACCTGGGTTGCTGCTAGGGCCACCGGCCACATCGCCTGACACGATCCATTCCAACGGTCCGGTGGCCGTTGATCAAAGATCATCACGGCCAGGCTTCGACCAGACGACGCCAGGTCTCGCCAAGTGCTTCGGGTAACACTCGGGTGCCGGCCGTGGTAGTCATGAAGTTCGTGTCGCCGGACCAACGCGGCAGTACGTGCACGTGAAGGTGGCCGGGAACCCCCGCCCCGGCCGCCGCTCCCTGGTTCAGTCCGACGTTGACCCCGCCGGGTAAGTAGGCAACCTCCACGGCCGCCACCGCGTCGCGCACCGTCGACCACAGTGCTGCGTGCTCATCCTCGGTAAGTTCGGCTAGAGCGGCCACGGCGCGCCGGGGCACCACCAGGAGGTGGCCGCTGGTGTACGGGTAGGCGTTAAGGAGCGCCAAACACTTCGGTCCCCGGTGGACAACGAACGTCTCCTCGTCAGGTAACCCACTGGCCTCGATGGCCTCGAACAGCGTCTGCTCCCCGACGTCAGTCGCTGTTTGCTCCTCGTCGTTATCCGACAAGTAGGCGGACCGCCAGCCGGCCCACAGGTGGTCAAGGCGGTTCAGCGCCGGGCCTCCACCTCATCAGCCAGGCGGACCATGAAGTCGGCGACGGGAACGTCACGCTCCGGTCCGTCGGCACCCCTGGCGTTGTCACCCACCGTGTTCTCGACCACATCGTCACCACCAACCACCAACACGTGGGGGACCTTGGCCACCTTTCCGGAACGCACCCGTTTACCGAGAGGTTCGTCGGCCGCATCCACTGACACCCGGAACCCGGCCGAAGACAGCTGCCCGGCCACCGACTCAGCGTAGGCCTGGTGCTCGGCGGCCACCGGCAGAACACGAACCTGTTCTGGGGCCAGCCAGGTGGGAAACGCCCCTGCGTAGTGCTCAAGCAGTACCCCGAAGAATCGTTCCACGGAGCCCATCAGAGCCCGATGGATCATCACCGGCTGGTGCCGGCCACCGTCGGCACCCACGTACTCCAGGCCGAAGCGGTCGGGAAGATTGAAGTCGACTTGAAGGGTGGTCAACTGCCACGCTCGGCCGATGGCGTCGGTCACGTCAAGGTCGATCTTCGGCCCGTAGAACGCCCCGGCACCTTCCTCGACCACGAACGGGATCCCGGCCGCCTCGAGTGCTTCCCTAAGGCCTTCGGTAGCCAAATCCCACAAGGCGTCCTCCCCCACCGATTTCTCGGCCGGCCGGGTCGACAACTTGGCCTGGAATTCGTCGAACCCAAAGGCCCGGAGCACCGACACGGAAAAGTCCAACAGGGAGGCCAACTCGGAGGGCACCTGATCACGGGTGCAGAAGATGTGGGCATCATCCTGAGTGAAGCCCCGGCTGCGTAACAGGCCGTGCACCGCGCCGGACAGCTCGTAGCGGTACACAGCGCCCAACTCGAAATACCGGGTCGGTAGGTCGCGGTAGCTGCGCTGACCGGATTGGTAGACCATCACGTGAAACGGGCAGTTCATGGGTTTTGGGTAGTAGGTGACTCCATCTAGCTCCATCGGCGGGTACATCCCCTCGGCGTAGAAATCGAGGTGGCCGCTGGTCTCCCACAGCACCGACTTGGCGATATGGGGGCTGAAGACGAAGTCGTAGCCACCGGCCTCATGGCGGTCCCGGCTGTAGTCCTCGATGATCTTTCGTACCAGCGCACCCTTTGGGTGCCATACGGCAAGGCCAGGTCCGAGTGGTTCCGGCCATGAAACCAAATCCAGTTCGGTAGCCAGACGCCGGTGGTCGCGCTTGTCGGCCTCGACCAGACGGTCCAGGTAGTCGACCAGGTCGGCCCCTGTGGCCCACGCCGTGCCATAGATGCGCTGGAGCATCGGTTGGCGTTCGTCACCTCGCCAGTACGCGCCGGCCACCTTCTGGAGGGCAAAGTGGCCCAGTCGGCCGGTGGAAGGCACGTGGGGCCCGGTACACAGGTCGATGAAACCGTCGCCGTTCTGGTAGTAGCTGACCGAGCCTCCATCCGAGATCTCACTGGCCAGTTCGCTGTCGTCCTCCCCGGCGGTTACCCGTTCGATGATCTCGAGCTTGTATCGGTGGTCGGCGAACAGGTCCTGGGCCTCCCGGGGTGTCGCCTCATTGCGTTCGAAGACCTGATCAGCGGCTATGACCTCGCGCATCCGGGCCTCGATGGCCAATAGGTCCTCGTCACTGAAGGTCGCCCCGCCCGGCAATTCAAAGTCGTAGTAGAAACCGTTCTCTATCGGCGGGCCGATGGCAAAGGTTGCGCCAGGCCACAAGTCCAGCACGGCCTGGGCCAGCACGTGGGCAGTGGAGTGGCGGAGGACGTAAAGGCCGGCGTCGCTGTCTGCCGTAACAATTGACACCGACATCCCGTCCACCAGGGGACACCCAAGGTCCACTCCAACTCCGTCACAGGTAGCTACCAGTGCTGCCCTGGCCAGACCCGGGCCGATGTCAGCCGCCAGGTCGGCCGCAGTGGCTCCCGCGGGTAGTCGCCGGGTCGAGCCGTCGGGGAGGGTAATGGTGATCTCGGACACGCTCACAGCGAGGCTACTGGCGGCAACGGCGGGGAACCCGACATTTCGGCGATATATCCAGGGTCCCATCGGCCCTCCTCACTGGGCCGGCCAGGCGGCCCCTGGCAGACCGGTAGTGTGCCTAGGTGGCATCCGAGGCGATGCCCAGCGACCCGAGGGGGCTAAGGGTGGGGATCCTGGACGGAAAGCGACTGCTCATCACCGGCGTCCTGACCGACGCCTCGTTGGCCTTCGCAGTGGCCCACATGGCCCAGGAGGAGGGCGCCGAGGTAGTCCTGACGGGAGCGGGACGCGGTTTAAGCCTCACTCGGCGTAGCGCCCGGAAGCTCCCCACCGAGCCCGAGGTTCTTGAATTCGACGTGACCTCCCCCGAACAGGCCGAAGCAGTGCAGATCTGGCTCAAAGAGAAATGGGGCCGGGTTGACGGAGCACTTCACGCCATCGGGTTTGCACCTGAAGCGTGCCTAGGTGAGGACTTCATGGCCGCCGAATGGGACGACGTAAAAGTGGCCCTCGAGGTCTCCGCCTACTCGTTGAAGACGATCGCCGAGGTCGTAGCCCCGTTGATGCCAGACGGTGGGTCAATTGTTGGCCTGGACTTCGACGCACGCTTCGCCTGGCCGGCCTACAACTGGATGGGGGTGGCCAAGGCCGCACTCGAGTCCGCTTCCCGCTACCTAGCCCGGGGGCTCGGCCCGTCCGGCATACGGGTGAATCTGGTGGCCGCCGGGCCTGTCAGGACGATGGCCGCCAAGAGCATCCCGGGCTTTGCTGCCTTCGAGGATGCCTGGGGGCTCCGGGCTCCCCTGGGGTGGGACGTGGACGATCCGGACCCGGTGGCCAAAGCCTGTGTGGCCCTGTTCTCCGACTGGCTGCCGGCCACCACCGGTGAACTGCTCCATGTGGACGGTGGCTACCACGCGGTCGGCGCCTGATCGGGTCGACGCAGTGTCCGGCAGATCAGTCACCATTCGCGGCGTGATCGAGCGGTACGTCGATGGGTAGCCGGTCACCGCAGTGGGCGTCAACTATCGGGTAAGGGTTGACCTGGTTGCCCCGGCCGGCCGGGTGGTACTCGAAGTGGAGATGGTTGCCGGTGGCATTGCCGCCTGACCCCATCTGGCCTATTGGGTCCCCAGCCTTAACCCGCCCTGGTGACCCAAACCGAAGCAAGTGGGTTCCAAAGTAGTAGTCGCCGTTGTCGCCATGAAGACTGAACGACCGGCCCCCGACTGTGTCCCAGTAGAACTCGACTCGTCCGTCAACAGGTGAACGCAACCGGGCGCCGCGAAAGCCGATGAGGTCAACTCCCTGGTGGAGCTTTCCGCTCGCCCGTACCTCGTGCCACGAGTCGTAGAACTTTATTGTGCCGTCTACCGGACACACCCAGTCGTCGCTGGCCAGAATCCGGACCACGGCGGATGTGCGGCGAAGTACCCGCGCGTCCTCCTCCAACCGGGCCCGGTCCTTTTCGTCGAGCCTGTCGAGACTACGGGCGTAGTCGGCCCTAAGTTGGTCGGCGCTACGGACCTGGTCGGCTACCAGGCGGTTGACCGCCACCAGAGAAGCGGTGGCCGCCCTATGGCGGACCCGTACCGCCCGGAGGAAGCCGCCAAAGTAGCTGAGGCTCTGACGAACCTCCTCTACCCGGTTCAGGGTCAGGACCGCCAGCTCAGAGGCGGCCTCGATCAACGGCTCCAGACCCGCGCTGCGCTCGACAATCAGAGAGTCGGCAACCCTCTCGGTGACCACCACCGAGGGGTTCGATTCCTCGGCGACGGCGACCGGCGCGGTGGCCAACATCAACACCAGACTGGCGCCGAGGAATCCGACAGATCGGGGCACTACTAGAAACTAGCGACCGGTGGGCCGGGTTCCGGCCAGTCACCAGTCACCTTTCAGGCTCTGGACTCAGGGGCGTCCGATTCGTCCCTGATGTCACCGACCAGTTCCTCAATCACGTCCTCCATGGTCACCAGGCCGACGGTGGAACCGTTGGACTCTCGAACCAGCGCCAGGTGGCTTCGGGCCCTACGCATCCGGAGGAGGAGGTCGTCGAGCGGAAGGTCCGGTTCTACAACAAGCATCCGTCGTCTCAACTCGAGGGGAACCGGCTCATCCTGTGCTTCGGGTGGTAACCGGAACAGGTCCTTAACGTGGAAGAACCCAACCAGGTCATCGGGCCCGGCGCCCGATACCACGAGCCGTGAGTGTCCGCTAGTCACGATGACACCCTCGATCTCGGCCAGGGTCATCCGCCGGTCGACGACCACCATCTCGGATCGGGGAATCATCACCGAGGTCACTGAGCGGCTGCCCAAGTGAAGTGCGCTGGCCAGCAGGTCGTGTTCGAACCCCTCGATGAGACCCTCGGACCTGGAGGCAACGAGCACTGCCGAGAGTTCGGCTGCACCGAGGGAATGTTCCAGCGTGTCGACCGGTCGATGACCTAGGGGCCTGACGAGCAAAGCCGCCGCGCGATCTAAAGCCCAGATGGCAGGTGCCGAGACGGTCACAAATGCCAGGTGGACGGGCATCGTCCAACCCAAGGTTCGCTCGGGGTCAGCGATGGCCAGATTCTTGGGTACCAACTCCCCAAACAGCATCTGGAGCACCGACGCGCCAGCAAGGGCTACCACCCAGCCCGTCGTCTCAACGGCCCCCTCGGAGACACCGACCGGCTCTAGCGCCGAGGACACCCACGGACCGATGGCCGGCTCGGCCAGAATGCCCAGAGCGACGCTGCTAAGAGTGATCCCCAACTGGGCTCCCGACATCTGGCGTCGCAGGTCGCTCCGGGCGGCCAACGCCAGACGGGCCCCCCTGGACCCACCCTCAGCCCGGGCCTCTAGTCGGGAGGTGCGACTGGTTACCAGCGCGAACTCGGTAGCGACAAATACCGAGTTGGTGGCGATAAGGGCCACCACAGCTACCAAGGCGAGCAGCGTCATCGCGACGGCCCCACCCTTTCCCGGCCCATAGACCCGGGGGCAACTACTCGAAGGGTGGCTACCCGGTGCCCATCAACGGCCACCACCTCAATACGCCAACCATCGAGCACCACCATGTCGCTGACCTCAGGCAGATATCCCATCCGAGCCACCACGAACCCGGCGAGTGTCTCGTAAGGACCCTCGGGAACACGGAACCCGGTGGCCTCCTCTACCTCGTCAAGGTTGAGGCGACCCGATACCACCGTGCTGCCTTGCGCTTCGGAGCGGGTACGCACTTCGACGCGATCAGTCTCATCACCGATCTCGCCCAGGATCTCCTCAAGGATGTCCTCAAGGGTGATGATCCCCGCCGTGCCGCCGTGCTCGTCGACAACCACCGCCAATTGGTTTCGGCGGACCCTCATGTCAGCCAGGACGTCTTCGAGCTCACGGGTCTCGGGAACGGCAAGCACCTCGTGCATAACATCGGCGACCGATACCCGTCCTCGCTCCGTCGCCGGACGGCCATACAAAGACTTGATATGCACGACGCCGACAATGTCGTCGAGGTCCACTCCGTAGACCGGGAACCGGGAATGGCCGGAGTCCAGAGATAGTTGGACCAGCGCATGGGCTGGCTCCTCCCGCTGGAGTGCCTCGATGGCCACCCGGGGAACCAACGCGTCGGCAGCCGTCTTGTCAGCGAACCGAATGGAACGACGAAGGAGGGTGGCCTCGTCGGGGTCGATAGAGCCGTCATCCGCCGAAGTCTCAATCAGGTCCTCCAGTTCGTCGAGAGTACGCGACACCTGAATCTGCCCCCTCGGCTCGACGCCGAAAAGACGAACTATCGAGTTGGCGGTCCGGTTGAGCAGGTCGACCAGAAGACGGGTGGCCAACCCGTAGGCGGTGATGGCCGGAGCGAGGGCCAGTGCCGTGCGCTCCGGGATGGCTAGGGCCACGTACTTGGGGACCTGCTCGGCCAAAACTAGGTGGAGCACGGTGGCCGTCCCGATAGTCAGGGCGACACTGGCCCCGGTGGCATGGGCATCACCACTGAGGATGCGGGCCACCGTTGGTTCGGCCACAAACCCCAGGAGGAGAGCGGCCACGGTGATTCCGAATTGTGCACCGGAGAGGTGCCGGGTCAGTGACTCCTGGAGGCGAAGTACCCGACGAGCTGCTCTCTCGCCGGCCTCGGAAGCGGCATCGATGCGGGCCCGCTCCACGGCAACCAGACTGAACTCGGCCGCCACGAAGAAAGCGTTGGCGACGAGGAGGACCCCGATGGCGACCAGGCCCGACCAGATGGACACGCACCACTGAGCCTACCGACAGACAACCCCGAACTCGGGCCTGTCCGGTGGGTCAGGGATTCCTGAGGGTCCGATACCGTGCGGCGATGCCCGCCGACCCGGTCCACCAGCCTGGGACGACCGGAATCGACCCGGACCGGTCGAAGTGGTGGGTGCGACGCCTCGTACCGTTACTGCGAGCCCGACGGACAATCTTCGCCGTAACGATGACCTGTGGCATGGTCGGCCTGTTGGTCCAGGTGTCTGTCCCCATGGTGCTACGTCAGGCAATTGACGTCGCTCTCGACCAACCCTCCGGGAGGTTGAACGGCTACGTCTGGTTGCTTCTGGGAATGGCCGTCGCGGCGTTCGGCCTCCGCTTCACCTACCGGTATCTGCTGTTCATGACGGCCTACCGGATCGAAACCGACCTGCGCTCCCTCATCTACCACCACCTGACCCGGTTGCCGTTCTCTTTCTACGACAGGGTGGCCAGCGGGGATGTTATTTCCCGGGCCAACTCCGACATCAGGTCCATCCAGTTGTTGTTGGCCTTCGGCCCTTTATGGGCGCTCGCCTCTATGAGTTTCGTAATGGCGTTCGGCCTGATGTTGAGCATCCACGTGCCGTTGGCGCTCGCCGCCGTCGCCGGCATGCCGCTCGTCTACATGCTGGCTCAGCGGATGCGTGACCACGTCTTCCCGTTGTCATGGGTCACCCAGGGTCGGATGGCCGAGGTGGCGATGGTGGTCGACGAGAACATCAGTGGCACCCGGATCGTCAAGTCGTTCGCCGCCGAAGCCGACCAGATCGCCGTTCTGTCCCGAGCCGCCGGTCGGCTCCGCTGGTCAGCGACTGCCCTGATCGACGCCAGGGCCCGGTTCAACCCCGCCATCGAGGCGATCCCCCGCCTGGGCATGGCTGTGATCCTCCTCTATGGGGGCTGGCTGACCATCGACGGCCAGGTCGGGGTGGGCACTCTGCTGGCCTTCAGCACCTACGTGATCATGATCTCCGTGCCCTTCCGGATGCTCGGCTTCGTCCTCCTCCAGTACCAGCGGGCCGCGGCCTCCTCGATGCGGATCTTCGAGATTCTCGACGAGGACCCGGTGATCGCCGACCGACCAGGAGCCTGCCCGGTCGGCGACGCGGCGGGTCGGATCGAGTTCCGCGACGTCCGGTTCGCCTATCCCGGTGGCGACAACCCGGTGGTGCTTGACGGTTTCTCTCTGACCGTCGAGGCCGGGGAGACTGTGGCGCTGGTGGGGCGTACCGGATGCGGTAAGTCGACCGCCGCACGCCTCATCCCCCGGTTCTACGACGTTGACGCCGGGGCGGTGCTGGTGGACGGGGTCGACGTCCGGGACCTCACCGTCGAGAGCCTCCGCCACCATGTCAGTCAGGTTCCTGACGAACCTTTCTTGTTCTCCGAGTCGATCCGCGACAACGTCGCTTTTTCCCGACCCGACGCCCCCCTCGATGAAGTGGTGACGGCAACCACTGCTGCAGGCGCCGAGAGGTTCGTCACCGACCTCGAACACTCATGGGACGAGGTCGTCGGAGAACGGGGCTACACGTTGTCGGGGGGCCAACGCCAGCGGATCGCGATCGCCCGCACCCTGCTGGCCAACCCACGGGTCTTGATCCTGGACGACGCCACGAGCGCCGTCGACGTCGAGGTAGAGGCCACCATCCATGCCGCGCTGCGGGAACTGCTGGCCGACCGAACAACAATCGTGATCGCCCACCGGTTGTCGACTATCAGCCTCGCTGACCGGGTAGTCCTTATCGAAAACGGCCAGGTGGTCGCCGAGGGCACCCACCAACACCTATTGGCCTCCGACGCCCGCTATGAGGCAATTCTGGCCTCTGGGCACGAACGGGCGAACCTCTGATGAGCTTCGGTGGACACCAGGGCGGCTTCAACATGGGACCCACCTCGGTCCAGGCCAACGCTGAAGCGGGTCTCCCGTTCGCGCAACTACCCGAGGGATTCCTAGAGCAGATCGATGAGGTTCTCGAACGGGAACCCAACCATCCTGAGCCGGATGTCACGTTCTCTCACAGCGCCTGGGACCGTCGACCGTTCACCCTTCGATCGTTCCTGGGGCCCCACGCACCGTGGCTGCTCATGGCTTTGTTGCTGGTGGTCGTCGAGACCGGCCTCCAGCATCTCGGTCCGCTCCTTACCCAGGTGGCAATCGACCACGGTGTCATGGCCGCCAACACCGGGGTG